>ENA-OQAS01001148-OQAS01001148.1-human-gut-metagenome-genome-assembly--contig:-NODE-1148-length-12882-cov-4.557977_pt1 | contig 12882 bp, 15 predicted proteins | sample MGYA00242733_ERZ504523 | MGnify/ENA primary metagenome ERZ504523 (study PRJEB26092, sample SAMD00036239) | human gut metagenome | host: Homo sapiens | study: EMG produced TPA metagenomics assembly of... | reverse complement strand
TGATCTTGGCGCTGTTGGCGGAGACCACGGCGCAGATGATCAGCACGATGGCGGTAGTGGAGACCAGAGGCAGCACGCGGACAGCTTCCTCGGTGAACTTATGGAAGAAGTGATTGACCACAAAGCCCAGTGCGATGGGCACCAGCACCACCTTGACGATGGACATGAACATGCTCATGGGGTTCACGTCAACACGCTGGCCAGCGTACAGCAGGGTGAGCAGCGGGGTGAGGAACGGAGCCAGCACGGTGGAAACAGCGGTCATGCCAACGGACAGTGCAACGTCGCCCTTGGAAAGGTAGGTCATCACGTTGGAAGAGGTGCCGCCGGGGCAGGTGCCAACCAGGATCACGCCAATGGCCAGCTCGGTGGGCAGGTGGAACACCTGCGTGAGCGCCCATGCCAGAAACGGCATGAGGGTGAACTGTGCAACGCAGCCCACGATCACATCCTTCGGGCGGCTGAACACCACCTTGAAGTCCTCCGGCTTCAGGGTAAGGCCCATGCCGAACATCACGATGCCCAGCAGGTTATTGACCACGCCGTCTTTACCACGCTGAACGGGCCGGGGAAGAACAGGGCACCCGCAGCCACCACAATAACGATGGCGGCCATGTACTTGCCCACAAAGTCGCTTACTTTTTCCAGTGTTTTCATAATTGTTTCTCCTTTTCCTTCTGACATGCTTTGGGACAAAAGCATCCGCAAAATAAAACGCCCTTGTCCCCTACGGTCTGTAAGAGACAAAGGCGTGTAATATCCTCTGCGGTACCACTCTTATTGCCAGCACAACGCTGACCACTCAGTGCACGTCCAACAACGCGCGGCCCGTGATAACGGGGGCCTGCCGTTCCTGCTTACTGGGGCGCACACCGCCCATTCAGCCGGAAAGCTCGGAGAGGATCTTCCACGGATGCCTGCACTGCCTTGCACCAACCGGCAGCTCTCTGCAGCATTCCTTCCGGGTACTTTTTCTCGTCATAGCCGTAATATTCTTGGTGACATGGAGTATACTCCCCTGCAAAGGCAAAGTCAATAGAATGAGGCTTCTGATTTTTCATGCAGTTCATTTCAGGAGTGAAAGTGGTTCACGCAGCAGACAAAGCAGAACGGCATCGGCACCGACTGCTCCGGCAGGATGACGCGAAGCCATGGTCTAAAGAGTAGGCGGCAATGCCACCCCATCACACAACAAAAGACCGCTCATCTTTTCGGGTGAGCGGTCTTGCTGTTTCTGCGGTTTATTCGCCTTTGGCTTTTGTAAGCAGCATGTGCACGTATTCCGCGCAGGCATCCCAGTCGCGGGCGGCGGCCTTGTCCTTCGGCATCAGGCTGCTGGCAAGGCCCACGCCAAGGCAGCCCGCCTTGCGGAACTCCGGGATGTTCTCCGGCGTTACGCTGCCAATGGCAACATAGTTTGTGTCGTCCTGGAATCCGATAATCTGGGGCAGGAGAAAAGCGACCTCTGAGCCGCTTTTTCCTGTCTGATACGCAAAAAAGATCCCGTTCACCCAGAAGTGGACGGGATCTTTTATTGCTTATGGGGCTTTACTGCAGCCGATCAGGCTTTGACGAAGGCAGCTGCTTACTTTGCAGCCAGGTATTTGCCCAGTTCGCGGCCCAGCGTCAGGCACATACCAATGCTCACACCGGGGATCGGGGTGATATACTCGGGGCCGAAGCGCATACCGCAGGTGTTGCCGGAGGCGTACAGGCCCTCGATGGGCTGATAATCCTCGTTCAGCACCTGCTGGTCATTGGTGGTCACAAAGCCGCCGGTGGTCACCAGTGCAAAGCCCAGACTCGGGGTGGTGACATGGGCGTAGAAGGGAGCCTTTGCAACTGCATTCAGGAAGTGCGGGTCCTTGGCAAAGTCGCTGTCGTAGCCCTCGGCGCAAACCTTATTGTACTGCTCCACAGTAGCGGAAAGGGCTGCAGGCTCCACACCGATGTACTCGGCCAGCTGCTCGATGGTGTCGGCGCAGTACCAGCGTTGGCGCCCTCGGCACCAGCAGCCTTTGCGGCCTCAAAGTTGCCCTTCATGCTTCCACCACAGCGGGCATGTCGTACTCGAATGCCTGATGGCCGGGGAAGCCGCGCAGGATCTGGGTCTCATAGGTGCTGTCGTAGATGGAGGTGATATTGCCGCGCTTTGCACGTGCCATGAAGAAGCCGTTGATCTCCGGGCCGGCAAAGGCTTCGTTCTGGAAGCGCTGGCCATTCTCGTCCACCCACAGGGGGCCGGGCAGATAGTCGGGCACGGTCATGGAGTCGAAGTTCATGGTGGAGATGTCGCCCTCCAGACGGCCGCCTGCCCACACACCCATCTGGATAGTGGAGCCGTCACGGCCAAAGGGAGCAAAGAAGTCCTCATCCTTGGTGAACAGACGCTTGATGTCCGGCAGCAGATCGTCCATCATTTCCTTGTTGCCGCCAAAGCCGCCGCCTGCCAGCACAACGCCATTCTTAGCGTTGATCTTGAGGTAATTGCCGTCGCCGTCCTGTGCGATCACGCCGGTGACCTTTGCACCGTCAATTACCAGCTGCACACCCTTGGTGCCAAACAGAGCGGTGGCATTGTCAGAGAAATTCTCCTCCACATAATTGTAGTTGTCCCAGCTCAGGTCCTTCAGCTCCAGCTGACCGGCGGTGTTGTTGTTCTTCTCGCCGCTGGCGGGGTTCTCCCAGTAGTTCTCCCACCATTCCAGCGTGCCGGTGTAGTAGTGCATGCCGTTGTTCAGCTGGTGCACGGTGTACTCGTTGTCCGGCCAGAACTGGATGCGGGTCTTAGCCAGCGTGTCCGGGTTGATCTTGTCCAGCCACCAGTCCACAGTGCTGCCGCTGTTCTTGGCAAACTTCATCACCAGTGCGGTGTTTGCCTTGCCGTGGGTCTGCATCATCCAGTTGTTCACAAACTCCACTTCGTCCACCTTGGGCACACCGTGGCTCAGCAGGTAGTCCGAGTTGATGTGGCCGATATCGTGGCCGACCGTCCACCAGCTCTCGCGGGGCATGGCTTCCAGCACCAGAACGTTCTTGCCCTCTTCGGCCAGCTCACGGTAGCAGCTCAGGCCGGCATAGCCCATACCGATGATGGCAACGTCAACATCATAGGTCTTGGTGATCTCACTGTCCGGGATGGCTTCCGGGGCGGTGCGCCAGCTGGAAGCTGCTCAGAAGCTTCCGGGGCAGACACTGCAGTGCCTCCCATAGCCTGTGTGATGCAGTCGTTCATGCACTGCTTCACAGCATCGCTGGTAATGGTTGCACCGGACACGCCGTCGATGGTGCTGTTCTGGGCTTCCAGCAGCTGCTTGATCAGGTCATCCTTTGCGGCCTGACCAATGGAGTCGGTCTCACCGGACAGATCCAGCTGGATGTCGGTAATGGCTGTCTCGCTGAAGGTGGCGGTCATGGTGATATCGCTCATGCCCTTGGCCGTGGCAGTGTAGGTACGGGGTGTACTTTGCAGCGGCAGAAGATGCAGCCGTGCTGCCGGAAGCAGCATTGCAGGCAGCCAGTGCACCGGCGGTGATGCCGCTCATGGCAGCAGCAGAAGCCAGCTTCAGAAAGCTTTTGCGCGAGATCTTTTTCATCTTGGTGATTCCTTTCGTTTTTCTCTTTCTTCTCAATGTGCGGGGTCGTGTGCCCCTTTCGATTGTTAATTCTATCACAATATCTCTCACTTGAAAAATATTGCTTTCTTCTTATAATTAGAAGTAAAAGTTATAAGCATTTTTTTAAGAGAAAAAGGAGCCGGTCATGACCCTGCAGCAGATGCGCTATTTTATTGCGGTGGCACAGAATTTGAGCTTTTCCAAAGCGGCACAGCAGCACTATGTTTCCCAAACGGCGGTCAGCCAGCAGATCAAGCTGCTAGAAGAAGAACTTGAAACCGAGCTGTTCCAGCGCACACGGCACTCGGTGGCGCTTACCAGTGCCGGGCAGGTATTCTACGAGTATGCGGTGCGCATCACCGACCTTGCGGAAGATGCCGCCCGCCGCACCCGCGCCGCTGCTGCCGAGTGCAGCACCCCGCTTGAGATCGGCATGATGAGCGGCATGGAAAACCTGCCCATTCTGGAAAAGCTGCTGCTGTTCAAGGAGCAGCACCCTGCCATTCCGCTGCACTTTCATCTTGGGGATTTTCCCACCCTGAAAAAACGTCTGCAGCAGAAAAAGCTGGACTTTGCCCTGCAGCTGGAGCTGGTCCCGCTGGAGGATGCCTCCTCCCTGCTGCGTGCTCAAGTAGGCCAGCTGCGCCAGTACGTAGTGCTCAACCGCCAGAGCCACCTGTCCAGCTATGCGTCCCTGCACCGCAGCCAGCTTGCCAGCGAACAATATTATGTACCCGCCATGGATCGGGAGCTGTGGAACCAGTTTGCGCAAGTCCTCACCCGCCACGGCAGCGACCCGCAGAACATCAAATTTGCGTATTCCATGGAGGAGTTGATGTTGCAGCTGGCTTTCTACGGCGGCTATACCATCCTTGCCGAACCGGTGCTGGCTCAGCTGCCCGCCAACAAAAACCTCACCTTTATCCCGCTGGAAAACGATACCGTTCCCGCTTGGGCCGTATGGAACCGCGAGAACATCTCGCCCGCCCTCCGGCTGCTTCTGCGTGAGCTGGATATTGACCCGTGACCTGCTGCAGAACGCATTGACGATCTTGCGCAAAAGCGCTGCTCTTTTTTCAGAAATTCAGCAAGAAAGGTCTCTCCGGCGCTGCGTGGAGAAATGCAAAGGTCGATCACATGAATCAAAACGATCCTGTCCCGGACGATTTCACTCTTTCGCCGGCCCTTGTGGATGCACTGCCCGCGCTGTTTTTTTTGCCTGCAACATGGTACTGGTGGCAGGAATTTTGCTTTTATCATGAATATGCAGTGAGCCGGAAGCCTCTGATCTACAGAAGGCTCCCGGCTCATTTGCTATGGATTTTTTACGTGGATGCCATTCGAGTCCTTGATCGAAACAAAAAATTCCACGTCATACGACTTGGGATTTCCTGGTAGCCTATTCTGTTGCTCAAACACCCCACTGGGGTGTTTGTTGCTGTCGCAAACGCAAACTTCCGATAAACAAAAAACGTACCCGAACCCTTTTTCATAAAGAATCGGGTTCGAGTACGAACTGTATGGTGGAGAATTAGGGACTCGAACCCCAGACCCCCTGCGTGTGATGCATGATGACTTTTCGGTTTTTAGAACGATGATTCGTTAAATAGGCTCAATTTGCTACAGATCTGCTACAAACGGTAGTTTTTCGACTTGCATCAGTAACCTGTTTTTTATATTCTCACTGGCCAAACTTCAACTCCTATACTCTCCCCTCGCCAAAAAAGTCTCAAATGCTTTGTGTGGTTTGATGATAGTATTTTCAGTTGACGTATGATACACTGAATTTTAAGGAGTTATTCAGTTGTACTGTGACTACTTATCTAAGCATTTTTACGGATACCAAATCTTGCATACAAAAATGCGAGATCTGCTTTGAAATGGGGTATTTTGCTTATGTTTAAAATCAACAATCTGGCAAATCAGACAAGTCACATCGTCACCGAACAGAAGGGTATCTTCTCCATTGTTGAGCACAATGTCGATTTCTCCGTAGCGCCTTGCAATGCAATGGAAGAATACTATATGAGCCAGATGAATGTCAAACGGAAACAGGCCATTGCCAATCTCAACGGAAAAGTTGGGCTTGTTCTCCAAGCGGGCGCAATGCAGTACATTGTTGGCAACGTGCAAGCAACCACCGGATTGAAGGGTGTTGGCGACTTCTTAGGCAAAATGGTAAAAAGTTCCGTCACAAAAGAAAGCGCAATCAAGCCGGAGTACGTCGGAACGGGTGTGCTCGTGACCGAACCCACCTATAAATATCTTCTGACCGAAAATGTCGGTGACTGGACAGGCGGTCTTGTAATGGAAGACGGCATGTTCCTGGCTTGTGAATCCACTGTCAAGCACGAGGTTCAGGCACGCTCCTCGCTTTCTTCTGCAGCACTCGGAAATGAAGGACTCTTCAATCTACGGCTTGCTGGCAATGGTGTATGTGTACTGGAAAGTAATGTTCCCCGTTCGGAAATCGTAGAAATCGACCTTCAAGACGACGTTTTAAAAATTGATGGCAGCTTTGCGATTTGCTGGTCCGCATCTCAGCTTTACGGTTGAACGTTCCGGAAAACCTTGCTTGGTTCTGCCGCATCCGGTGAGGGTCTGGTAAATGTTTATAAGGGAACTGGCAAAGTATGGCTTGCTCCATTAACGCTTCTCAATCACTGGTTAGCGCAACGCATGCAAAAAATGCAAAGTAATTGACCACCTGTTCTTATCGCTTTCACTGTTTTACTTCTTTACAGCATCATCTTTGCAAAAAGCTCTTGACCTTTAATATAGAGGCCAAGAGCTTTTTGCTTGCCGCTGAACTTCTGCTTCAAAGATCATGTTCAGCTTAATTTTCAATCATCTACACTTTGCGTTTCAGATAATTCTTCCCAGTCTTCCGAGTTTCCACACCTACGGAGATACTCATGCCCGCCATCGACTGCACACGATCCGCAAGAACAAAATTTGAAATCATGTACAGTGCAGCTTTCAATAACATCCCTGCACTTTTTACACCGGATCATATTTCTCACTATTTTCATCATGCACGTCACCCGCAGTCAATCATCGGCGTTCATATCATTTTTTGAGCCGCAAATAATATTTTTCAAGGCTCTTATCGCAGACATCCACAATATGCAACCAATCTTCCCGTGTGAGCTTGCGGAAGATGATCGGGTTCACCTCGATAGTCTCCACGTCTTTGCAGCGCATCAGGAATCGCATATCCTCAAAGCGCTTGAAGGGGTTGGAGAGGATGTTCTTCTCCACATCTTTCCGGGTATAGCCGCCCTTCTGATAAATGCTGGTGGATTTCTCTGCGATCATCATGTGCCTTGCGGTCCTCATAAAAGTCAATAAAGTAGTCCACCACATCCGGCAGGGCAACTCTGCCGCTGCTGTCCATGTACTCATAGATTGCTTTGAGCAGCACCGGCTTGTAGGAATAGCTCATGTCCATCGTTTCAATAAACTTCATAAACTTGTCCGCCATATTCTGCGGCGTGATGAGATCCCAGCCATATTGTTTCGCAATATTGTGGATACTTCCCTCCCGGAAATAGTGGAACATCCGCTTATCACCAAAGGGAATCGAAAGGTCCGGTTTGACTTTTCCGTCCTTAATGTAGCGCTCCACCGTCTCGGACTGCACATCCACCATCCGGACGAACTCAATCTGCGAGATCATATCCTTGACGCTGTTCTGCCAGTTGAAAAGGTCGATGATCTCATAGTCGGACACATCAATTGGCACATCCAGCCATGCCTCCGGCTTTTCGCCCTGAAACAGCATATCCTGATCTAGCTTGCGCTTGTTCTTCGGTGCCAGCACATACGCCATGGGCTGATATTTTGAAATATCCAGCACCCGATGCAGACTGTAGGGCATATTGAACATATTGGCGTTGTCCACAAAGTCAATCACCAGCAGATCCTCTTTGCCCGGGCAGCGGCGTGTGCCACGGCCAAGTTGCTGCAAATAGATCGTTTTGGACATGGTCGGGCGTGCCATGAACAGCACCGTTGTATGCGGGCTGTCCCAGCCTTCGTTCAGAAGGTCACAGGCGCAAAGAACATTGGTCGAGCCGGTTTCATAGTCCTTCAGGATTTTTCCCGAACCTCAACACGATCCCGCCCGGAAACTGCTTCCGCCTTCACACCGTTGTCCCGCAGCAACTTTGCAATTTCGGCCGCATGGTCTACGCTGGCACAGAAGATTACTGTCTTTTTGCCGTTGACGTACTTTAGATAGGTGTCAACGATCAACTGATTGCGTTCCGGGATGAACAGCTTGCTTTCCAGATCCTGCGAATTGTATTTGATGCCGTTGATCCGCACATCGGTCAGGTCGATGTTGGTCTTGACCCGGATGCAGCGAATCGGCACCAGTACGCCACGCTCTACGGCAATTTTAAGATCCATTTTGTGGGCGACATTCTGGAACAGTTCCAGCATATCTTCGCCATCGCTGCGTTCCGGGGTAGCGGTCAGCCCCAAAATAAACTTCGGATGGAAGTAGGTGAAGATCTTCTGGTAGGTATTGGCCGCAGCATGGTGGCATTCATCCACGATCAGGTAGTCAAAATCCGTAGGCGAGAACTTTTCCAGATCTTTGGAAATGCTCTGTACCGTTGCAAAAATGACCGTTTGGGTCATATCCTTCTGGCTTCCGGTGTACTCTCCCAAGGTCGCTTCCGGCCAAACCTTGGCGAAAGTCTCTTTTGCCTGAGATGCCAGCTTCAGGGCGTTGACCAGAAACAGCGTTCGTCCGCCCACAGCTTTTGCATCTGTGGCGGCTGTGATTGTTTTTCCGACACCGGTTGCATGGTACAGCAGCGCGATAGTTTTACCATCCTCACGCATCTTCTTCAGATTGTCGATGGCTTCCTGCTGGTAATCTCGCAACTCTATCGTCTGTCCCATCTGCACCGGCAGGTCTGCTTCAAATGCCTTGAACATGGGCTGGTGCCCAAGAAAGTAATCAGCTCGTCCTTGACCTTTTCCGGTTGCTTTTCCAACTGGCTGTAGATCCAACGGTAGACCTTCCAGTTGTCATAGATCAGGCTGTTCTGTTTCAGGAGGTCATCAGCGTATTTATTTTCGGACACCTTGCTAGGGTTGTGGTAGGTCTCACCGTCAATCTCGATTGCAATTTTGGATTCAGGCGATTCCAGCGCAAAATCGATATAGCGGTGCCGACCATAGATGTCCACGCAGGGTACTGGACCTGCAAATTTTCGGTTTTCTCAGGCCCAAAAGCCTCACAGAAAAGCTGTACAAACAGCTCCTCTGCACGGCTATTGACACTGGTTGCTTTTGATAGCTCCATGATGGCCTCCTAAAACGATATTCCCAATTAAGATTTATAATTTTATTATATCATACGCAAAAAGCTCTGTATAGTTTGTTTCTTTGGCAAGGTTTTCTGACCTTGTTTCTTAATTCTATACCTTTATAAGAGAACTCATTGATTTTTTATTTGACTGACGTTTCCAAAAAATAACCATAAATTTTTTCTCAAAAGACTTAACTCTACTGCATCCATGGGCTTCTACTAAGCGAAGACACTTACAGTTGGAAGTGAAAGCGGGGTTTTACCATGGATTATAATGCAGTTTTGAATCGTGTACGCCCGATGCTGACGAACGGCAATCACCTGTCTGCGCAAGGCTTTGATGCGCTGTTTGGTTCCTGTTCTCAGCAGGAACAGGAGCATCTGCTGGCCGAGCTGGCGGGCTCGCATCCTAGTGGATACCAGCGCCGCTATACCCAGCAGCAGAAAGGCCACTTCTTTCTGCCGCAGCGACTTTACCTCCAAGCAGCTTTGGTCTATGACCAACGAGCAGCTCTGCGTATTGGCACAGCAGGGTGATGAGAGCGCCAAGGAGATCCTCGTGCGCAAGACCGCCGGTTTTGTCCACCTGATGGCCCGCAGAGTTCCGCAACTGCTCGCCCATAGCTGCCTGACCGAGGAGGACAACTTCCAGAACGGCATTCTGGGACTGTTTACTGCGGTCCAGCGGTTCGATGCGCTGCAGGGCTACAGCTTCCTGACCTACGCCGCTTACTGGATCCGCCAGTCCATCCTGCGCGAAGCCATTAACACCGGCCTTACGGTACGCATCCCGGTACACTATTTTGACACGCTCTGCCGGGTGCGTGTCGTCTGCACTACCTGTATGCAGCTAGATGGTCCGGATCTCTGGCATGCCATTGCCGAGGCTGAAGCCAGCAGCGGTCACTCCTGCACAGTGGAGCAGGCGCGCCGCTACCTGAGCGACATGCTCGTTTACCTCAACGTTACCAGCCTGAACCTTATGGTCGGCGAGAGCCACGACACCGAGCTTGCGGAGCTTCTGGCGGATGACGTCAGCCCCGATCCTGTGGACACTGTGAGCGAGAACGAGACCGTTCAGGAAGTCCGGTTGCTTCTTTCTCAGCTTCCCGAACGCGAGTCCACTGTTCTCCGGCTGCGCTACGGTATCCCGGATGACCGCTGCCGTACACTGGACGAGATCGGTGCGCAGCTGGGCGTCACGCGGGAACGTATCCGCCAGATTCAGGTGCGTGCCGAGCGCCACCTGCGGGAGATGCTGAAGCGCCGCTCCTCATCCACCTTTTTGCTGCCTGATTTTTTGACCTGATGGAGGATTTTGCCATGAATACATTGCTTTGTTCTTATCTTTCCGCCCATGCTGCTGAGGATACTCTGTTTGTCTTGTGGGGTTTTTCTTCGGAGGACGCCGGTCTTCCGCGTCCTTCTCTGGATGCTTTGCTGCAGCAGCGCCTGTCCCGCTACCTGAGCAGTCTGCTGCAGCAGAACCCCTGTGTGATCACCGCAGAGGAGTTTGCCCTGCATGCCGATACCCTTGCGCAGGAGTTCCCGCACATCATTCTGGTGCAGAACACCTGCTACCGCACGCTGCTCCCTGTGTCTGTGACGCTTACGCCGGAGATGCAGTCCGGCCTTCTGAGCCACTTTGACCCGGAAACGCCGCAGGATGCTCCGCTGCCCGGCATTGAGCCCTGCCTGCGGGTCTACTCCAACCTGCTGCATACGGAGGAAGGCATCGCCTGCTGCATTCCTTTGGACGCTCTTCTGCGTCAGTACCCGCAGGTCGAGCGCGTATCGTTTGGTGCAGCACCGCATACGGTTCCCGAAACCGCCGCCAGCAGCTCTGCCTTTGCGCTTACCGGGGAAGCCGATTATTTCTGTCTCGTGCAGCAGCTGTGCCGCGGCAAAACGCTCTGCGTTTCAGCCGACAGCTTCATCGGCGATGAGGCTGATCTTGCCGACAGCCTTGCGGCGCTGGCTGGCGCTTTTCCGGGTCAGCTTTCCAGAGCGCATGCGCAGACGATGCAGCCGGAGCGCCCCGTCTGCCCGGAGGCGCGCACCCTTCTGCAGCAGCACTGGGGTTACCCGGACTTTCTCCCGCTGGATGTCTACGACCTGGACGCTCTGCATCGCGGCGAGAAGAAGCTGCGCACCATCACCCAAGAGGACATCATCGATGACCTCATCCAGCAGGCAGAGCTTTGCCGCGCGGGGCAGACTTACCGCGACCTGTTCGTGATTGCCTCCACCGGTGCGGGCAAGAGCGTGATGTTCCAGATCCCGGCGATCGACCTTGCCGAGAAGTACGGGATGGTCACGCTGGTGATCTCGCCGCTGATCGGCCTGATGAACGATCAGGTGCAGGGCATGGAGAAGCACCGCTACGCCAAGCCCGCACCATCAACTCCGACATCCCGCCCATGGTCAAAAAGACCATTGCGCAGGAGGTGCAGGAAGGCCGCTGCGACATCCTGTATCTTTCGCCGGAGTCCCTGCTGAGCCGCAGCGATATCTCCGATCTGATCGGTGACCGTGCCATCGGCCTGCTGATCGTGGACGAGGCCCATATTGTGACCACTTGGGGCAAGCAGTTCCGCCCGGACTACTGGTTTCTGGGTGACTACGTGAACAAGCTGCGCAAACAGCAGCTGAACGGCCCGCACCAGCATGCCTTTGTCACCGCCACCTTTACGGCCACGGCCACCTATGGCGGCGAGGAGGACATGTACCGCGAGACCCTGCGCAGCCTGCACATGTCGCCGGACCCCATCGTTTATCTGGGCTGCGTGCGCCGCCGCAACATCGAGCTGTGCATCCGGGAGGTGCCACGCGTGACCGGCCGCCGGGAGTACGAGCTGGACAAGTTCCAGGCTCTGACCGGGCAGATCACCGCCGCACTGGAGCAGGGGCAGAAGACCCTGGTCTACTTTCCCACCGTCAGTCTGCTGGAGCGCTTCTACACCCATTGCCTTGCACAGCGTCTGGGCAATGCTGTGACCCGTTACCACGCGCAGCTTTCCGGCGAGGCCAAAGCGGAGGATCTGGAGGATTTCCGCAGCGGCAAGCGCCGGATCATGCTGGCCACCAAAGCCTTTGGCATGGGCATCGACATCCCGGACATTGCCCTTGTGCTGCACTTTGCCCCCACCGGTAACCTGTGTGATTACACGCAGGAGATCGGTCGCGCCGCCCGTGACCCGGAGATCCATGCCGTGCCGTGTACGAGCACATGGCCAACGACTTCAAGCACATCAACGCCTGCACGGCCTTTCCAGCATTCAGCCCTGGCAGCTGGTGCAGGTGATGCGCAAGGTGCTGCAGCTGTACCGCCAGCACCGCGCCAGCCAGCCGGCCACTGCCACCAAGCACCGCAACGAGCTTCTGGTGGATGCCGAGAGCTTCGCCTACATCTTTGCCAGCCTAACGGCGAGCACAGCAGGACCCGCTGGCCAAGGTCAAGACCGCCATGCTGCTGATCCAGAAGGACAGCGAAGCACGCGGCTATGCGCCCTTCATCATGCGGCCCTCTCCTCTGTTCATCCACGGGTATTTTCTGCTCAGCAGCGCCGATGCCGCCGCAGTCAACTGCATCTGTACCGGTGCTGCCACCCTGCAGGATGAGGCTGCGGGGTCTACGACGTAGACCTTGCCCGCCTGTGGAGCAGCCGCTGGCAGAACGATTTTTCCTTCCCGCAGTTCAAGTATCTGCTGTACACCCACAGCGACAAGCTGCCGCTGAATGCCCAGCTGCACCTGACCCCCGCCATGCAGCTGACGTTGGAGTGGCACGCCAATGCGGATGCCCGTTTTTCCGTACTGCTGCGCGCCCTGAAGGAGATCTTCTTCGAGGCTGCCCGCAGCGGCCAGTATCTCTACGACCGGGATGCCGCTGCCCGGCTGGCGCAGGCCACGGGTCTGAGCAGCACCCGTGCCACCAGT
>ENA-OQAS01001147-OQAS01001147.1-human-gut-metagenome-genome-assembly--contig:-NODE-1147-length-12884-cov-3.467508_pt1 | contig 12884 bp, 20 predicted proteins | sample MGYA00242733_ERZ504523 | MGnify/ENA primary metagenome ERZ504523 (study PRJEB26092, sample SAMD00036239) | human gut metagenome | host: Homo sapiens | study: EMG produced TPA metagenomics assembly of... | reverse complement strand
TGTAAACTGTCCTTAAGCTTATATTAAATCGCTGTGCAATTTCTTTGGCAGGAATTATTTTTTTTGATTGCAGCTGAATAAGAATAGAGGTTACTCTGTTAATCCTGTTCAAATTTTATTCCTCCTCTGTGACTTCCATAAAAAGTATATCCTATGCGTTCTTAAGCTAGCTGCTGTTAGTGCTTCTCATTGCACCCTGGTTATAAAAGCCATACTCACAAACCTCTTCACCAAAACTCTTTACATCTCTAATATAGAACTCTATCTAGCGAACTTTTAGAAAAGATATAAAACATCAGAGTATGGACAGTTGCGGATGTACTTCAGAAAAGATTAGATGTCTAAAAAGCTTGTAGTTAAAGCTTTTTAGACATCTAAATCTAGGTACTAAAACAATTCATCCAGTAAAATATAATATTTTATTTTCTCCCAATCAGGCTTGATCCCCAGTAAGTCAAAAAATAGCTCGACATACTGTTCTTCCCCGATATCCTCCCTGATCGACCGGACGCAGAAGGCAATGTCATACCACTTGTCCGCCCTGCCGCTTCTCCCAAGATCAATAAAGCCACTTACTTTGCCATCTTTCACAAAGATGTTGCTGTCTCCCAGGTCGCCGTGGGAAAAGACAAGTTCCTCTTCGGGCTTTTCCGTCTTTAAAAAATCATACAGCTCGCGCGGATCTTTAAATGGAGTGTCTTCTTCCCAGTTTTCGCAATCCACATCGGCCAGATCGTTATTCAGTAAGTAATCCAATTCGGCTAAGCGGCTGTCTAAGCTATTCGTATAGGGACAATCCGATATGTCGATGGAGTGAAAGAGCCTGATGCACTCCGCATACAGCTCGATAATCTTTTCAGGCTTTGTTCATCTTCATACTCTTCCGAGCAAAGGACGCCATCGGCCTCACTCATGAGCAGATTGCTCCAGCCATCATGCCGTTCAAAGTGCAGGACCTTTGGAACAGGCAGCTTTCCTTCCAGCCATAGCATCATGTCCTTTTCCCGTTCCACATCATAGGTGGTCCCTTTATACCGGCTGTCCGTCATTTTTAAATATAGGTTTTCATTTTCTCCCACCAGCTTATATACCTTAGCAGGAGACATTCCTTCCGTATCTTTTACGCAGCGGTATTTTTCGATCAGTTTTTTCAATTCCGGTGATATTCTCATTTTAGCCATTTATTATTTCCTTCCTCTTTTCTACAGTATTTAAAGATACCCCAAGAAGCTAATTATAACAAGACGAACTCCAATTCACTGTTCCTTGCATTCTAAAACCTTAAATACCAGAAAACAGCTTTTTCAAAGTTGTTTTCAAAGTTGGCGTATAACATAGTATCGACGGAGCCGATTTTGAAACCACAATTATGATAGAATTTACAAGCTATAAGGTTATTGTCCTGGGTTTCAAGCATTAGTCCATGCAAGTTTTTATGCTTTGCCCATTCTATAGATATATTGATAAGCGCGCTGCCTATGCCTTGCCCCCTGAAATCCTTACATACGGCGATATCTTCTATATAAGCGTACCGGTTCCAATTTTTTCGCAGTTTAACTTTTCCGACGCATTTATCGTCTTGGTAGTAAAGATATATTATCTTATCAGTATTGTCAATATATTCAAGGCAATCTGCCTCCTCATCCTCTTCATCCTCTTCGTCTTGGTAGCTTTTTAAATATGGCGCTTCATAGAGTAATTCTGTAAAGGTCCAATTCTCGTTTTCATACCTCGGTATAATCTTACCTATCACCTCAAATGGTTCGCTGGGTTTATCGATATCTTTCAGGTGCCCTGCTTTCATTTCTGTAATCACTGTTCCCGCCTCTCTTCTATATCAGCGGCATATGTGCTATCCAGCAGCCGGTTTTACCAGTGTATTTTTTATACATGTCCCTGGTATATTTTGTTATATTCCTATCATACTCCGGATAGGCATAATGAAGCCTTTCCGCCACCTCACCGGATACCGCCCTGAACAATTGATGGCATAGAAATAATGCTTCCCATATGTTTTCATAGGAATCCATCCGGTAGGTGGACAAAAGTTTCTCCCACAAATCCTCGGATATATACCTTTCAATAAACTTATAGTTCTTGCCTACACTTAATTTAAAGCCTGTTTCGATGCCGACCTTCCATGATATCATTCTCAGCAGCTCATGGCGAACAATCTGATTAAAATGATCAATAGCAAATAAAATTTCCTTACGGCACAGTCCCTTAACCACATAGGTAGTGGTGTTCCAGAATTCATTGCAGCAGTCATCGTATTCCCGGGCACTGGGTTTTCTTATATGATAATCCATGTCGGTCGGAACTACAGCTTGCTGAATCCTTCCATCCTTATCCAGAATAATCTTTATCAATTTATCGTCATTCAGGTAGTTTCCCAACTCTTCCAGGGGCAATAAGGTAAGGTCTATTTTATTATAATCATCAAAAAGTATTATATAGGAGTAGCCTTTCTCTTCAGCCGGGAATAGTTCCATATCCTCCGGTTTTGCATCATTATAATATTCCCGAAGCTTTTAAGCCATTCATCCTTTAAAGTAAAGGATTCCACATCTGTTACGAAGTATGTGACATCATAATCCTGGAATTCGTCCTTAGGTATATTAATATTTGCGCGTGACCCCTCAAGGGTCACAATTCGAATACGTTCATCCTGTTCTGCTAAAGAAAGTACTAAATCCATCATTTCTTTTTCTGATCTCATTTACATACTCCTCGTTTATTTTTCTATATTATTACATCTTCTTTTTTGCCGATACAATCAGCATCATTGGGCGTCGCATTTCATCCGCCATCCCCGGAATATCCATCATGTTCTCTGGCGGCTGTGGCTCCACAATCTGATTTATTATAAAACTATTTGAAAGCAGTGTATTTAGATATGTGGTCAGTGTTCTATGATATTTTGTAACCTTTTCTTCCAAAAACATAGCTGTCCGTTTGCCCTCATAATAATAATTGTCCACCGGGAAATGCAGTATTTCTCCTTTTTCGTTATAATACCAGTCTTGTGTTCCATGAGCAGTAAAAACAGGATGTTCAACTGTAAAAACTAAATTGCCACCAGCCTTCAGCATCCTATATATCTTTTTTATTAAATTCTCATAGTCTGCTACATAATGAAACGCAAGCGAACTTAGTATTACATCAAAGCTCTCCTCTGGGAAATCCACATCTTCTATGGCACAGCATTCATATTCAATCTGTGGAAAATGGGTTTTTCCTTTTGCTACTTCGAGCATTTTATGAGAAATATCAACACCTACTACAGAGGAAGCACCGTTTTCCATCGCATATATACAGTGCCATCCATAGCCGCATCCTAAATCAAGCACACGCTTACCCTTAAAATCAGGTAGCATCTTTTTCAAAGTCTCCCATTCTCCCGCACCAGCCAGTCCTTTCTGCGAGCGACTCATTTGACTGTATTTTTGAAAAAATATATTATCATCATATTTGTTTTCTTTCATCTGAACTCTCCTCGTTTAAAAAGTTATTTATCTCCGATACAATTTCATTCACTTCATTATAAAGCTTCTCGGTCATGTCGTAGCATTCAAAAAGTGAGATACCGAGTACTTCAAAAATATGATTTACCTTCTCGGTATATTTTTCAGGTTTATGTTCAAAAGTTTCAAGCAGTTTTATAGCTTTCTTTTCGTTGATACAATAAGCATTATTACATGCAAATAACACTTGATTTAAACATGAAACTATACGAAAAACATGACCCGCAATATAATATTTATCGTCTGTTCCCGAATTTGCTTTTACAAACATTAAAGAGAACCCTGCTTCAAACATAAAAAAGTTAACTAAACTTTTCTGCAAAGCATTGGGATAAGTTTCTGCCTGTTTTTTTAATTCGCATAAGCTTTCATTCTTAGCATATAGTATTTTGCTAATCGCTAATTCTCCTCGATACATTGCACTAATATAACCATGGGGATGCCCAGTCTGATAATTGGCAGTAACAATTCCGTGCTCTGTATCTTTCATTATTTGTTCCACACGTTTAATATCACGTAAAATTAAATCCACATGATACCCGTTTATGACTAACCATCCGCCGCCATTAATCCAATCACCCCATGCTCCGGGAGGTACAACAAGGTTATTTCTATGCTCATCATCCAGCTTTGTAGCGAATTGATTAATAGTATTTATGTCAAATGATTCTGAATTGTAATAGATGCCGATATCTATATCCGAATCCTCTGTATGGGTGCCCCTTGCACGTGAACCACCTAAAACAATACCTTCTATATAAGACAGAGAGGATAATTTCTCTGCTACTGATTTAATAATATTATCTACCATCAAGCATGCTCCTTTTATCGATTCACTGCTGTAAAAATTCCAAGCCAAATCTTTTGCTTCTACTCAACATATTTATAATTTTTTTAATTTCACAAAAGATAGCTAATAAGCACATTATAAGAATGATTCTGATTTTTTCTTCACTTTTATTTTTCTCCATTTCAGCACATTGTTTTATTTTTGGGGTTTTTCGATTTCATCATTTTCTAATTCAATCACATCCAGAATGCCACAATTCAAGGATTCGCAGATACGAACCAGCGTTTCCATGCTGATATTTTTCCCTTTTCCCATATTAGCAATCATATTTGTGGTAAGACCGGCGGCAATCCGCAAGTCCTCTTTTCTCATATTGCGCTCAACCAGCGTATGCCAGAGGGGTTTATAGCTTATGTGCATTTATCCTCCTGCCTTTCTCCCGGTTCCGGGGTTCCTGCTCCTATTATATCAAAGTTCTTGCTATTCCACAAACATTTCTTGATACAACCGCCGGTTCCGTCTGGATTGTGCTTTTCCTTTCTTCTCTTGATTACATCTACTTAGCCATGAGCTGTTTTATTCCTTGTGACTTTGCACCCGGATTGTCCGTTCCATATCCTTCCAGCAGATTGATCACTCCCCAGGCTGCAAGTCCGGCTCCGATCGCACAAACCAATGTTTTTAAGGTCGTAATTGCCGTTGTAAAAAATGCCATAAGTGTACCTTTGGAAAACTTACATTTTCCAGTCCTTTCTTAGATTTTTTCCAGAAAGGGAAGAAAACACTATATAAACCCTGCCTTTTGTGCTACACTAAGCATAGGATTTTCTACTTGGAAAATTCCTCACACGTACAGTCGGTATATTCATTTTCGTCGATGGATACCGACTGTTCCTTTTTTCCAAATTATTCATGATTTCCTCCCATGATCCACTTCCCGACAATTTGTCGAGAAGTTACATCTGATACAGTTCCACTTCATCCTCTGGTTTCAGTATCAGATTAGTATTCAGATATTTTTCAATATCAAAGGTATTCTTTTTGTCATAATCGGACAGATATTTGTAGTTTTTATGTTTGCAAATATCGTATTTATTTGAGAAAAATGGTCTGACACCTCTCACCTGCAGAATACATTTTCCTCCGTCCATAACTGCTATTTCATCCTGGCTCATCAACTCTTTGCCACAATGTCAAGTGATGAATTCAAAAAAGACAAGCACTATCCAAAGAAAAACTTCTTTCATGGTATCTGCCTATTTTGTTTTCGATAGTTTTAGCTGTGATACATTTAATTTAGGGTGCAAAAAAGCAGGAGACCTTTTCGGATCTCCTGCTTAGTAAAGCTGTGAAGATTTAATTGTGGTTGGGCTGCCTGCTATGCAAACTGAATTTTGTTTTACTAAGTTCTACAAACTGGAAACTGTTAGCTAATCTGTGCCTTGATTTTTATCCCTATCCGTCCTAATTGATCTTGAACTACTTGCAAAAATTTCTGGCAGTTATCTGTTATATCATACTTGAAATGGATTTCTATCATAGCCATCTTAAAATCAGCATTGGGGTATATTTCATCGTACTGTTCGCTTTCGATAAAAGCCACATACGCATTGATTTTATCTTGTAAAATCTTCAAGTGTTCAAACTCATTGTCCCAATTCAAATGGTCGGTAATAAGGAGTACCAAACAAGCATTTTCTTTATCGTTTGCGATTGCATCAATCTGACTTGCGTTATCAACAGCCATAATATTTCTCCTTCCCAGTTCTTTATAACCATAACTCTTTCTCCCAATACATCTGTGACATTTCAATTACACAACTTCAAATTTCTGGTTTTACTTAACTTTAGTGTAGCTCTCCATACTAAAAGTTTCTAAATCAAACACTACCGCAGCAACACTGTCCTCATTTTCTTCAATAAGCCATAAGCGAGTCCATAAGGTTTGGTCGTTCATATTGGTAGCAGTTTTATCCTCACCATCGGTAATGATTTTTTCAGGATCTAATTTTGTTACAAAAATATTTTCGGGTTTAAGACCTGGCAGGCTGCTCTTAAGTTCCTCCTCTGTTAGTCCTGCTATATCCATTGCTTCAGCACCGTTATAATACTCAACATCTCCGTACCAGTAGTTATCGTTAACATTCTCGATGGATTTTAACCACATAAACTTATCGTCAACGAATTTATAACCAGCACCAGAGCCGGTATCTATTTCCCATGTTCCTTGTATCAGTGCATTATCATCGTTATTATCTTTGCTGTCAGTAGTACCGGCGCAAGCGGTAAGCCCAAATAGTGTAAAACAGATCATCAGAATAGCTGCTGCAATTCTGAAAAACCCACTTTTGCGGTATTTAATCATATTCATATCATAGTTCATAGGTAACCTCCAAGTTATATCCTCTTTATTTTCGTAAGCCTTTCTCCATTGAAATTGAAGAAAACCTTTTATTCCCGTTCCCGTCTACTCCGTTTTTTCTTTCGGGGATCTGGCGGTGGAGAGAAGGTCTGAATATAGTCCTGCCGGATCAGCGTCACATCCTGAGAAAGAAAAGCAGCGACACGATCTTGTTCGGAAGCTTGCTCTGGGAAAAAGGACGCAAATTTCTGTGCCAGCTGTTCTTCTTTTTCATCCAGTTTAAGAGTGCCTTCGTATCCAATCAATTCTTTTAGCACAGCAGTAAACTCCTTGTACCGATCCCCTCGAATATCCAGATCTACTTTCGCTTTGGCCGTCATGCGTTAAGGTAAAGTACCTTCAAGGACGCATCATTTCCTGACCGATTCATTGTGACCCATAAAGCGAGCTTTTTTGAGAGCAGCTTACCGCCAATCAGCATCCAGTTCTGGCTTTGGTATATTTCCAGATACTTTTTCATGCCCTCATCTTCAAACTCTATTGGTTCAAAATGTTCTCCATCCAGCAGCTGTTCCAGCTGATTTTTGCTGAGAATCTGATTCAGTACCGGTATGTTCCGGTAAGGCGTGCAGATATAGCGTCTCATTTTCTGAAACAGCGCTACAACCAGAACTGCTGTGCCAAGTAAAAACAGAAAAAGCTCTCCATCCATTTCGATTTTCCCGGTTGCCGTTACCCAGATGCCACGCAGAACCAGTACAACGCCAAAGCCCCACAGCCCGAAAACCAGCAACTTTTTCAGTGGATGAAAATGAATCCACTCAATGATCCGCACTTGCTGTTTGCCACTCATAGGTTTGTCACGCAAAGTAGATGGGTGATCCATTTTCTTAGGATCAGTGGAATCCATGCAGTCGCACACATGAAGATTGCAACACTGGCATAAATGCCAATCCCAAGCCAGCCATTATCCAGAAAAGCTTCCAGAAGCAGAAGGAGGATAATCGGAAAAATCATAGTGAAAAACAAGGGTAGAAATGACTCCTTGCGTATCCTCTTGAGATTTAAGTCATTAAGCGCAGAGTTGATACATATACCAAGAATCATGCTGCTGTCATACCACCTGCCACCCATTTTTTACGATCTCCGTATCGCATGATATGTACAGTTTCGTGCATATAAGGAAGTTTTCCTGTAATACCTACATAAAAATAGAATCCCAAATAAGCCAGAGCCAAAAGTGCCCCTGCCAGCTTCAAAATTGTTTTTCCTGAAAGTTTTCGTTTCTCCATCTTCGTCGTTTTCCTATAAAATCACGGTTCCTGTGTCAATTTATCCTTCTGTATCCCAAACAAAGCTATCTACCATGTCCCTGGCGGCCTGTTCCGTGGTTTCTGATCCGCTGAAATTTGTAAGCTGGATCAGGCAGAACCCGTAATCCCTTACAATATAGTATTGCGTGGTGACAATATCGCCCTCGTCGATGGTAAAGATATAAAGCAGATCTCCCTGCTCGGTATAGGTTCCATCCCCGTTCAGTTGAGCTTCAATACCATCCAGCTGCATCAAAATCTGTTGGACGATCGCATCCCGGAACTGCTCATGCTCCTCCAGACTATATTTGTTCTTTCCTACATGGATGGATATGTTGTCCGGCTTTTCATCATTTTCGTGACCTTCCTCTATGTAGAAAATCTGCGAATCAGTAGAATGCTTCTCAGATTTCTCCCATCCCTCCGGGACGGTATAAGTTCCGGGAATCGCGTGATCTTCAGATGATATTTCGGTTTCGGAAGAAGAAGGTTCCTGCTGATCCGTCACAGATTCATCAGAGGGAGATTGTGGCGATGAAGTCCCATTTTTACCGCATCCAGCAAGGAGCAGCACCATAGCTAATAACACAATTAAGATTTTTTCATGCTCTGATTCCTCTCGCTTTATAATACGGGTTATCCGAGTTTGGAAACAATCTGGCAGAACATCTCAACATTTTCTTTCTGCCCCTGAATATCAGAGCCAATCGCATTGTTCATCAAAGAAATTTTCATTTTCTCTTTTCCAAAATGCAGCATTACGACTTTTCTTCCGGGCAGCAGCCCACCCTTGACTTCTGCCTTTGTTATGCTGCTTAGGGGCAGAGAAAGCCGGTTTTCAATTTTGGAGACATTGACGGAATTTACAATGACCATATTCAGGTGTTTCTCGGTAACTCCCAGATAGCAGTAAGCATTGCTCAGTGCGCCTAATGCAGCGGCAGCACCCCCCGTCAGTGTAGAAAGTCCTCCAATCAGTGCATAGGTATCAGCTCCGGCCATGATGACCGCCCATAACTTGCACTGATAGGCTTCGTTTTCCTTCAAAATGGCTTCCAGCATTTCATTTTTATCTTTTTCATTCATTGTAAGCATAATTGTTCCTCCTAATTATTGTTTTAAGTTGAGAACGCCGGATGCAATCCTTTGATAGATGCACCCGGCGTTCAAAAGCATTAGTCTGCTTTCAAATTTTTGTCCAGGATCACCAGTTCGCCGTTGCGTTCAATGATACCAGGCTGAACCACGACGATTTTCAGACCTTCCTGCAATTCCAGATACTGTGAAGCATAACCCCAAACCTTGACCTGATCGCCTTCCTCAAGCTCAATGGCAGTGCTTACAGTACCATCTTCATTCAAAATCTGGTTAGCAATACAGTAGAGCTGGCCGGTTGTATCCTCTGCGATGTAGAGAGACACATCCGAAGCGAGCGGCGTTCCGGCAATAGATTTATATTCACCGACTTCTTCGCCCAAATAGTACCTTCACTGTAAAATCCAACGACCATATTTTCTTCATATCCTCGATGATCGCATTGAAATCCTGAGCATACGGCTCCATCTCGGCTTTTGTAGTATCCTTGTAAGCGGCAATCTTTTCATTAGATGCCTGTTCTTTTACCTCTTGCGGCTGATAATCCTTGTATTCAAAAACATTGTCCGAAGCAAGCGTGATTGCTGTGTAGTCATCATCCAGAATGACTTTATAAACAGCAATTTCATCATCATCAACAGTACGATTGATGTCGATATTTCCTGCGGAATTCAGTTTATATCCGTCTACACCTTCCAGCGCCTTTTGTAAAGCTGCGTTGGACATCGCACAGTTGATCCCATTGAGCGTTACAAAGAAATCAGGATTTGGTTGATCCTTATCGGCAGAGTATTCCAGTTCTACCACCGTTCCGCCCTCAGCAGGCTTGCATGGCTCTGTCCCGGCATTTACGATTGCAACATCTATTTCCTGATCGTCTTTGGAAAGTTCCCCATAAATACGCTCGCCGGGTTGCAGAGAAACCTCTGCTGCATCATATTCTTCCGTTTCCAAACTCCATCCGGCTTGTATCAGCTGGGAAGTTTCCAAAGGAAGCGTATAGTAAGTACCATCCAGTACGAACTCAGGTGTCCCGTCATTTTTCAGCTGAGACAGAATGGCTCATCCGTACAGCCTTTATCGCTGCCCGCAGCTGCCGGAGCTGATGTCTGAGGTTTTGAGCCGCATCCGGCCAGCATACTGCATACCAGCACACATCCTGTCAGTAAAGCAATCCATTGTTTTTTCATAAGCGTAAATCCTTTTTGCGATTCTATCAAATTTGTTTTATGTATGAACAACTCATATCCTATATAAAGGTCGATTATGCCCCTATCAGCGTCATGACCACATAGAGTACGATAAGCAGGAGCGCAAGACACATTGCACAGAAAACGGCAATCGTCGTTTTGACCCTGTGCCGCTCCTTTAATGTCAGAACCATCATTGCAAGTACATCAAAGGAAAAGAAGAACTGGCAGATTCCAGCTAAAACCGCCAACCATTTCGGATGTATGCCGTCTTTGCATGACTTTATCAGATAAGCGATAGCATAGGGAGCTGCCCCTAATAGAATCCCGTATCCAAAAATCAAAAAAACAATGGTTACCAGTCCAAACAACGCCATCAGCGGCAATGGGAAGAATGCCATCAGCGTTACATATACGGTGATGCTCCCTCCGACCAGGTAGAACGGGATCAGTCCATACTTGATGATCAAAGTGCAGTTCAGCAATGTCTTTCTTGACCACTTTCTTCCTACGGTCAGCACAACAATCAAATTGACGATTCCCATGATAAAAGGCAGAAGGATCGATAATATCTGCAATTTGATCGCATTGTCAAAACAGCCTGCCAAAAGGAAGAATGTATAAGACACAATTACATAGAGTACCGGGAGGATATAAGTCATTTAACAACCTCCTTTCTGCGCCGGATCAACCAGAGAATCAGCAGATCAAGCAGACTGGGAATGAGAACAAACCCAAAATAAAAAGTCCGGCTCCAACTGACCCGAGTATAGAGTCCCCGGTGGCTATATTGCTGATGATTCCGAACAGTGCCAGACCAAAGCTGAAAGAGAGCCAGCAAAAGAAAGCATATTTACTCTCTTTGGCGTTTGCGGGTACTCTTGATTCTCCCTTTTTGTTTCCAAGCTGGGTTTTTAGCTGTTCGCTTAGAAGTCGTTCCTGTTCCTCTAATTTGGTATCTCCGATCGCCCTTGCGTAATCTCCCCGAAGCAGGTGATACCCTATTTTATCCTGCGTATTTTTTGCTCGATGCAACTGCTCCAAAATTTCTTCTGCTTCTGTCCAGCGCTGTTGTCCAGCAGAGCGGAGAACCAGTTCGCTGTAATGATATTTTTGGAATGTTTGCTGAATGCCCAGGGACGCCAGCGATCCAATCCCTGTTTCAAATTATCAAGATTATGGTCGCTTTGATACGCCACCACATAGGGGTTAAGTTTCTTTGCCAGCCAATGTTCATATTTGCAATATGTGAAAAAGCATAGAGCCAGCAGTGCAAGAAACACTACAACAGCAATCCACATAGTCTCGTAAGAAAAAAAGTGATCATATATCAGGCACGCAACTCCGGAGAGAGCCGCAATGCTGAAAATTGGCCATGGATTTCTCATAATAGCAATATCTCCAATCATCTATTTGAATAAAGATTCCGATATGGTCAAATTGTCATATCTATATGCAAACATTATAGCATTTGCATCATCTTTCGTCATCATTTTTCTGCTGTACGGCTAGGAATTTAATTGTAAATAAATTATGAATATATCTATTGCAATTTTACAAAAAGAAAAGCCTCATCCCTCGCTGATTGAGAGATGAGGCGAAATGATTATGCTGTAATCTCCGGGATTTCTCCGACAAAGTTATAAACGATTCTGACTTCCTGCACCTTCTGTCCGTCAATCTTCTTGACTTCGCCCACCAAAATTTTGCTGATGAGCCGGTTCAGCACCGCTTCATCCAGTTCTTCAATGGCTGCATAGCGCCGGATTTCTTTGATGAAGGTGCGGACTTCATTTTCCTGTTCGTCAGAGTGGCGCATCATCAACAGTAAGTCTTGCAGGCGCTTCTGGTTGGCTTCCTGCTCTTGTTCCAGTGTTGCTGTCAGCTTCATAAAACGCTGCTCAGTCAGGATTCCTTTTGCCTTATCGGTATATAGGCTCAGGAACATCTCATCAATTTCACGATTCCTGCTTTCCAGTCGTTGACATTCCTTCTGTGTCTGGGAGGCATCCAGAAGATACCGGCGCTCCATCCGGCTGCTCAGCCGCTGATAAAAAGCATCGGCATCTTTGAGCGCAGTCTTTGCCAGTTCCTGAATATCTTTCAGCACAAGGTTGTACAAATCTCTGGCTTCGATCTTGTGGCTGGTACAGGCGTTCTTGCCCAGCCTGTTGTAGGTCTGGCAGATATAATACGCCTTATCAATCGGTTCTCGCTGTTCGCCGGTAAAACGATTCTTTCCGGTTCTGCCAACCTTTTCATACCGCACCTGCATGGACTTTCCGCAAGTCGCACAATAAATGATACCGTGGAACAGGTTATAAAAGGGGCAGGAGTTGCCCTTCATAATGGTTGGTCTGCGGTCAATGATTTCCTGTACCTGCTCCCATTCTTCCGGGAGATGATTGCTTCATGGCAATCCTCGATAATTTCCCATTCCTCACGAGGGATAATGTCATAGGTGTTGGAGCGAATCCCTTTCTGATGTGTCCGGCAGACCAGATGTGCGCCCTTATAAAAGGGATTCCGCAGAATATGGCTGATTCTTGCACTTCCCCATGAATAGTAATTTACATCACATTCTGTGTTGCTTTTTACTCTGGTGATCGG
>ENA-OQAS01001146-OQAS01001146.1-human-gut-metagenome-genome-assembly--contig:-NODE-1146-length-12890-cov-2.160856_pt1 | contig 12890 bp, 23 predicted proteins | sample MGYA00242733_ERZ504523 | MGnify/ENA primary metagenome ERZ504523 (study PRJEB26092, sample SAMD00036239) | human gut metagenome | host: Homo sapiens | study: EMG produced TPA metagenomics assembly of... | reverse complement strand
ACCTCAGGTTTTGAGGAATTGATTGCTGACCCGGCGTTCCAACAAGTGGCTTGCGCCGTTATGCCGGGTGTCCCTTTTGAAGCTATCGCGCAAAAGATGCGTGCAAGCAAGACCAAGCAGGAGTTTCAGGAAAATCTTTGCTACGGCATCTTGCATAAATTGGCCAAAGATACTACAGACGGACTGATATTGGAGAGCATGGCTGTGCTGAACAAACAGTCGGCCTATACCTATGTCTCCAATCATCGGGACATTATTCTCGACTCCGGTTTTTGTCTGTTCTCCTGGTGGAGCAGGGATTGGACACCGTGGAAATCGCTATCGGTGACAATCTGCTGATTTACCCCTGGATCAAGAAACTGGTGCGCATCAACAAATGTTTCACCGTACAGCGCGCGCTGACCATGCGCCAGATGCTGGAATCGTCCATACGGATGTCCCGCTATATGCACTACACCATTGCGGAGAAAAAACAGTCTATCTGGATTGCCCAGCGCGAAGGGCGTGCAAAAGATTCCAATGACGTTACGCAGGACAGCGTTCTGAAGATGTTGGCAATGGGGGCGACGGAGACATTATCACCAATCTTCAGGAGTTGAATATCGTTCCGCTCTCCATTTCGTACGAATACGACCCTTGCGACTATCTGAAAGCGCAGGAGTTCCAACTGAAACGCGACATACCCGACTATAAGAAAACCACGGATGATGACCTGCTGAACATGCAGACCGGACTTTTGGGATATAAGGCCGCGTCTGTTTCCGTATGGCATCCTGTATCAATGAGGATTTGGGCGAACTGGAGCGGACATTGCCGAAACCGGAGCTGTTCGTAGCCATATCTGCTTTGATTGACAAGCGTATCCATGCCAACTACCGTATTTTGCCACCAATTACGTGGCTCACGATTTGCTGTATAAGGAAGAACGCTTCGTAGAGCATTATACCGCAGAGGATAAGAAGCGTTTTATAAGTTATATCAACGGACAGTTGGAACGTATTACCCTTCCCAATAAGGATGTGGACTTCCTGCGTGAGAAGCTGCTGCTGATGTATGCCAATCCGCTGACGAATTATCTGGCTGCAACCAAATGATGTTTTGCCGTGCGCCGGAGTGGAATTGTAACAGTTTGCGTGGTAAGTATGAAAAACATTGCTGTAGTCTGCTTGTCGTCCTGCTGTCGTGTCTGCTGGCATCGTGCGGAGACGATGATTACCGCTATCCTTCCGTGAAGCAGGATTTCCTGACTGCATTTTCCGGAATGGACGGGCGGCTGGAATCGGTGCTGACCGATGAAGGTGAGCGGCTTCGGATTGTTGAAGGTGCATCGGGCTGCGTGTAAGTGCGGACACGGCCATTCGCATCGTTGCCAATTACGAGACATTGGCAATCGGGGACGGCGATGTTGTGGGCGCAAAGCTGTATGCTTTGCTGCAAACGGTTTCTCCCGTGCCACTGGCTGCCGCGGAGTTTAAGGAGGGCGTGAAAACAGAACCTTCGGAGATACAGAGTATCTGGCGGGGGTATGATTATCTGAATATTATAGTAAAGGTAAAACAGCAGGGCAAGCATCTTTTCCATTTTGTGGAGGATGAGGCTGTTGTGGATGAAACAGCGGACGTGTCAAGGTGCGGTTGACTTTGTATCACGAGGTAAGCAGCAGTGTGCAGGATTATGGCAAGCGTGCTTATCTGTCCGTCCCTTTAAAGCAATATATGACCGAAGGCGTGCGGGGGGTGGATGTCCGGTTTAGGATTTATACTTATTCCGGCTGTTTTAAGACTTATGTTTTGGACGAAGCGGGGCTTCGTGTAGAGGAAGGCTGATTTTATACATTATATATATATAGATAAGAAAGTGTATCAAAGTGGGGCGGGATTTATATGCCGGTTCTTTGATACACTTTCTTGTCTATATTCAGATGCTGTTGTGATGAACGCTGTCGGCAATTGTCACTTCAATGCCATTTCTTCCAGGCGTAAAGCGGTGGAAGGCGGGATGCGTGAGTCGGTAATGATGTGGTCTACATCTTCCATATCGGCAATCTTGCTGAAACCTCTCCGTCCGAACTTGGAGGAATCCGCAAGCACTATCGTTTTCTGGGCGGTCTGCATCATTACGCGGTTGAGGCTCGCTTCCATCATATTGGTAGTGGTGATGCCGAAGTCGAGGTCGATGCCGTCTACGCCGATAAACAGCTTGCTGCACGAAAAGTCTGCCAATATGTTTTCTGCATATTTCCCTACCACGGACAGACTGCTGTGCCGCAATATGCCGCCGAGTTGAATAATATAGATGTTTTTTTCGCTTGCCAGGATATTCGATACTTCCATGGAAGCGGTAATAACGGTCAGTTCATCTGCCGGAACGATGCTGCGGGCAAGTGCGTGCATGGTTGTTCCCGATGCTATCAATATGGAATCTTTGGGAGTGATGAGGCTGGCGGCTTTCATTCCAATCAGTCTCTTTTCTTCGACATACAGCTTTTCTTTCTCACTGATGTTCCGGTTGTCGATGTAAGGGTCTATCAAAATAGCCTTTCCGTGGTTTCGGTATAGTTTCTTTTCTCTTTCGAGTCTGTTAAATCCTTACGTATCGTAACTGACGAAACATTGAGGTGTGTGGCTAAATCTGTTACCAAAATAGAATTATGCTGTATCAACAACTCCAGTATGATAGATTGTCTCTCTTCTTTTGTCATAATAGGCTTTAAATAGTATTCAATGCGCTAATATAGCTGAAAAAAACAGTATAAAGAAACTCAGAATGCTAAGAAATGATAAAATGTTTGTCCGATAATATTCCCTTTTGAAACGTAAGTATAATCTGTGCTTACAGGTATGAAACTTCTTGCCTGAAGATTTTTTTTTCTGTTATTCAGTGAAAAAACAGCGAAAAAGTTTCGTAGTTATAAAAATAGCTTTTATATTTGTTGCGAAATGAACTTGTTTGTTTTGATAAGAAAGCAGCGGTGCTGTTATACTAATCTTGAAAATCAAACTGCGTTAACTAATATTATAAGAGACATGATACTTAATAGCGAGATTAACGAATTTGACGTCATCATTGTTGGCGGAGGCGCAACCGGAGCAGGTACGGCAAGAGATTGCGCTTTGCGCGGAATGCGCGTTTTGCTTGTTGAACGCTTTGATTTTGCTGCCGGCGCCACCGGACGAAACCACGGTCTGCTTCACAGCGGCGCCCGTTATGCAGTGACCGATAGAGAATCGGCAGCCGAATGTATTAAAGAGAATATGATTCTCCGGAAGATAGCACGCCATTGCGTAGAGGAAAACGGAGGTTTGTTTATCTCTCTTCCGGAAGACGACCTTTCATATCAAAACTTATTTGTAGAATCGTGCCGGGCAGCGGGTATCGATGCACAGGTAATCGACCCTGCAGAGGCGAGGTTGATAGAACCTTCGGTGAATCCTGCGATAATAGGTGCAGTGAAAGTGCCCGACGGTTCGATAGACCCTTTCAGACTGACGCTGGCAAATGTCATCGACGCCAAGGCTCACGGTGCGAAAGTGCTGGTGTATCACGAAGTGACCGCATTGATTCAAGAGCAGGGAAGAGTTGTAGGAGTCACGGTACTTAATCATAAAACAAAAACCGAACATAATTATTACGCACCTCTGACTATCAACGCGGGTGGTATTTGGGGACATGGCATTGCTGCAAAAGCAGGCATAAGGGTGGACATGTTCCCGGCAAAGGCTCGTTATTGATTTTTGGGCATCGAATCAATAATGTAGTGCTTAACCGTTGTCGTAAACCGGCCAATGCAGATATTCTTGTTCCTGGAGATACAATCTGCTTGATTGGAACGACTTCCAGCCGTGTGGGATTTGATGAGGTGGATGATGTGCGGGTTACACCGGAAGAGGTGGATTTGCTGTTGTCGGAGGGCGAGAAGTTGGCTCCTGCTCTGGCTACAACCCGTATTTTGCGTGCATACGCCGGCGTTCGCCCGCTGGTGGCTGCCGATAATGACCCTTCCGGCCGTAATATCAGCCGCGGCATCGTGTTGTTGGATCACGAAGTGCGCGATGGTGTTCCGGGATTCGTAACTATCACGGGCGGAAAGCTGATGACATACCGGCTGATGGCGGAGTGGGCCACAGACCTGGCTTGCAAGAAGCTTGGCATTGACAAGCCTTGCATTACAATGAACGAACCCCTTCCCGGTTCGCGCATGGAAGAGGACCGTTCGGGAGGTAAGCAGGTGGTGGCGGAACAGCCTAAACGTTCTTCGGTAGGCCGTCACGGTGAAATGGCTGCCAGGATTGCATCGGAAAGCAAGTACGATAACAGCCTGGTTTGCGAATGTGAGGATGTGACCGTAGGTGAAGTGAACTATGCCGTGAACGAACTTGATGTGCACAATCTGATAGACCTGCGCCGCCGCACACGTGTCGGCATGGGTACGTGTCAGGGGGAACTCTGTGCCTGTCGTGCGGCAGGATTGCTGGGCGAGGCGCATAATTGCTCCCAAAAGGCGAAAGAGGATTTGGCTTCGTTCCTGAACGAACGCTGGAAAGGATTGTATCCTGTGGCATGGGGCGAGGCGCTGCGCGAAAGCGAATATACCCAGTGGATATATGGTGGAGTTTGTGGAATGGAATAAAATGAATAAAGATGAAATTTGATACTTTAATAGTAGGTGGGGGCTTGCCGGTCTGACGTGTGGCATCCGTTTGCAGAAGAATGGCGTGAAGTGTGCTATCATTTCCACCGGGCAAGTGCGTTGCATTTTTCTTCCGGTTCATTCGATTTGCTCAACGAACTGGCGACGGGACAAAGGTGGATAATCCGCTTGCGGCTGCCGGCAGGGTTGGCGCAAATCACCGAACAGGCGCACGGGCTGTCCGCCTTGGCGGCAGGGCTTACCGCGCTGTTGAACGACCCGCTGAGCCTGCGTTGGTGCAGCAGCACCCCGAAATTTCTGCTGGCGGTCTTGGTGCTGTACCGCTGGGGGTGTATTGCTATCTATCGATCAGGCGGACCGCCGCCCCGGCGAGGAACACGGCTCTGCCCATTGGGGCAATGCCAGTGAATTGAACGAACGCTACCGCAACCGCAAGGACCCGTGGCAGGAAATCATTCTTTCCCAGAATATCCGCCTCAGCAATGATTCCTACCAACACCAGCGGAATCTGCACGTTGTTGTGATCGGCGGTTCCGGCAGCGGTAAGACCCGCTTCTTTGTAAAGCCGAATGCCCTGCAATGCAGCGGCTCCTACTTCTTTTTGGACCCCAAGGGGGAGCTGACCTATTCCCTCGGCGGTGCTATGGAGGAAAACGGCGTCACCGTAACGGTCATTGACTTTGTGCATTTCCGCGGACATTACAATCCGGTAGCGTACCTGAAAACCGATGAGGACGCTATGAAGCTGGCTTATGCGCTGGTGTTCAACACCAAAAGAACCCGGCAGCCTCCGGCGGCGAAAACGAGTTCTGGGACAAGAGCGCTGTTATGTTTCTGGCATCGCTGATTTTGTATATCCTGTACGAATCCCCGCTGTATGAGCGCAACCTCAACACGATGATGGATATGATTCTGGAATGCAAGGTCAGTGAGGACAGCTATGACGAAAACCGTATGGATATTCTGTTCGGTGAACTGGAGCAGCGCGATCCGCATCACCCGGCTGTGCTGCAATACCGTTCGTTCAAGCTCGGCAGCGCGAAAACCTGTCCAGCATTATGGTCACGGCGGTATCCAATCTGCATATGCTGCAATCGGCGGCGTTGCCGAGATGATTGCCACCGATGAAATGTTTCTGCCGAAGTTGGGCGTGGAGAAACGCGCCATCTTCTGCGTCATCCCCGACAATGACGATACCTTTAACTTATGGTTTCGATTCTGTACACCCAACTGTTTGACCAGCTGTTTCGCCTTGCGGATTCCACGCCGGAATTTCACGGCACACTGCCGGTTCATGTACGCCTGATGATGGACGAGTTCGCCAATGTCGCAACGCCGGAAAACTTTGTAAAGATTCTTGCCGTTGCGCGCAGCCGCAACATAAGCTGCGATATCATTCTGCAAAATATTTCCCAGATCAAAAGCAAATACAAGGACGACTGGGAAACGATCATCGGCAACTGCGACAGCCTTGTTTACCTTGGCGGCAACGATTACAGCACCTTTGAGTACATTTCAAAGTTGTTGGGCAAACAGACCATCCGCACCAAGGGGCAGAGCATCGGCAAGGGCAGCCACGGGTCGTCCAGCGACAGCTATCAGTCACGGGCGCGAGCTGATGACCCGGACGAGGTGCGCCGCATGAACGCAGCGACTGCCTTGTAATGATCAGCGGCGAGGCACCGGTAAGGGACAAGAAATACAACCTTTTTGACCACCCGAACCTGAAATACACACCCGACTACCGCAGTCCGCGGGGGCTGCTGCATCGGGCTGCAACCCCCATCCCCGCACCGGAGGGCTACACGATGCCTCCGGATTATATGGCGCAGGCCGGCACCGTATCGCTCGCTTATGTGGCGGAGCTGACCTGCCCCGAAATTACCGAAGATTTATATGATGAATTACAAGAATGGGAGGAATCTCTATTATGAAAATCAAAAACCTGTATCTGCACCGGAAACTCAGCGCAAAATCAAGCGCAGCTACCTGACGGTTGCTACGGTTGCCGCCGCCGTAATCGTGATGGCTTTGCCTGTGTATGCGGACGACCCGCTGGCAACCATCAATGCACTGAGTGATTTTGTGTTCAGCGCCATTAAGGCGATTGGTGCCATTCTGCTGGGCTTCGGCATTGTGCAGATCGGTCTTGCCCTCAAAAGCCACGATGCCGGGCAGCGTGCGCAGGGCTTTATGACCTTTTTTCGGAGGCGTGTCATCTACTTTGCCAAGGATATTCTGGATATGATTCTGTAAGAAGAAGCACTACGCTCATTATACTTGATTATTTTCCCGGAAAATGCTATATTATATTGAGCAAGATTCCAATACTTTCAGTCAGTATAATGAGGTGATGAGTGTGGCATTGGTGACAAATGAGCAGGTAATTAAAGCCCTCCGAAATTACAATCCTTGGTGGAGAAATCCAAGCGCTGCGAAAGAAGAAGATCGACCACAGCATCGTGTTGCCTATCATGAAACACTGCGAATTATGCAGCATAAGACGATTCGGCGTTTTGCTGTTCTTTCCGGCGCACGTCGCGTAGGTAAAACGACCATTCTTTATCAAATCATCAATCACCTGATTGATAACGGTGTGAATCCGCGAAATATCTTTTATGCAACCTTTGATAACCCCGTACTGAAAATGGCGGGAGTGATATGGTTTTATCTGCTTACGATTCCATGTACCCGGTAGAGGGTGTGCGCTATGTTTTCTTTGACGAAATTCAGTACACCGAAAATTGGGAACTCTGGATGAAAGTGATTTATGACAGTCGTAAAGACATTCGGCTGGCGGCCACAGGTTCGGCAAGCCCTATTATTGAGGATGCGTCAACCGATAGCGGAACAGGTCGTTGGACAGTCATTAAAATTCCCACGCTTTCCTTTTATGAATACTGCCAGCTTTTGCAGTTGGATGATATGCCGTTACTGCCGGACCACTTAAAAATCACAGATATACCTAAAATGGAAAATGCCGAGGTCGCGGATTTGATGGCGCGCTTTGAACCGGTAGTTAAGCATTTCAACCGCTATCTTACCATCGGCGGATTTCCGGAACTGGCGCTGTCCGATGATGATCTTTATGCGCAGCGTATGCTGCGTGAGGATGTTGTGGATAAGGTAATAAAGCGCGATGTGCTTACCTTGTTCAAAGTTCGCAGTCCACTGTTGATGGAAAAGCTATTCCTATACTTGTGCATGAATTCAACAGAAATCTTTAGTGCTACGACTGCGGCTAAAGAGTTAGATAATATATCCCCGAACACCATTGAATCCTATGTGGATGCCCTTGTAAAATCCAACTTGATTTATATGGCATATCCAATCGCTGTCGGAAGCAAGTCGGTTCTGAAAGGGCGGCCTAAGATTTATATAGCGGATGCCGCCATTCGCAATGCGGTTCTGATGGTAGACGACGTTCTGTCCGATGAGCGTGAGTTGGGGCTTTTAATTGAAACCACTGTATATAAGCATCTGGTATCGTTTTATCAAGGGACAGGCGCACAGCTTGGCTATTATCGAAAGGCAAAAGAAAATCAAAAAGAGGTCGATGCCGTAATTGAACTCCCGCAGCAAAAAATTCTGTGCGAAGTCAAATACAAAAACAATTCGCATATACCGCAGACGGATGGCATTGTAGAATTGTGCAATGATCCTAAAGCTGGCATTACAGATGCCTTTGTCATCACGAAGCAGCTGGAGGACTTTGGCGTGACGCGCCATGAAACTTCTCCTAAAATCTATCGAATTCCTGCTATTGCATTTTTGTACCTTATTGGCAAGGAAGAATCCGATGGAATGAGTGGCAGACTTTAAACCCTGCATTTTCCCATTGCACCCAACCGCATAATGTGTGATGGTGGAAAAAACACAGCGACCGTTTTGCTTTTCAGCAAGGCGGTCATTTCTTTTATCCGAAAGAAGGTGAAACCTTGAATCAAAACTGGATCGTAGAAAACCTGAACAATGCCTTTTCCACTTGGAACGGCAAATTAACAGAGCTTTGGGGGCTGGTGACTACCAGCCCCAAACTTTTAAGGGTGGCGCAGTATGGGGCGTGATGCAAAGCTGCACAATGCGATGATCGGCATAGGCTATGCGCTGATCGTGCTGTTCTTTGCCATATCGCTGTTCAAAAACACTGCCAACTTCCATGAACTCAACGCCCGGAGGCTGCTGTGCATTACCTTATTCGCTTTGTGGCAGCCAAAACCTTGGTGGGTTACGGCATGGACATCATGCTCAATATCTTTTCCGTCTGCAACGGCATTGTTTCCGATATGGCTGCCGGTATGGGCGGCATCTCACAGGCGATGGTCGCACTGCCCGGTGAGGTGCAGTCTGCCATTGAAAATGTCGCTTCTTAGCCAGCATCCTTTGTGGCTCGTCACGATTCTGGCAGTCTGTTCATCACAGTGCTGTCGTTCGTGATGATTCTCACCGTGTACGGGCGGTTCTTTCGCCTGTATATGTACACGGCGCTGGCTCCCTTGCCCCTGGCGAGCTTTGCCGGGGAAAGCACACAGTCGGTCGGCATTTCCTTTATTAAGAGCTATGTCGGCGTCTGCTTGGAGGGTGCTGTCATCGTGCTGGCGTGTGTCATCTACGCCGCTTTTGTCAGCACGCCCACAGTTTCAGGCGGCGAGGCAACCACAATGGTGTGGAGTTATCTGACCGAAATTATCTTCAATATGCTTGTGCTGGTCGGGCTGATCAAAGGCTCTGACCGTATTATTCACGAAATGATGGGGTTGTAAAAGTATGCAGATACCGATCAATAAAGACATTCGGCGCTACCAAGAGGAAATCTTTATGGGGCTGACCCTGCGCCAGTTACTTTGTTCCGGCATCGCCATTGGGTTGGCGGTGCTGATTTATTTATGGGCAAAACCGCTGTTGGGGCAGGAAACCGCCAGCTGGCTGTGTATCCTTGCCGCGGCACCCATTGCCGCCGCGGGATTTTTAAGCTATGACGGGCTGCCGTTTGAAAAGTTTGTTATCATCGTGTTGGAAAGCACGATTCTGTGCAGCGGTTGGCGGGTATGGAAAACCGAACTGCACCCCAAACATAAGAGTAAAGGCAAGGTGAAGAAGATTGCGTTTAAGTGAGTATGCGTCCACCCAAAGAACCTACGGCAGCCGCAAGGTGCCGCGCAGTGTGCAGCAGAGCATCCCCATCGACCAAATTTACGAGGACGGGACATGGCGCTGCGGCAATGTGTACAGCCAGATGTGGTCCATGCCGGACATCAACTTTACAATGAGCGATGAGGACAATAAAGCAAAAATCCTTAACCTGCTCGGCAAGGTGTATATGGGTGTGCCTTCTGACTGCTGGCTAAAAATCTGCATTGTGAGCCAGCGTATGGACGAGAAGTCCTTCCGCGAAAATGTTTTGCTGCACCGCAACCTTGACGGCTTGGATAAGTGGCGTGTAGAACGCAACCGCCGAATCCGACAATGCGTCCAAGACGCGGGCAATGTGGTGCAGCACAAGTATCTGATTCTATCCACCAACAAACAGAATGTCACCGATGCCCGCAGCCGTCTGCGGCAGGTGCAGGGCAACCTTCTGGCGGAGCTTTCCAATCTGGGCTGTACAATCAAACCTATGACAAACAATGAACGATTGGAGGTGCTGCACAACTTTTTCGCCGCGGCGAGGAAGGGCGCTTTCAGTTCAGCTTTGATGACTACGGAAAATTGGGCAACGATTTCCGCAACACGATTGCACCCGATGCGATGCGTTGTACCACCCAATATGCGAAGATTGACGACGGATTTGCCAAGGCGATGACGATTGCGCAGTATCCGCAGCAGCTGAGCGATAATTTTGTGGCGACGCTGCTCCAACAGGTGCCGTACATCGTTCTCAGCATTGATATTACGCCGGTAGAAACCGAGGATGCAATGCGGGAAATCGAGGCTTCTCAAATGAAGATTGACTCCGAAAAGTACCGTGCAAACCGACGCAACGTAGAAAATCTCGACTTTATGGCAACCATCTCCCCGCGCAACCAGCAGCAGGAAAAATACACCGCTGAAATCCGCAATGCCATCTGTGAGGGTGACCAACAGGTATTTATGGTGCTTTTGAGTGTGGCGTTCTTTGCGGACACCTTGGAGGAAATCAAACAGGAAACCGACGCACTGCAATCGGCAGCTGCCAACTTTAACTGCCGCTTTACCGAGATGCGCTTTCAGCAGGAAAACTGCTTTAACACCGCGATGCCCTATGGGCTGCGCCGTGTCGAAAGCAGCCACATGATGCTGACCCGCAGCGTCACAGCGCTGGTGCCGTTTGTGGCGCAGGAGGTACAATCCCCGCAGTATCTTCTACGGCAGAAACGCAATTACCGGCAACCTGATCGTGGGCGACCGTACCAAGCTCATCAACGGCAATGCGATGGTGATTGCCACCTCCGGCAGCGGCAAATCCATGAGCGTGAAGATGGAAATTATAATGGAGTTTTTGCGCTGGCCGAACGCGCGGTTCATTCTGGTGGACCCGGAAAATGAATATGAGCTGCTGGTCAAGGCGCTGGGCGGCGAGGCGATCAAGGTGTCTGTGGACAGCCGGACATACTTTAATCCGCTGGATTATCATTACGACCCCAAGACCGATGTGCCGCCCGATGTTGCCAAAATTGAGTTTGTACTGTCGATGCTGGACAAGCTGATCGGCGAGAATGGGCATCTTCAGCCGGAGGACAGAAGCCTGATTGCTGCCAGCCTCAAAAACATTTATAAACCGCTGATTGCCTCTGGCTACACAGCGCCCTGCCCGACGCTCGGTGATTTGTATCGGGATTTGAACAAATCAACCTGCGCCGTGCAAAGCAGCTGGCGTTGATGCTGGATGTATTCGCCAACGGAGCTTGCAGGCGTTTTCCCACACCACCAATGTGGATATGAACAACCGCCTGATTTGCTTTAATATCCAAAGCCTGGGCGACCAGCTCCGCCCGATTGCCATGATGTCCCTGCTGGAGTTCATCAATATGCAGGTGATGACCAACCGCCGCAAGGACGCCACGGCGGCAACATGGATCTACTTTGATGAGATTCATGTGCTGTTAAAGGACCCGATGAGTTCCAATTTCCTGTATTCCTCTTGGAAAAGATTCCGAAAGTACAATGCCTACGCCACCGGCATCTCGCAGGATATTCAGGACTATCTGGATAACCCCGTGGCGTATGCGCTGCTTTCCAACAGCGAGTTTGTCATTATGCTGCGGCAATCGAAAAGTCTGGAAGCCTTGGAACGCCTGTACGGGCTGTCCAAGCCGCAGCTGGAATTTCTGCGCAACGCCAGCGAGGGACACGGCATCATCAAGATGGGCAACAGCATGATACCGTTCTCCAATCTGGAACCCAAGGATACGGCGGTGTATAAGCTCATCACGACCAAACCGGGTGAGGCAACCGCAGAGAAATGATTTTGCATAAAGAAAAGGCGGGCCGAAGCCCGCCTTAGAATTAGTGGCAGTCTAGTGCTGCCAGATATTGTTTTCTAAATCACGCAGGCGCGCTTTGTAGTCGTTAATAAGCGCCTGCGTGTTTTCTGTATCCGGAAAGCTGACAATATAGCCGTCCTCGGATTCATGAAAGCCGACAAGGCCCGCAAGCCCTGCCATCTCCGCAACCTTGACCAAGGTATGGTAATCATACTCACTGCTGTTTATGTGTAAAATCATGGGGTTCTCCTAACTGCCGTTATTTGTTGTGGTTTTGTTCTACAAACTGGAAGTTGGCAATTTCCTATACCTATGATTTCTTATCAAAGAGGCTGCATCATTTCAAGGATAATGCCATCCGGGTCTCTGAAATAAAACGCTCTGCTTTCCCCAAATCCATCTGCCCTAAAGTCGAAATACTGCGGTTCAGACAAGCACTCCACATGATTTTCGATAAGGGTATTATAGACAGAATCAATGTCATCCGTATAGAAACATACTTCCGAGATGGATGTCGTAAACAAGTCGGATTGTTCTTTATGAATCTCGCTGTTTACGAACTGAATCAGCTCGACCGGTGGCGTTTCAATAGCCTTAGAACCGTTCAAATAAGCGACCCTTGCTTTGCAATTTGCTCTACGAAACATTTTATCTGTTTCTTTGCCTTCCATAAAATTTCTCCTTGAACTCAAAGTCCAAGGATGTCTCTGTAGAAGGCAACCGAGCGAATCCAAATCAGAAACTGTTAATCCAACGTGATAAATTCTTCCAAACCA
>ENA-OQAS01001145-OQAS01001145.1-human-gut-metagenome-genome-assembly--contig:-NODE-1145-length-12899-cov-1.682274_pt1 | contig 12899 bp, 19 predicted proteins | sample MGYA00242733_ERZ504523 | MGnify/ENA primary metagenome ERZ504523 (study PRJEB26092, sample SAMD00036239) | human gut metagenome | host: Homo sapiens | study: EMG produced TPA metagenomics assembly of... | reverse complement strand
TGCAGTCATCTGGACGGCACCTATACGATCTTCGGGAGCTGACGGAGGATTCGACGTTTGGATCAGATCGCCACCAGCCGAAAGACCAGAATGACCGTCCGAAGAAAGACATCCGCATCCAAAGTATAACGATCGAATAATTCACCACTCCTATGTTAAAGAGAGATTTCATCATGGTACAGATCGAGGAACTGGGCAAAGTGATCGCCCAGATCATCTTCAATCGTAATTCCAACGATGGGGCACGCAAGAACCCCGAGTTAATCCAATCCGTCTACACATTCTTAAAACTGGATAACGATTTCTTGCTGAACACGCCTATCGACGGTATCCGCACTTATCTGGACGGTGATGATTCGTGCGGCCTCCAACGCATGGAGCTGGCGAGCAAGACCTTGCTGGAAGAAAGTTTCCTTTTGCCGGAGGCGCAAGGTAAAAAACTCCGGGCAAGAGCGAAAGAGCTATTGGAATATATCCAACGCAACGACACTACGTTCTCGTTGGAACGAGTGGCGTTGCTGGAAGAGATAAATAACTATTGAATAGATTGCGGATCGGTGGTAGGGCCTTCCACGACTAGAAGGCCATTCTCATTGATTCGCATTTTATCGATGAATACGACCCGCTCATCCCCTGTCTTCTGGGTACGCCCGTGGTAAACGCAATACATTTGTTTTCCGTCCTTCGACCAAGTAACGCTATTATGTCCGGTACCCGTGACGATACCGCCTTTTTCCACGTTCTTCTCCAGCACCGGATTATTAGATGCCTTCTCAAACGGTCCTAACGGATGTTCGGACACGGCATATCCCACCGCATAATTTGCCCCGCCAAAATAATTAGCGGAATACATCATATAATACAAGCCGTTGTGACGTAGCATGAAAGAGCCTTCCGTCCAACGACGTCCGACCTCCCCTTTGGTAACCGAGCGACTTTCCCACTCACTTTGCGCATCATCCAATTTTACGGGTGGACGCAGCAGAAGTACGGGTTCCCCAATTACGTGCGTAAGATCCGGAGCGACCTCCACCCCGTAAATCCAGCTTTCCTCAACGGAGTCGAACATGCCTTTCTTCTTTGCCTCATCGGCGATCTCGCTTTCTACCGGATGCTTATAGCAACAACGGGAATAATAGAGATAGGTACGGCCATCCTCATCCTCGATCAAGTTTCCGTCGATTACAGGATATCCCGGATCAAACAAAGGAGCATCGGCCAATTCCTTAAATGGTCCGGTCGGCTTATCCGACACAGCTACGCCGATACGGAAATTTTCCTCCTCGTTGGTCGGATTCTTCCGCCAATCCGCACTGAAGAACATATAGAACTTCCCGTCACGCTCGTACACTTCCGGCGCCCAGAAATTAGCGATTGCCCAAGAATCGGGCGTATTGCCCCGATAAACCTGCCCTTCCGACTTCCAATGGATCAAATCATCGGAAGAATAGGCGCAAAACCGTCTAACAGCCCCGGCACCGGTACCATACATATAATAACGTCCGTCCGAGGCCAACAATACGTATGGATCGCCAAACTGGACCGACAAAGGATTACTGTACGTTAATTCCGGCTCTTCCGCAGCAGACTTCTTTCCCGTACAACCCGCATTCAAACACATAAGAACTCCCAGACAAAGGGATATTCCTATTTTCATACCACTTTTCATTTTTCTTATTTATTGGATTCTAAATTATACACTCCTTCCGCACAACGTTCCCCGTCGATGGCAGCGGATACGATTCCTCCCGCATACCCCGCTCCCTCACCGCAAGGGAAAAGACCTTTTACCGTGACGTGTTGATAGGTATCCCGATCACGGACGATACGAACCGGAGCGGATGTACGGGTCTCTACGCCGATCATGGTTGCCTCGTTGGTCAAGAAGCCTCTAGAGACCTTACCGAAATAACGGAAACCTTCCCGCAGGCGACTGGTCACGAATTCCGGCATCCAAAAATGCAACGGAGAGGCCAGCAGACCCGGCGTATACGAGGAAACCGGTAAATCGAAAGAGTTCTTCTTCCGCATGAAATCATCCATGCGCTGGGCGGGAGCCGTTTGCTTCATGCCTCCATTCAACCAACAGACCTCTTCCAGACGTTCCTGAAAGGCCATCAACGCTAATGGGGAGTCCGCATCCACCTTCTCGCCATTCCGAAGATAAAGCTCCTCCTGCCCTACCAGTTCGGAATAATCTTCCGGACGGATCTCTACCACCATCCTGAGTTAGACCAGCGGGAACCCGGTTAGAAGGCGACATTCCATTTACCACGACCTGCTTAGGTCCGCTCGCCGCAGGAACTACGAAACCTCCCGGACACATACAGAAGGAATAGACGCCCCGGTTATTCGCTTGCGTCACAAAACTATACTCTGCCGCAGGAAGATATTTCCCACGACCTTCTTTCCGATGATACTGGATTTGGTCGATCAATTCCTGAGGATGTTCCAGACGAACACCGACTGCGATCCCTTTCGCCTCGATCTGGATCTGGCGTTCGTATAAATAGTTATAAGACATCACGGGCGGAATGGCCGGTAGCTAAGATAACAGGCCCGTAAAAGCTCTTTCCCGTATTCGTCTCGATGCCGATCACCTCGTTCTCTTTCATGATAAAAGCATCCATACGGGTCTCGAAATGTACCTCACCTCCGCATCGCTTGATTTGCTCCCGGATATTCTCGATCACACGGGGGAGCTTATCGGTTCCGATATGCGGATGGCATCCGCCAAGATAGAGGGACTTGCCCCAAACTGGCAAAAGATATTCAGTATCTTATCTACCGAGCCTCTTTTCTTGCTACGGGTATACAGCTTTCCATCAGAATAAGCGCCGGCACCGCCCTCACCAAACTATAATTTGATTCTCCGTTCACCTTATGCTCACGACTGATCAAGGCGATATCTTTCTTGCGTTCCCGCACGTCCTTACCTCGCTCGACGATGATGGGGCGCAAACCTAACTCTATCAAGCGCAAGGCGGCGAACAGACCTCCCGGACCGCTCCTACGACGATCACAGGTTTCCCTGCCGAGACATCTTTATACTCTATCAATTGATATTCCGGCTCGCTAGGCATCTCGTTCATGAAAACACGCAGTTTCACGTTGACAAATATCGTTCGCTGGCGTGCGTCTATCGAACGTTTCAATACACGTACGGCCCGGATATTTTTCGGAGCCTCACCCGTCTCACGGGCTACTACTTGCCTTAGCGATTGCTCATTAACAGCCTCTTCCGGCAATATCCTGAGTTGTAATTCTTTTATCATTGTTTATTATATATTAACCGAATAGTTGCCGAAAGGCTTCCTCCACTTTCTTTACCTGTACGATTTGAATCTTGCTCTTCGCCGTATCGAAACCTTTTTAGATTATTATGCGGAATGATAATCCGGGAGAAACCCAGCTTCTCCGCTCCAAGATACGTTGCTCAATACGGTTGACCGGACGGATCTCTCCGGACAAGCCCACCTCGCCAGCCATACAAACACCCGGCTCGATGCTGATATCCAAGCTAGAAGAAGGATAGAACTGATTACCGCCAAATCGATAGCCGGATCATTCACTTTCAAACCTCCGGCGATATTCAGGAAAACATCTTTCTGGATCAACTTAAAACCCGCCCTTTTCTCCAATACTGCCAATAACATATTCATTCGGCGTAAATCGAATCCGGTGGCGCTACGTTGCGGCGTACCGTAAACCGCCGAGCTGACCAAGGCTTGCGTCTCGATCAAGAAAGGACGTACCCCCTCGATAGCGGCGGCGATGGCGACACCGCTCAGTCCCTCATGATTCTGGGTTAATAATAACTCGGATGGATTGCTGACCTCACGAAGCCCGTTCTGGCGCATCTCGTAAATCCCTAGTTCCGCCGTACTGCCAAAACGGTTCTTGATGCTCCGCAGGATACGATACATATAATGCTGATCGCCCTCAAACTGCAACACCGTATCCACGATATGCTCCAATACCTTCGGACCGGCGATACTGCCTTCCTTATTGATATGGCCGATCAATAAGACCGGGACACCGCTTTCCTTGGCGTATTTCAAGATAGCGGCACTACACTCACGTACTTGGGAAACACTGCCGGGGAAGATTCCACGACTTCCGTAAAGATGGTTTGTATGGAATCTATGATCATCAAGTCCGGCTGGATATTGGCCGCTTGCGTAAAAATCTGTTCCAGATGCGTCTCGCATAGGATGAAACAGTTCGGATTATCATGCGATAATCGGTCCGCCCGGAGTTTCAACTGGCGACTGCTCTCCTCGCCCGAGACATATAGGGTTTTCAAGCCTGTCAAGCCCAACACGGTTTGCAAGACCAAGGTAGATTTTCCGATTCCCGGCTCTCCACCGATCAAGACCAAAGAGCCCTTCACCAAGCCTCCGCCGAGGACCCTATTTAATTCATCATCTTTTAAATCGATACGGGCCTCCTCTTCCGTCGTTATATCACGCAATAACACCGGACGGATCTTATTGCCCTCCATAATACCGGGAACTGGCCGCTTCACGCAGGCTCCTTTGTTACGATCTCCTCTACATAAGTGTTCCACTCCCCACAATTCGGGCATTTACCCAGCCATTTCGGGGAATCAGCGCCACAGTTAGAGCAGACATATACGGTTTTTGTTTTCGCCATTCTATCCTGAATTTGGCGTAAAGATACAAAAAACTACTTTTCCCCTACCACAACGATCTTCTTTCCGATACCGCAGCCCTTCTTAATTTCCGGGCTACCTTTCTCCTTATACAAGAATCCGCGGAACATACCGCCACTGTTATAAGGCATGGCGATATTTCCTAGTTTATCCACGGCGATCAAGCGCCGTTGCCGGCGTTCGTATTCAATTCCGTATGGATGATATAATCCGCCGCTTTCTCTACGCTTTCCTTAAGGTATTTATAGCGGGCACACACATCGAACGCTACCGCATGACGGATAAAATACTCGCCATGCCCCGTACAGGAGACGGCGCAACTGTTATTATCCGCATACGTTCCCGCCCCGATCACGGGCGAATCACCGATACGCCCCCAACGTTTCTTGAACATACCGCCGGTACTGGTCCCGGCCGTTAAGTTCCTTGCTTATCCAGAACGACACAGCCTACCGTACCGTTCTTCTTACTTTCTTGCTTTAACTTCTCGATCCACTCCATCGTCTTGGGCGTAGCGAAATACATATTGTCTTCTACCATTTCCAAGCTTGTTCCTTGGCGAACTCCTCAGCACCGGCTCCGCTCAGCATGACATGCGGAGATTTTGTCTTTACGGCATAGGCGGCATTGATCGGATGCTTCACGTGTTTTAAGCCAGCTACAGCGCCTGCGCTTAAATCCTTGCCTTCCATGATGGAAGCGTCCAACTCAAAAGTTCCCTCCACCGTACAGGTAGCACCAATTCCGGCGTTAAACAACGGATTTCCCTCGAAGTAATTGATTACGGCCATCACCGCTTCCGGCCCCTCGCCTCCCGCAGAAAGGACCTTATCTCCAATCATTAAAGCGGAGTCCAATGCGGCGTAATATTGAGCGACTTAACCGGATCTTCCTCCAATCCGGCCATCGCCCCCGCACCACCATGTACCACGATTACATACTCCCGGTCTTGCGCAAAAGCATGGATGACACCATCAAAGCCGTCAAGGTATCATTTGTTTTAACATGCTATTATATTTAATCATTTATACAATGCTCAAAAATAGAACAAATATCTGAATTATCTTAGAGACATAGACTTATTTCCCGATTTTTATCCGTACATTTACCTCGAACGGTAATCTCTTAAATAATAACATTATGGAAGAATACATCGATTCTATCATAAGAGTGGGAAAGATATTGATCGGAAGCATAATGGTCGTGTTCGTACTCTGGTACATCGTAAAGGATATTGTCAAGGCTTATGGGAAAGATTCGCATGAACCGGATTAAAAAAAAAAGTGCCGTGGCGATATGACCACGGCACTTCTCTTCATTATATCATAGAGAGCTATTTCATTCGTTCGTATACCATACCGGTCCCGGCTGGCTGCCCATGACGAACTCCAATGTCGCCCCGCTCATGATTTGCTCGTGGGTGATATAACTCTTATCATAAGGTTGTCCGTTCAGCTTCACGGATTGGATATAAATATTCTCCGCAGAGACCTCGGGAGCCAAAACCGTAAAGATCTTGCCATTGCCTACATGCATCTTCACCTCCGGGAACAACGGGGAACCGATCTCATATTGGCCGCTGATCGGATCAACCGGATAGAATCCCATGGCGCTGAACACAAACCAAGCGGACATCTGCCCACAGTCCTCATTACCGCAAATACCGTCCGGAGCATTCAGATACAAGTCATGTAATACCTGAGCCACGTATTTCTGGGTCTTCCAAGGCTGGCCGACCTTATTATATAAGTAGATCACATGATGGCTCGGCTCATTTCCATGCGCATATTGACCAATCATGCCTGTACTAAAGATAGGCAATTCCTCATCCGATTTGGGGACATAGGTAAACATACTATCCAATTTCTCGGCGAAACGTTCCTTACTTCCTACCAATCCGATCAAACCGTCCAGATCTTGCGGCACGGACCAGAAATATTGCCAAACCATGCTCTCGCAAATTATCTTCCGTATAATCATCGGGGCTGAAATTAGCGGCAAAGTTTCCTTTCTCATCACGAGGCTGCATAAAGGAAGTTGCCGGATTGTACACATTATGATAATTCTGTGAACGTTTAAAGAATTCGTCGGCGATCTCTTTCTTACCCATCTTCTCAGCCATCTTAGCGATGCAATAATCATCGTAGGCATACTCCAAGGTCTTCGATAAAGACCAGTTCTCCCATTTTTTCGGATCGCTATAAGCCGGTACGTAGCCCAACTTCTTATAATCGCCGATACCCCGATAGTCATCCCGGTTGGCTGTCGCTATACAAGCCTCCAGCGCTTTCTCGGCATTGAAATCACCGATACCTTTCAGATAAGCGTCTACGATAACGGGCACCGCATGATAACCGATCATCATATTCGTTTCCCAGCCATAAAGGTTCCATAAAGCAAAGCCCCGTTCTGCTCATAGAACTTCAAGAAACCCTTGATCATATCATTCGCCCGTTCCGGCTCCGTATACGTAAACAACGGATGGGAGGCACGGTAGGTATCCCATAAAGAGAAAGTAGAGTAATTCGTCCATCCGTCCGCTTATGGATTTGCTGATCCGGGCCGTAATAAGAACCATCCACGTCGCTATAGATCGTCGGGGCGATCATGGAATGATACAAGGCCGTATAGAATTTCACCATATCGTCTGTATTCCGGCTCTTCACCTCAATCTTGGAAAGCTGTCGGTTCCAATTCGCGCTAGCCTGCGCTTGATAGTAATCGAAATCATCCTTCGGGGCTTCCGCACGCAAATTCTTTCCCGCTCCCTCCATGCTGACGCCAGAGATTCCGGTCGTGACAAGGATTTCCTCATCCTTCTTCGTATTGAAATCGAAACGGGCCACATAGGCCGTACCGATCCAACCTTTTTCCTTGTCACGATAGAAGTCGTATCCATATGACAAGCCACGAAAGGCTTAGAGAAACGGGTCTCGAAATAAACATGCTGCAAGGGAGACCAGCCTTGGGATAGGCGGTATCCACGAATCGTCGTAGAGTCTACCACCTCGATCTTGGAATCCAAGGTAAAGTCCCAATTCATCGCCTTCTTCAAGTTCAAGAATACCGAAGCCTCGGCCTCCGGGAAGGTATACCGCTGGATACCGCAACGCTCGGTAGCCGTAAGCTCCACGTTAATGTTATAATCCTTCAGCAATACCCGGTAATATCCTGCGGAAGCCGCCTCGTCATTATGCGAGAACGTGGAATAGATTCCTAACGGCGCCGGGGCCTCTTTATAAGGACGGGTCACGGGCATAAAAGAGATATCGTATAAATCGCCTGCCCCCGTACCGGAAAGGTGCGTATGGCTAAAGCCGGCGATCGTCGTATCCGGATAGAAATACCCGAGATGCGATCCCAACCCGGCAAACCGTTATCCGGGCTCAATTGTACCATACCAAAAGGAACTTGGGCTCCCGGGTAGGTATTGCCGGTAAAATCCGTACCGATCATGGGGTTCACATACTGCGAGTAATCCGCCTCCTGTTTCTTTTCAGGCGTGCAGGCCACGAGTGCCAGCAAAGAGACCGCCAATATAGACATGTGCTTCATGTTATGCAATTCGTTTTGAGTTTGAGCAAACATACATAAATTATTTCGAAAGAGAAACAGTTTACGGGGAAAACTTTCTATTTTCATCGGGGTGAAAATCTTTTTTTCATTATGATGAGAATCTATTTTCATCAAGGAGAAAATCTTTTTTCATCAAGACGAGAATTCGGTGGAATCCTTTAACTTTGTACAAAAACTACGATAACATGGAAGATAAAACATCGACACTTCGTTTGATCTATCCCCAATGGCAAGGTGGGATCGTGAATCATTGGATGCCCGACCTTCCTGCGGACGACGCTTCCAGAGGGTATTACCTAGAGCTCAATTACTCAATATCCTCGCTCCCCCAAGTCCCCAGAAAACCGTGGAAGTACCCATCTCACTAGATATAAACGATAGAGAAACGGATCTAGGGATCAGCGCCCGCAAGGTTATTCTGAAACAAACAAAAGCAGCCCTCGAATTACTGCACGAAAACGCTCCAGAAAAGATTGTCACCTTAGGGGGCGAATGTTCGGTAAGTGTCGTACCCTTCACCTATCTGGCTGCTAAATATCCGGATGATATAGCCATTGTCTGGATAGACGCACATCCGGATATAAACTTGCCGTATGACGAGTATAAGGGATATCATGCGATGGCCCTTACGGCCTGTCTAGGGATGGGTGATGAAGAGATTCTTCAATTATTACCGGGAAGTTCAAGGTCTCGAATACCTTAATCGTAGGTTTACGCTCGTGGGATGAGGGCATGAAAGAACGGCAGAAGAACTTAGGTATAAAAGGTTTATCACCAGAGGAGGTGGCGAAGGATAGTTCCTCCATCCTCAAGTGGTTAAAAGGGACGGGCGCATCCAAAGTTGTCGTTCACTTCGATATGGACGTAATCGATCCGGCGGATATGATAGCGGGAGTCGGCGTAGAGCCTAACGGGATGAAAATAGACGAGGTCGTACGTGTTATCAACAATATAGCATCCAAGTATGATCTGGTAGGTCTTACGGTAGCCGAGCCGATGCCTCGTATAGCCATCAAGCTAAGGAATATGCTGGACCGGTTACCTTTATTGAAATAATAAAAAAAGACGTAGCCTTAAACAGAGTTACGTCTTTTTATATTACATTATTATAACTTTCGGGATTTATTCCTCATTATTATCTTCCTCATTCTCCTCGTCTTCTTCCTTTGGGGCTTTTTTCACGAAGAACGCACTCAACTCATACAAACCGTAGAGCGGTAAGAATACGATACTTAACGTAAACGGATCACTACTTGGAGTGATGAACGCCGCACCAACTAACAAGCCGACAACAGCATGCCGTCTGTATTTATGAAAGAACGAGCGGTTTAGCAGCCCTATCTGAGATAATAGCCAAGATACCAATGGCATCTCAAATACGATTCCCATCACGAATATCAACATCAAGAAGTTATCCATGTAAGAATCAAGGGATACCTGTTCCGTAATGGCGGCACTCACTCGTAAGTCGCCAAGAAACGTAGTGTCATCGGGAACACCAAGAAATAACCCACTGAGCATCCGATAAAGAACATTATCGTTCCGAACAAGAATACCCAACGTACATTTTTCTTCTCATTTTCGTAAAGAGCCGGACTTACGAACTTCCAGATCTCCACATCAAATAGGGGAAAGTCAATAATAACGCCAACCAGAAAGAACTTGTCATATGCGTGAAGAACTGGGAAGCCAGCTTGATATTGACAATGTTCACATGGAAGTATCATTACAAAAGTCCGGGAGAAAAGAAAATGAGAACTAATCTTACACATTTCCCGATAGACGATGAAATCGGAGCTACACGGGGCCATCACGACATTATCGAACAGCCACGGCATTACCGAGAACCCGGCTATAGCAAAAACAAAGAGCGCTAAAATAGAACGAAATAAAGTCCAACGAAGTCTTCTAGGTGATCCCAGAATGACATTTCTTCTTGTTGCATCTTCCTTTACTTCTTTTCCGTATCGTCTAATTTGATATCGTCTTCCAATCCTTTTACACCGTCCTTGAAATTCTTCACGCCCTTACCGATACCTTTCATCAGCTCAGGAATTTTCTTACCACCGAAAAGCAATAACACAACAATGGCGATGATCACGATCTCGCCTGTACCTAAGTTTCCTAAAAATAGTAATTCATTCATGATATTATAATATTAGTCATTAATATTCTCGTTTCTATGGGGGCAAAGATACAATTTGTAATGAATAGTAGCCTCATTATTCCAAATTTATTACCTTTGCACCGTCTTAAAAAACTGAAATTAGAAAAAAATTAGAAAGATGAAAGCGTACGTATTTCCCGGTCAGGGGGCACAGTTCGTAGGTATGGGCAAAGACCTCTACGATAATAATCCTCTTGCTAAAGAGATGTTTGAGAAGGCTAACGAGATCCTTGGTTTCCGTATCACGGATTTAATGTTTGCCGGAACAGACGAGGATCTGAGACAAACCAAAGTTACTCAACCAGCGATCTTCTTACACTCTGTCATTCTCGCGAAAACATTAGGTGATCAATTCCAACCGGATATGACCGCAGGTCACTCATTAGGAGAATTCTCTGCCTTGGTAGCTGCCGGAGCATTGTCTTTCGAGGACGGCTTGGTATTAGTTTCCAAACGTGCCATGGCTATGCAAAAGGCTTGCGAGGCAACTCCCTCTACAATGGCCGCCGTATTAGCCTTGCCGGATGCGACGGTTGAGGAAATTTGCGCGAGCATCAAGGACGAGGTAGTGGTTTGCGCTAACTATAATTGCCCGGGCCAATTGGTAATCTCCGGCTCTATCCCCGGTATCGATCAGGCTTGCGAGAAGTTATTGGCCGCAGGCGCTAAGCGTGCCTTGAAGTTGAAAGTAGGTGGAGCGTTCCATTCTCCATTGATGGAACCAGCTCGTACTGAGTTGGCTGCCGCTATCGAGCTACGACGATCAATAAACCTTCTTGCCCGGTTTACCAGAACGTAAGCACGAAAGCCGAGACTTGCCCGGAAACAATTAAGACTAACTTGATCGCACAGTTAACCGCCCCGGTACGTTGGACCCAAAGCGTACAGAACATGATCGCCGACGGTGCCACTCATTTCATCGAGTTAGGCCCGGGTGCCGTTCTTCAGGGATTAGTTAAAAAGATCAATAAGGAAATGACTACGGAAGGTATGCAATAATTTATCTTTCAATGTAATAGGATAAAAGTCCGAAAAGGATGGAGGGTGATTTTCCTCGTCTTTTCCGGACTTTTTTTATATACGATGATGATTCGAAAAGATCTTGAATGCTAAACTAATCAAAGGCCAACGTTGTTTTATACTATAAACACAATTCAGAATATAGAAAATGGAAACAATACAACAGAAAAATAGGATTATCCTACTTTGGCCGGATGGAGCGCCCACTAGTAATGGATTGGCCGGCGTAGAATTGGAAGATGCCCCGAATGCCATATCCAATATATCGAACCCTTCCCTATTGGTTTATCCGGCGACGAAGCCGAATGGCAAGGCGATCTTGATGTGTCCGGGTGGCGGACTTTCCAAGATTTCGATCGGACATGAGGGGCGTGATATGGCCGCATGGTTTAACGCGCAAGGTATTACTTATGCCGTATTGAAATACCGGATGCCGAACGGACATAGGGAAGTTCCTCTGGACGATGTTCGCCAAGGTCTCCGCATCCTCCATAATTACTCGGAAGAGTGGAAGATTACGAAGGTCGGTGTCATGGGTGCCTCCATTGGCGGTTATATCGCCGGGCATGCCGCAATATTCGGGGTAGACGACGCACGTCCAGATTTCCAAATACTCCTTTATCCGGTTATCAGTATGCTACCTCATTTAACGCACCTTAAATCGAGGGAACGGCTATTAGGAGCGAATCCCACGCATGAGGAAGAGGAAGCTTTCTCTCTGGAATTGCACGTAAACGCACTGACACCTCCCGCCTTTATAGCGTTGGCTTCGGATGACGAGGCGGTTAGCCCGGAGAATAGCGTGCTTTATTATCTCGCTTTGCTAAAAACAAGGTGTCCGCCTCCTTACATATTTACCCAAAAGGCGGCCATAGTTTTGGGTTCCGGGACAACTTCGTATACAAACGTCAATGGACTGACGAACTGGAGAAATGGCTAAGCACGATTGAGTAAATCTCAAAAAACGGTGCCACACAAATAAATGCGTGACACCCGAAAAGTATATATAAAACAGACCAAGCAGGTTCGCTATTTAGCGTTCCACCAAGTGGAGTAGTCGTCAAGTCCGGGCCGCCCAAAAGCTGGAGAGCTTGCGCATAACCCGCTTGATTATTCGTTTGGATATTCGCCGGATAACGATAACGTTTCGGGTAGAAATCCCAACGGCATTCCTTAGAGGTAGCGACCGTCAAAGGAACTTGATTCAATGGGTTGTAATCCTTCTCTACCGCTTGGTTCTCGAAGAAGGAAGACCTAAACGACGATGATCGCTCCAAGCCTCTTCCGGCAACCAAGGAACTTGCGCTATATATTTCTGGGTGATAATCTTCGTAAGGGCGTCATTATTATAAGCGCCATTCCGATAGATCGAGTTATGGGGATATTCATACGTACGGCTTTTTACCTCCTTCGTATAGGGGTCCGTATAACGGATCGTATATGATTTCGCCTCTGTCGTAT
>ENA-OQAS01001143-OQAS01001143.1-human-gut-metagenome-genome-assembly--contig:-NODE-1143-length-12919-cov-2.300735_pt1 | contig 12919 bp, 16 predicted proteins | sample MGYA00242733_ERZ504523 | MGnify/ENA primary metagenome ERZ504523 (study PRJEB26092, sample SAMD00036239) | human gut metagenome | host: Homo sapiens | study: EMG produced TPA metagenomics assembly of... | reverse complement strand
TGTACATAGGTCCGTCATTGTAAGACGCAATACGCTCGAAAATTTCTTCTTCACGCTTTGGATCATATAAACCCATGTGAGCACTAGGCTTCAAAGCACGAATATCCAATGAATAGCCCGCACGTTCATTCAGGAGAGCAACCAATTTTTGATCCACTTCGTCAATTTTGGTGCGGTATTCCTCAATTTTTGCGAAAGCATCATTTTGTTCCGGCATTCTTGATTCCTTTCCTACCTTCGTCCAAGTACCAGACGCGTCACTTTACTATAGCAAAGTATAGTATGAGGCAAGAAAAAGCTGGTTTAGCGGTTGATAATGAAGGATTAAGTTACTTTTTCTATACATTCACCAAAATAAGTGGCTATCGATACGAAAAGTAAATAGGTTAGATACTCAAACGAATACTCAAATACGAGTCCTCAAACCGTCGCACAAACATCTTTAAGGTTTCGTTCTTCTGTTGTTGTGGCGTATTTGTGGATGGCCTATTTACGATCGGGATCGTTGATAACAGAAATGGCGAGCAGTGCAATAGAGACCATGATGCCGCACTGGGAATAAAACATATCTGCCTTGCCTAATATGAATGCAGCAAACGTGATAAGAATAATCACGAGCGCAGCAAAGCCACAATAGCGAGAAATAAACGAATTGGTTTTTCTGCGCAGCTTTCTTTTTTCCTCTTCAGGAATCTCTGGAGGTTTTTTCTGTCCGTAACTACTGCTCATAGCAATAGAATACCATTACATCAAGCCTAATGCCTTGGTGCCAAAATAGCCCAGCACAATAAGACCAATAATGATTCGGTACACACCGAAAACCGTAAAATCGTTTTGCTTGATATAGCCCATCAAAAAGCGAATAGCGATCATACCCATTACAAAAGCAGAAAGAATTCCTACCACCAAAACGACAATTTCGGTCTGAGTCATTGCAATGCCATCAAGGAAGAATTTGACAGCCTTTACCAATCCCCATCCAAACATAACAGGGATTGCCAAAAAGAACGTAAACTCTGCCGCTGCCGTACGAGAACAACCGCAAAGCATACCGCCGATAATAGTCGCACCAGAACGACTGGTACCCGGAATAATAGCAAGCACCTCAAAACAGCCGATTTTAAGTGCGGTTTTCCAATCCATTTCATATGGATCGGTAATTTTGAAGAGCGCCTTATCTACTGCTTCTGGATCATTCGGATCAATCGCTTCTACGCGACCATGTTTTCCGATTGGTTTTTCCACCATTCCCAAGACGCGCTCTTTGCGGCGGCGATTATAACGCTCGATAACAATAAAGATAATGCCGTACAGAATAAGCATGGCGGCAACGGTATAAGCACTATAGAAGTTATCGTGAGCCCAGTCATCCAACAGCAAACCAAGCACAGCAGCAGGGACACTGCCAATTACTACCATTCCCCACATGCGCCACGTCTTACGACGCTCTCCTTCATCTTTTGTTCGAGAAACAGGATTGAGCTTGTGACGAAACGAGATAATAACGGCCATGATTGAACCGATTTGGATTACCACCAAAAACAATTCCAGGAAATTTGGTGAAACGTTAAGCTGAACAAATTCGTCTACCAAAATCATGTGACCTGTCGACGAGATAGGCAACCACTCGGTAATGCCTTCTACGACACCAAGCAGTAATGCTTTAAGCGCTTCAAGTATCAGGTCTGGCGACATAGTAAATCCTCCGATGTCTACCCTGTTCTTTTTATTGAGCTCTCAACTTTGGCAAAATCCAAATTCGTACGGGACCCAAAACCTTCAACGAAATCCAAAGTCGCAGCAACGCTCGAAGCCAGCGACAGGGCTCCAAGCTTCTCAGTCGCGTCCTCAGCTTAACTTAGTTATGCCCTCAACTTAATTAGGGCTTTAGCTTCATCAGGGCTTCAGCTTCATTAGAGCTTCGACCCCATCAAGGCTTCGGCTTCATCAAAAAACAGAGTCGTATATTCCTAGCCGTATATTCCTTTGTACTATACCAGCATAAATAAACCCACGCAAGGTGGGCTTAAACACTATAAATGCGGAGACTATCCTACGAGAAGAATAAGATATTTGGACCATTTCCATAAAAAGTCCCACAGCTTGCAGCAAAACTACACATCAAATGTCATGAAATAGAGAATTTTTTTAAGAAATAATCTTGACGAAACGCAAGAAGGCCACTAATATAACTACTCGCGCCTAAGCTAAAAGGTGCATTCTCAATAGCATAGTTATTGGGGTGTCGTCTAATGGTAGGACAGCGGTTTCTGGTACCGTATGTGAGGGTTCGACTCCTTCCACCCCAGCCACTAAGCATCTATGGCCTCGTCGTCTAGCGGTTTAGGACGCCGCCTCTCAAGGCGGAGATCGCCGGTTCGAATCCGTCGAGGCTACCAAAGAATTCAGCCTGCACAAATGTGCAGGCTTTTTTGTGTTTGCAGCTCAGGTGTAGGCTTTTTGCATTTGTAACCCAAATGCAGGCTTTTTGCTACAAGCCCTTTTGTGTTTAAAACCGAAAATATCAGCCTACAAGACAAAATTTCCAATTTAAAGTAAACGCGTACCGCATTTCAGACGACAACCCAAGGCAATAATCAATCCTAAACTACCCACTGTGCACTTTCGTTTTGCAGTGACACTATTCGCCTGAACAGACCACGATCGTCTTTCATAAGAATCTCCGGAGTGCCTTGCTCAACTACACGACCTTCTTTGAGCACCACAATTTTATCCGCATTCATTACCGTACGCATGCGATGCGCGATCACAATTACAGTCTTTCCTACCAACAATCGCGAAAGTGCCTCTTGTACTTGCGTTTCGTTTTCCACATCCAAACTCGCCGTCGCCTCATCAAGCAAAACGATAGGTGCATTTTTTAATAATGCACGCGCAATGGAGATACGCTGACGTTCTCCTCCGGAAAGCTTGGTACCATTCTCGCCAATAGGAGTGTCATATCCTTGCGATAAACGAAGCGCAAATTCATCGCAATTTGCAGCCCGTGCAGCAGCTAATACTTCCTCATCGGTCGCATCATGTCTCCCTAAACGAATATTTTCTCTAATCGTATCGTCAAAGAGTAAAACATCCTGAAATACAACCGCATAATCCTTCAACAGCACTTCAGGATCTACCGTAGAAATATCTATGCCGCCAACCAAAACTCGGCCATCACTAGGATCCCAAAATCGTGCTGCAAGCTTTGAGCACGTAGATTTACCACTTCCACTCGGGCCAACCAACGCAGTAACTTCTCCCTCGCAAGCGCTAAAACTCACCTCATGCAGCACCTGCTCCTCCGCACCCTTACCATAAGAAAAAGAAACTTTATCGAATACCACGGTATGACCTTGAGGTTCAAACTGCTCTGCTCCTACCGCTATTGGCTCTTCATAAAACGACTTCATACGAGCTGCTGCTGTTTGTGCTGAAAATAGTTCGGCAATAAGCATCATCGCTTGATCAAAAGGAGCATATATACGAGACACCACCAACAAGAAACAAAACAACACCATAAACGTGCAGCTTCCCTCGAGGATAAAGCAGCGCCCGCAACAATCGTACTTGCCAAACCTAAGCGAAGCACAATCTGAGAACCGTTCACACAGATCCCCGTCACCAGCTCGCCTTTTATAGTCTGTTTTTCCGACGCGTCAATATCACGCTTTATTCCCTCTAAATAACGTTCAACCTGATTTGTTGCACGCACTTCACGTACGCACTCTAAAGCTTCCTGAATATCGTCAGATACCTGCAGGTTATTAAGGCGCGTCTTTCGCATAAGAGGAGAAAGCATTTCTACTCGCGAACAGAAGAATAAAAGCAACGGGAACACTCCATAAGGCCGCCAAAGCAAGTCGCCAGTCAAAAACAAAACAACCCCCACAGCCGCAATGCCCAAAGTTACATAAGCGCCATACAACTCAGGTAAGACATGACAGCAGGCATGTTCGGTAATTTTGACATCACCCATGATCGTTTCAGTTAAGTCAGCCAGATCACGCTTTCCGAAAAAAGACAAGGGAAGCTTACGTAAGCGTCAGCTAAGCCAATACGCTGTCTTCCGCTTTCGTTGTATATAACTCCGTATTGGTAGTAGTAAGCGTAATATTCTGCAACCAGCAAAAGTACAATAAATACTACGAGCAGAATCCAAAAAGGAATTCCTAGCCCAGCTTGTTCCATCAGAGGAATAGGGCCCCATAAACTAGGCATGGCATCGCCTTGAGTATAGGCGGCAACCACACCATCCATCAGCATATACAAAAGCCCTATACCCATAAAAATTATCAGATTAGCCACCGCTGTCCATACCGTTCCAAGCCGTACATTACGTACACCTTCGTCGGTTAAGGCGTATTTTTCTTTCAGCATTTAGCTCACCGCCTTTTCTTCACGCGCAATTCTCCACGTTGCCGCGCGCTCGTAATCTGCCCACATGCGCGCATACAGTCCTCTATGGTCAAGGAGTTCTTTGTGAGTGCCCTGCTCTGCTACTCTGCCCTCAGAGAGAACCACGATGCAATCAGCATTTCGCACCGTAGAAAGACGATGAGCAATCATAAGAACCGTTCTTCCTTGAGTAAGCTTGTTGAACGCTTTTTGAATAAGTGCTTCATTCTCGGGATCCGCAAACGCAGTTGCCTCATCAAGAACTACGATATCTGCCTGTTTCAAAATGGCACGAGCTAGCATGAGACGCTGCACTTCGCCTCCAGAAAGATATACATTTTTTGCGCCATAAACCGTATCGATGCCCTCTGGGAGCTTTGCAATAATGTCGTCACACTGAGCTGCGTGAAGTGCTTCTAGGACTTCTTCTCGCGTCGCATCGGGGCGTGATGCTCGAACATTTTCTAAAATGCTCTGCTTGAATAAGCGATTAGACTGGAACACAAACGCAACTTATCCATGAGCACTTTCGGATCAACGACACGCACATCTACTCCGCCAACAGACACGCTTCCCCGCAAGACATCCCAAAAGCGTGGAACCAACGCTGCTGCACTAGACTTTCCGCTACCTGATTGCCCCACCAAGGCAACAGTTGAGCCGAAGGGACGCTAAAGGTTACTTCCTCGAGAGCATTTCGATCGGCTCCTTCATAAGCAAAGGAAACTCTATCGAAAACAATTGAGGCATCAACGGGCATCTTTCCTTCCGAAACAGGCTCAATGATGGGTGCTTTCAAAATACCCTTAACTCGTTGGAGTGCATCAACAGACACCTGAGCGGCTTCCGACATGAACATTACCCGCGTCATAGCGTGGGAATAATGGCAGTAAAAATAGCGTAAAATGCCACATCAGCAATAAAAACGCCCCAATTTGTCTCCCCGGGCAATAAAAGCAAAACAATCGGAATGAGAAACACTATTGCGCCATTAATTACGGTCAAAGACAACGACTGAGGTATACGACACCAAGTAACGGCATACTCTCGCGCCATATGACTAAAATCCTGAATGGCATCATAAAAAGCTTTGAAAGAATACACTGTTTGCTGAAACACTTTCACAACCGGAATGCCGCGTACATATTCGGTACCCGTTTGATTCATACGCACCAAAGCGTCTTGGTATTTAGTCATAAACTCCATACCACGCCCGCCCATCATGTAGAACATGCACAAAATAGAAATGATTACCGGCACAAGACAGACAAGCCCCAAGCGCCAATCAAAAACGAAAAAATAAAACAAGCATGCCTACAATCATGCAAGAGAGCCTGCCGTATCGGGAATCTTATGCGCCAACAATCCCTCAGTCTCAGAAGCACATCCGTCCACCACACGACGTAGCGCACCCGAAGCATGAGTATCAAAATATCCCAAGGCGGTGTTCATAAGATGTTCTGTCGTTTGTTTGCGCATGTTCGAGGCACAACGGAATGCCGCTAGGTGAGTGCACATAAGCGCCGCAAAATACAGAACAATAGAGATGATCGCGAAAACAAGAGCAGCCCATCCGTAGTTCCCGATATTTGAAGCTTCACTCCAATTTGGCGCTACTGCAAGCAAGTCTCGCGCCACCAACCAAATACAAAGATAAGGAGCAAAGCTCACAAGCATAGAAAGAGCCGAAAGAGCACAGCCAATATAGGTTAGTATTTTGCGATTCCCCGCAAAATCGAGAAGCTGCGTTATGTTTCCGCGCTTTTCACCTGATTTTTGATTATCTTCTTTACTCATATTCACCTCCAGTTTCTTGATTGTTAGACATGGGTAACTTATCATGACGAAAGAACCGCTTATCTCTTAAGAAAAATATTCGGACGTTCGAAAATAGTTAGCAAAAAGCAAAAGGAAGTGCTCTTGTTATGAGCGATTTCGCAGATAAAATCACTAAACCACTTCGAACTTTTATCGAGCCGCAACTTGAGCAACTCAATATCTCTGCCCGAAGCGTTTCCTGCGGAATAATTGGAACCGTTTCGCCTGAGATCGGAAAAGGCTATGTATGGGCTGCAGATCTTGATGGGGATTGCCTCATTTCTGCACACCATCTTGTGCTTAACAAACCTAAAGCACTCGAAGAACACCCGACTCCTTACAGTTGCATTTGTTCCGCATCTGCAGCAACCGTCCAAGCCTCCAAGGAGCTAACAATAGACCACCCCCGCCCCTTAGAGAATCTTTGCACCTTCTCTAGTGAGCGGATGCGTCTCGTGCACCCTTGAAGCCCAAATTCCTTACGATTCGATAAGCATCAGTTACACTCCGTCGTTTTTTAAGAAGCTCGAAGCGCGTTATCCAGGTGAGTTTAGGGATCTACCCGAACGTATGAATAATCTTCAAGCAGCTATGCTGCCCGATGAATTAAAAAACTTATTGCGCACACTTGAACCATCCCGAGCAACCCTTACTGGTTCAACTCTCTATTTTCAAGCAAAAGTATTTGAAGCTATCAGCCTTTTGGCACCCTACACAGTTTCCGGCGCCACTCACAAAAGCACCCAAGACCTTGTAGAAGACATAAAAAATTATCTTCGTACTAACTATTCGCACCATATAACTTTAGACACCTTGTCAGAAACTTTTTATGTCAGTCGTTCAAAGATGTGCGCCGCATTCCAGGAATCAACCCAATGCAGTATTGGTTCTTATCTTCGTTCCTACCGTATCGCTCAAGCATGCGATTTATTAGGGAATACAAATTTAAGCATGGCAGAAATAGGATGCTTGGTAGGCTACCCTCGTGCCTCTAGTTTTAGTGAAGCTTTCTTACGCGAGGTAGGAACCACCCCTCGCGCATGGCGACGCGCCTTGAAATAGGTATGTATCAAATACAAAACGAGATGAAATAAGCAAAACAAATCAAACGATGAATCAATTGATTACTTAGTTCTGCTTTGTTTTCTTGACTCACCTATGGATTTATCCTATAAGTTAGCCTTGGTAAACATAATCGATAAACTGACCCTAGTTAAAGCATCTCAACCTCTTTATACAGAGTGCTTTTGAAGAGCAGTTTATCCCTCTTCTTGAAGGAGACACATATGAACAACGTTGCAATCGTCTATTGGAGCGGCACAGGAAATACGGAAGCATGGCAGATCTTATCGCCCAGGGCGCTGAAGCAGCAGGCGCCACGGTAGAAATCATCCATTGCTCTTCGTTTACCGCAGATCAATTGGACAACTTTGACGCAATCGCCTTTGGTTGCCCTGCTATGGGAGACGAAGAACTTGAGGACTTGGAATTTCTTCCTTTGTACGATGAAATAGAGCCTTTGCTGGGAGATATGCCTACTGCCCTATTTGGATCCTATGACTGGAATAACGGAGAATGGATGGAATACTGGCTGCAACGCGCCGAAGAAGCAGGGTTCATGTCATTGGAAATGCTATCGCTAAAGATTATCCTTTCGACGAAGATGCAGCCAAGTGCGAAAAGTTAGGCGAATTGCTCGCAAGCGCGTAACTTCGATAAACGCGCAAATCCGATACTTTTATAGCATCCCTGGTCGTAACCGCCTACAGCTAGTTCTTGTTTCGGACGTTTTGAGTCCTCGGGCGATTTGAATCCCTAGGCGTTTTGAGTCCTCGGGCGATTTGAATCCCTAGGCGTTTTGAGTCCTCGGGAGATTTGGGGACCCAAACATTTTGAATCCCCAGTCGATTTGAAGGCCCAGACAATTTGGGGACCCAAACAAAATAAAAATTCCGGGATTGATGGCCGTCAATCCCGGAATCGTTCAAAAAACCTTTATGTCTGTCAAGCCGTGGCTTATTAAAAATTGATCTACTGAGCCTTGCTCTGTTCTTTTGCTTCCTCTTTTTCAATCTCGCCAGATTCAATCCTGTTTTCAAGATCAGCCTTTGCAACCGAATCATCGCCAGCAGAACGAGCAAGAATGTTTGCGTAAATTGCACCGGAAATGTTGTGCCACACGCTAAATACGGCGCCTGGAACCGCTGCAAGCGGCATAGTAGCAAAATGAACAGTTGCCAAAGAAGTCGCCAAACCAGAATTCTGCATGCCAACCTCAATAGAAAGAGTACGACGCTGAGCTTTGCTTAATCCCAACAAGCGACCAGCTAAATAGCCCAAAGCGTAACCACAAACATTGTGCAGCATTACTACCACAATAATAAGCAGACCAACACTCATTAAGCTCTGAGCATTTGCTGCTACTACTGCCATAATGATCAATGAAATACCGATTACAGAAATCAGAGGAAGCACACGAGAAAATTCTTTTGCGAACTTCTCGAAAAGCTTATTGATAATAAAGCCCGCCGCAATAGGAACAAGAACAACCTGAACAATCGAAATAAACATATCCCATACAGCAACATCAACCGTTTGGCCTGCAATAAGCAGCACCAAAAGAGGTGTCACGATAGGAGCCATAATAGTAGTGCATGCGGTCATGCCTACCGAAAGAGCTACGTCGCCTTTTGCCAGATAGGTCATAACATTCGAGCTTGTACCACCAGGCAGCAGCCCACCAAAATAACACCTACCGCAAGCTCGGGAGGAAGCTGGAAGACAGTGACTAAAATAAAAGCAAGGCCCGGCATGATGATGAACTGGGCAAAAATACCCGTAATGACAGCCTTTGGCTTAGTGAAAACCACTTTGAAGTCGCCAAGGGTCAAAGTCATACCCATACCAAACATGACAATACCAAGAAGAATGTTTACATAACTTGTCTTAATCACCGAAGAAACAGGACCAGGAAAGACCAGGGCAATAATTGCTACTAAGAGGGCAATGATTGCCATGTACTTTCCAGCATAATCGCTGATTTTTTCTAATACTTTCATGAATCATCCTTTCAAAACTCGGGGACAGTTTCTTCCAAGAACCCTTTGGCGCTTGCCCCGCACTGCATGGAGCAGAACCACGCTAAACGCAATCTCGCGAAGCACAATCACATGAAGCGCAAAATGCCACAAGCGTTTTGGAATTGTCCAAAGGTATTCCTATCTTTTTTACTATTCAAGTTTTTACTCTGTCTTTTTTGGCACCGTCGTATTTTTGGCGGTTTTTGGAAAAATCATAGAGAGCAGCAAACAATTTGTTACAGTAAGCAGCACTTGTAAAAAGTAGTTTGCAAACCCTGTTACGCTTTATCGGAAAGAGCAGCTTTTCAAGCGCACATCGTCTCTGCTGCCACCCATGCAGACATCAGAGCGCTTGAAGGGAAAGAGTAGCTTTTCTAGCGCTCATTGCATCTGTTGCTCATGCGTAATTAGTTTTAGATAACGGAGCATAAATGGTGTCCTCTTCGTTTTTTTCTCGTTTTAAAGCACTTGTAATAAAACAAAAAACGCGTAGTTATTATATGTATTTGCGTTATTTTATTCGTGGAGCTTCTTGATGATGTTCTTGAAGGCGATCTGATGACTCTTGATCGTCTAGCACGTGCCTTTTTCGTAGAAACTTACGAAGCGACTGGCTTACGCCCTTCATGGAGAGCGCATCAGCACTTGCCACGCCTCTTTCGCTTCTTGTGCTTCTTCTCGTTATTGTCGCGTTCGCTCCCGGCAAGCGTCCCGGTATGTTTTGCGCTTTAAATCTCGTACTCGTGGTGCTTCTTAATGTCATCTTAAAAGAATTAGTTCAACGCCCAAGACCAGAAGATATAACCTTGTTGTTGAAACGGGATTTAGCTTCCCTTCAGGACATTCCATGGTTGCAATGGCATTTTTCGGCCTATTAGTATGGCTTGTCTGGCACTACGAAAAAGATCGAACTATGCGCCTCGCTTGCTGTGGAGGATTTTCGCTCATTATTCTGCTCATCGGTATAAGCCGTATTTATCTAGGAGTACACTACGCTTCTGATGTTCTCGCAGGATTTTGCGTCTCTCTTGCTTGGCTCGCTTTGTACACCAGCATTGCTGCGCCTCTCTTTCTTCAGGGTTCAAAAGAATCAAAAGAAACTAAGCATCTATCCCCTACTGAAAAACAAGACAGCTAATAAAGCTCTACAAGGATCAGCAAGAGCGAATTACTGGCTTCGTTACTGAAGCCTTTTTTCATTAAAGTCGTCATCAATCGATGCAACAATTTCGGTGTAATCACCAGACTCTGTACGATTGCGACTCATATGTTGATTCTTTGCTTGGCTGGCGCGATCAGCACTTCCTCGCACCCCATCGTAGGCCCTGCGCACCCTTCGAATACGCGCTTCTTCACGAGCCTTTCGCTCTTCGCGTTCCTGACGAGCACGTAGTCGCGCTTCACTTGGCACTCGTTCTTCGCCTGGAATACGCTCTTCGCTTTGCATGCGGCTTTCATAAGGAGTTCGCCTCTCATTGACCGAATGAGAACCATGCCTTGCGGAAAACTCATTCGAACGAGGCACTTGAGGTACTCCCTTGCATGGGAAGCTCTCGGAGCTTCCGTTCCTTGGTTACGCGTCTCTCTCGCGCGACGAGCCCGAGTACCAGCAACGCTTTCTTCATAAGCACGCGCTGCCTGCCTCTTCACCTGCCAAAGTTTCCTCAACCCGCTCGGGATGACGATGCAGTTCCCAACGGATACTGGCGTACTCCCACACTAGCAGCACGAGCAAAATGGTCATTACAATCAGGTATCCAATTACCGCACCGGGCAAGCCCGTAAAGTCGATAAGCAAAATAGGAACAAAAAGCGAGAAGCCAAACGTATTACATAAAGTTTCATAACTGACTTCTGGCGTCGGAGAACTGTAATTACCTGATAAATAAAGTCGATAATTGCAGTTACACCGCCAGCCGCTATCATGATATAGCTCAAGCCGCGGAACTGTTCAAAGTCCACTCCGTACATAAAACTCATAACAGGAATACCGATGGTTGCCATCACGAAAATGACCGCCAAGGTAATCACGATAACCACCGCGACAATCGCCAAGATAACCAAGTCGAATCGACGACGTTTTCGGCATCTGCCACATCTGAGCCATACGAACAAGAAGTGGCTTATAAATAGATCCCACCGTCAACAAGATCGCTTGCGCAGGGAAATACAGTGCGTTGAAATACAGCTGATTATCGTAAGAAAGAACACCCTCCATGACAAACTTAGGCATGTTATCAATGAGGGCATACATAAACAGGGCAATAAATACGGGGAAGCACTGCTTAAACAGCGCCGCAATACTGGCCAGGCTTCTGCCTCGAGAACGGGGTGTTTCCAAATGAGCAAGGGGGAACGTAAGTACCACAAAAGTCAATGCCGCTGCTACCGCCATAGCGATGCTTGCTACCACTAGACTTCGTGTAATAAGCAGCGCCAACGAGAATACAACAAAGACAACAACAGAACGAAACGCTTGTGAAATTCCCGCGAGATAGAGTTTATCCATCTGCTGCAAGCGCCCTTCATACACATCGGCTAAGCCATCTATCATTTTGTAGGTACAAACCGCCATGCAGATGCTGAACATATTTGGATCATAACCACGCAAAGAGCAGTACCCATAAGCTACCAGCATCATAATGATACAGGTAATCCAACGATTGATTTGATAATCAAAAAATGAGTGCTTTTCTCCGATATCGGACACCTGATAAGTGCGAACACCGTAATTTCCCACAATCATCAGTAAGGTGCCGATGATGAAAGCCATAGAAAACATGCCCGCTTGCTCCGTGCCACTGAGCTGGGTAACTACAATGGTCAAAAAGGGAAACACCATTCCCCATGCGCCCGTGCCGATAGTGTTGCAGATATAATCCCGTGAGGTTCTATGGGAAGCAAATTCTTCCTCTTGGTCAAAAGAACCTTCCGTTACGACACCTAATAAACGATTGCACCAACGATTTACTACCCGCTTTATTACATTTTGCTTACGAGAAGCTCTTCGCTGTCTTCTCCTATTGCCAACTGATCTGCCTGAGTACGCGCAGGCCCTCCATAAGATTCTTCCTGCGATTCAGATCGAGAAGTGCCGGGAAGAGAAGAAGTAATTTTTTGCGTCATTTGACGCGCTTTGTCTATAAAAGAAGCCTGTAGCTTTGATTGTTTTTGATGTTTTCCTTGCATACGAGCTGAATTCGTATCCTCTCTGAGTACGCCTCTTTAAGCGTTTTCAGTTCACGTTCGTGCTCTCTGCGAGCTATTGTTACTCTTGCGGTTACTCTTTCGAGCTTGTATTCAGATTATAGTAGCTAACTTGTACGTACCTTGCCTGTTCGTAGAGCATACAAGAAACAAGCATCGAGATTCCAGGGAAGAACCATAAAAAACTGCCGCAAGAAATTACTCTTGCGGCAGTTGTGCCTAAACAGAAGAACTAAGACAAGGATTAATAAATGCCAAACATAAAGCCCAGTTCGTCATTCCATGCGTCCTCGTCAACAGACCAGGTGCCATCAGCATTCTTAACAAAATCGATTGCGGTATAGTAGCTCGTCATGTCAGTGGTTTCATCCATGCTTGCTTGTAATATTCGCCCAATCGCTGCGCTGCTTCATCGG
>ENA-OQAS01001142-OQAS01001142.1-human-gut-metagenome-genome-assembly--contig:-NODE-1142-length-12919-cov-2.975688_pt1 | contig 12919 bp, 17 predicted proteins | sample MGYA00242733_ERZ504523 | MGnify/ENA primary metagenome ERZ504523 (study PRJEB26092, sample SAMD00036239) | human gut metagenome | host: Homo sapiens | study: EMG produced TPA metagenomics assembly of... | reverse complement strand
ATAATTATAATTGTATCGACCGTGACTATGACCGCTGCGCTGTCATGAGTTCGGATCGATCAGTTGGAGTCGCTGACGCTCCGGGGGTCGCTAACGCTCCAGGCTCCGCTGACGCTACGCAATTATATTTACCAGTAGAACTCTTAATAAAAGGAATTGAAAGTTGAATCTTAAATTTGAAGGTCTGATTTCTAACGAAGATATGCCGAAAATTATAGCACGTACTTATGAACAGCGTATGAGAAATAATGAGGAAGAACTTACCAAAAAGACATATATATGCTTATGGTGGAAGAGTTTATTTCTCACCCATATCTTTGTGAAAGAGAGCCAGTAGAGATTGCCTGTGCATATGCTTGTGGAGTTAAAAGAAAGGTTTCTGGTTCTAATCCGGGTGATGCAGCATAATGGATCAGGTTTTGGTTTTTACATATGATTGGAGGTATTGCCACTATGGGTAACACATTTACATCTTGGAGTGGTTTGGTTTTGGCACTTCAACAGGAGGTTGCGGAAGCTACAGCAGAAGTAATTGATGCTTCTATGGATGATTTATTTATGAATATAGATCAGTTTTACAGTTCTTCAGAAGGAAGATATACACGTACCGGGACATTGCGTATGTCTCCTGAGAGTGAGTTTTCTGGCGGAGGTTCTGTATCTTCCGGGGAGATCCGGCTGAATACCGGGCACAGATATTCTCCTTCTGGAAGAGATACACAGACTATTTATAACTATGCTGAGGATGGAGGATTGCTTGGTAATGGAGGATTCTGGTCACGGACGATGGATCAGGTTCCCCGGCACATACAGGGATCTTTCGGCAGCAGGTTTTCCTGATTTGGGACTGAGGACTGATTTTTTATATAGATTTTAATTGATAATTTTACAGATTTTATATAGGAATATAAGGAGATTAAGATTATGACAAATAAAATAATGACTATGGATGAAATTGCAAACAGATACTTTGATCTTGAGATGGCCACCGATGAAATCTTTACGGATATGGTGAACCGTTGGGGTGAATTTACGGAGACAGACCGTAAGCTTGTATGTAAGGTTCTTGCGAAACAGATCAACGAGTATGCTTTATATAAGATTCTGGATGGACTGAGGCATGATCTGGATGTTGCAGATATGGAAAAAGATCAGGAAGAACTGGAACACTACGAGAAGAGAGAAGATATAAAGAGATGTGTTTGCAACTTGATTGATCGGATATAAGAAGTTTTGATTAATCATAACTGAATAATAATGAATATTAATATTGAATTTAAGATCGAGGGACTGTCTGTGATGGCAGTCCTTCTTATTATATAAGGAGTAAGATAATGGCTGATGATTTTAGAGCGAAAGTAACCGCTGAGTTAGATACGGCGGAAGCAGAGAGTAAGCTGAATGCTTTTCTGAACGAGAAGCGAAAGCTGAAGATTGATGTGGAAGTGAATCAGGATTCTGCAAAGAAGATGGCTTCCAGTATAGAAAAAGGTATAAAAGATACGAAGATTGATACATCCGGCATCTCCAAGCAGCTTGCCGGATCTTTTAATATTACAGACAAAAATGTAATCAGTAAGCTGCAATCTCAGATGGACAAGATGATATCCAGTCTGGGAAAGACATGGAATGGTAAGGATTTTGATTTTGGGAAAGCATCAGGATTTTATTCCGGTATGGACAACATGATAAATACGGTCACGAAAAACGCAAAAATCATGGAGGGTGCTACCGGAAGCTATGATGCCTTTTTTAATTATTTCAAAGATAAGAAAATCTATGTTTCTGATGAACTGAAGAAGGCCATGGGTGAAGATACCTACAAGGAACTGCTTCAGAATAACATCGGCAAGATTGTTCGGGACGCTTCAAAAGGAATATCTATAGATTCCCTGTGGGGAGAAATGAGCAGCTTGTTCCCGGAGCATTTTTCAGATAACATTACTAATCAGGTGGATCAGATCGTCCATGCGTTTGATGTATTGCATCAGGCCAGAGCGGATGTGGGACAGGTAACAACAGCCCAGAATATGACTGCGGAACAGCTCACCGGGATCTCAGACAGTGCAGCAGAGCAGGTTGTAGCGATTGCAGCAAAGCTGAAGGAGAGCCTACAGAGTAACATTATGGGTGCATCCGAAGCAGCTAAGACGACCATTGACCTTGATGTAAATGTAAACACAGATAAGATTTCTTCAGATATCCGATCGGCAGTAGAAAATGCAGGAAATCAGGCTGAAGGTGCTCTAAAAGTAAACATGGAAGTCAATGAGGAACAGCTGGTTTCCAAGATCCGGGAAGCATTAAGCAGTCTTGCAACCGGAGAAGAGCCTGTAAAAGTCAATCTTCAGGTAAATAAGGAATCCTTGCAGGAGGATCTGAACCTTGCACTGAATGAAATGGATCTTCCGGTACACTTCAAGATTGATACGGAAGAAATAGAGAGCCAGATCCGGGCAGCAGTAGAAAGTATTCAGGATATGGAGATTGATCTTCGTGTGAACACCAGAGATATCCAGAATGATGTTGATACAGCAGTAAACGGAGCAACCGAAACACCGGAGATCCATGTGCCTGAAGTAGACAGCTCTGGTTTGGCACAGATGCAACAAGCTTTGAATGGTGTAAATGCAGCAGGAATCCGGGGCCAGAGCGTGTTTCAGTCTTTAGGTGGAAGCTTCCGGGAAGCGTTTTTCTGCATACAGTCTGGCAAACATGATGCAGGATGGACTGTATAAGATCGTAGATGCAGGAAAAAAAGCAGTTTCTACCGTAAAAGAGTTTGATGATCTGAAAACCAACCTTGCCATGGTAACAGGAAAAGACAAGACTTATACGGAAGATCTGATGCAGAGCTACAACGAACTGGGTCAGGAGATCGGAAGTATTACATCAGATGTTGCGGAATCTGCAAATACATGGCTGAGACAGGGACGTTCCATGGCAGATACCAACCAGCTTATCAAAGATTCCATGGTTTTGTCTAAGGATGCACAGATGAGTTCAGAAGATGCAGCACAGGTTTTGACTTCTACACTGAATGGATTTAAGCTTGGTGCAGATCAGGCCAGCAGGATTAATGATATCCTGACCAGCATTGACTTAAAGAGTGCTTCGGATGCAGGTGGAATCGGTACTTCCTTACAGAAAGTTGCATCACAGGCGAATAATGTTGGCATGAGTTTGGAGAAAACAGCTGCCATTATTGCTACGATCAAGGATGTAACACAGGGCAGTGATGAAACCATCGGTACATCCTTAAAGAGTATTCTATCCCGAATGAACAATATCAAAGCAGGAAATTCGTGATGATAACGGGGAAGCACTGAATGACGTGGAGAAAGTCCTAAATAAGATCGGTATTACCATGAGGGATAACAACGATCAGTTTCTTGATTCGGAAACAATCATTGATTCTGTGGCAGATAAATGGGACGCTTTAAATAAGAATACACAGAAAGCGGTTAGTACAGCTCTCGGCGGAACTCATCAAGCCAACAGTGTGATTGCCATGCTGGATAACTATGATAAGGTAAAAATGCTGACAGAAACTGCTTATAATTCAGAAGGAACCGCAGAGAAGAAGTTTCAGGACAATTATTTAAACTCTCTGGAAGCCAAGACCAATGCCCTGAAAGCATCTCTGGAAAATCTGTCTACTTCTCTGGTATCAGATAACATGTATTCGGGATTTCTGGATGGGGCAAAAGCAATGGCGGACTTGCAGCAAATACAGATATCTTACAGGCATCTCTGGCCGGACTTGCATCTGCTGGCGGTGTATACGCATTTCAACAGCTGATAAATCTGTTCCGGGAGTTTTCCAACATGGGACAGGCTATGGATATCAGCCGAATGACAGAGATTTCTACAGATTCTTTTGAACAGCTGTTGGGACTGACACAGGGATTAAGCGAATCCCAGACCCGGATGGTACTGTCCAGTACGGCTTTAACAGAAGCACAGAGGGCAGCAGTCCTTGTAAATCAGGGGATGAGTGAAGCAGAAGCACAGGCTGCTGTTGCTGCAATGGGATTATCTGCTGCAAATGAAGCTGCTGCTGCCAGTACCTTTACATTATCCGGCGCTATGGAGGGAATGCTTGCAACACTGATGGCTAATCCGCTGATTCTGGTTGCAGCAGGTGTTACCGCAGCAGTTACGGCTTACAGTGCTTATAAAAGATCCATTGAGGAAGCAGTAAGCTCTGCGAAAAGTGCAGGAAACACTTGGGAAGAGAACACAACTTCCATACAGGACAATATCAGCAGGATTCAGGAACTAAAGACAGCCCTTGCATCCGGTACTTAACAGAACAGGAAGCAGCGGACGCTAAGAGTGAATTGCTATCTATCAGGAATCATTGAGTGATTCTTACGGAAATCAGGTCAGTGGGATTGATCTGCTAAACGGATCTCTGACGGAGCAGATTGCATTACTGGATCAGGTCAATGAAAAACAGTCTCAAAGCTTCCTGAATGAAAACAAAAAAGGCATTGACAAAGCTCAGAAAGAGATGGAGAAAAATCGTCATACATACTTGGGACGATTCTATGATAATAGATCAGAGGAATCCGAAGCAATCAAAAAGAGTATCAAGAATCTTCAGGAAACTTATGGAGAAGATGTATTTAAGCTGGACAGCGCAGACGGAATCACAATGGATATTCAGTTTAATGCGGACGCTTCTACAGCAAAAGACGCATTGAATGATTTCATGACAGAGGTTTCCGGTATTGAGGATCAGTTTGGAGAAACGGATGTAACCGATCAGCTGGCTAACAATGCAGCATCTGGTCTGACAAAAGCGAAAGATGTACTCAGCGAGTATCAGGATATTTATAAACAAGCACAGGAAGCAGAGTTGCTATCTGATGATAAGCTGTATAAGTCCGGTGATACGGAACAGAAAGCTTCCAAGTGGATCTCAGACTATGCAAAAGCGGTTGAGGATTATAATAATGCGATTGCCGATGGAGATAACAGCAAGATTACAGAAGCATCCCAGAAATTCTCAGAACTGGATAGCACAGTAAACGGTCTGGTGAAAAATACAGGCATGTCCGCTTATGCAGATCAGGTAAAAGAAGTTCGGGACGAGCTGAATGATACAGCCATTGCCAATGATAAGTTTACCAAGGCTGTGAATGGCACAGATACCAGCAAGTTTGGAAAGTCCATCTCCGAGAATGCGAAAGCACTGAAGGATATGAACCTTTCAGATACAGATTTCCGGTATGCTTTTGAAACCGATGGCGTACAGGAGGGTGAGGATCAGATCAATGCTCTGGTACAGGCTGCCTTAGATGCAGGTGTTATCAGTGATACTTCCGCATCCAGTGTGGCGAATCTTGCCAGTATGCTTGCAGAGCTGGGCGTAATCTCTTCCAGTACCGGATCTTCTCTGGATGAAGCAGCAGATTCCATCGGGGATATCAGTGAAAGGATTGATAAAGCCAGTGCAGCATTAACCGGAATCCAGAAAGCGGAATCTGTTCTGGATGCACAGAGTACCGGAAAATCTATCTCTCTGGATGATTTTAACTCAGACGAGCTTGCAGATTATACTTCCGCTCTGGAATATAATAATGGAGCCTTGCAGTTGAATGCAGAGAAAGTACGGGAGCTTCAGAAAGCAAAGGCAGAGGAACAGATCCAAACCAACAACAGCCAGAAAGCGGAAAAACAGAATCAGTACATGCAGAATATTGCACAGATCGAACAGCTTCAGGATCAGCTCCGTGGTCTGTCCGATGCAAAAGGTGAGGAAGCACAGGCGATCCAGTCCAGTATTGATGCTCTTTTATCAGATAATGACGCAATCGTAAACCAGTGCAATCAGCTTGATCTGCTCTCCGCATCTCTCAGGGAAGCAACTGGGGCTTACCAGAACTGGCTTGACAAACAGAACGCATCGGAATCTGGTGATATGTTCGATGATGCCATGGGAGCTATGGAAAAAATCGACAACGTAACCAAGAACAGTGATTCTGAGGATTACGGAAGGGTCGGAACTAACTCCTATAAGGCAGCTGTGGATTTTATTGTTCCTGATACCGTGGATAGCCAGGACGCAGAAGCCGTTTCTTCTTATATGAGTTCTATTGAACATTATTTTAACCATGACGAGGACGGCAACCGGATCGGCCTTGATGTGCAGGAGTTCTGTGCAAAAGCTACCAAGGCTGGACTGATGGAACTGGATGAAGCCAGTGGAGAATATAAAGTTGCAGGCCAGAAAACCATGGAGGACTTTGCGGAAGGATTGAATCTTTCTATGCCAATGGTTCAGGCTATGTTTGGTGAGATGGAAGAGTTCGGCGGAGAGTTTGACTGGGCGGACGAAGCCACAAAGACGTTAGGTGATATGGCAGTTGCAGCCGGGGAAGCCAAGGGACGGATCGAGGAAATGTCAGGTGATACTGACATGAATATCCAGATTGATGTTTCCGACATTGAGAACACGGAGGATAAGGTTAAGACACTGGACAATACCATATCTCAGATGCAGAATTACAAAACTACTCTGGATGTGGATTCCTCTCAGGTGGATGATGCCAATGCAGTTATTCAGTATTGTGTTACACAAAAACAAATGCTGGAAGCTCCTGCTGTTATGTCAGTAGATACTTCACAGGTGGATGGGGAGCTTGGAAATGCGTTATCTTTATTACAGCAGTTTCAGGAAGCACAGAACAGTGTAGAGCTACAGGCTTCAGTTGGGGCAGATACTTCCGAAGCACAAGGCAAAGTGGATAGTCTGGTTGGTGAGATTCAGGGATTAAGCCCGGAAATCAAAGCAACACTGGGAATTGACGGAGCTTCTGAAGCTACGATCACAGCATCTATACAGGCATTAAGTCCTAAGATTATGGTAGAAGCCGGTGTAAATTCAGATGCGGTAGACGCTTATGCAGCGGAAGAAAAGCAATCCTCCGGTAAAGTGACATGGGATAATGAAACTGGGGCCGTAGATGCGTTTGCGGCGCAGGTACACCGTTCTTCCGGTCTTGTATCATGGGGAAACGAAACATCCAGAGTAAAGACGCATTTCACAGCAACCGGAACTGTGAACTGGACAAACACAACACCACCAACAAAAGGTGCTGGCGGAGCGAATGGCACAGCTCATGCCAGTGGAACCGCACATGCATCAGGTTCAGCACAGTATAATCACCTTTCAGGCCATGCACAGGCAAGCGGTAACTGGCTACTAAGACAGGCGGAACTACTCTGGTAGGTGAGTTGGGTCGTGAAATTGTAGTGAATCCTGCAACCGGTACATGGAATACCGTAGGTGATAACGGAGCAGAGTTCGTGAATATCCCGGCAGGAAGTATTGTATTCAATCATCTTCAGACGGAAGCTTTATTAGATCGTGGGTTTATAAACAGTAGAGGTCTGGCACAAGCAAGCGGATCGGCTATGGTCAGAGGTGGAATCCCCGTAAAACAGGCCAGTATTGCATCGAAGCATACGACTTACAGTGGTTCAAAATCACCTTCAAATACGGATAAAGCAGTTGCACAGGCTGCAAAAGATAGTTCCAGTGCAGCAAAAAGTGTTATGGATGCAGCAGAAAAAGTGGAATCATGGGAAGATCCATGGAAAAATGCAGTGGATTGGTTTGAACGGTTCACGACAAAATATAACAATTCCATAGATCTGAACGAAGCAAAAGCAGAAAATTATTCCAGCTATGAAAACAAAAACAAGTATCTGGATAAAGAGATTGCGGATCTTTCCAAGCTGAAGGGTGGATACCAACAGGCGCAAGGATACTATAAATATCAGGCGGAAGCTTATGCAGATATGATCGGACTTTCACAGGATCTCAGAAAGAAGGTCCAGGACGGAGAAATTAACATTGACCTTTTGGATGAAGATACAAAATCCAAGGTGGAAGCTTATCAGGAATGGTACGATAAAATTCATGAATGTGAATCTGAGCTGGAAAAACTGAAGAAGAAAGAGAAGGAAGTAGATCAGCAGAAGCTGGATAACATACAGACCGCTTTGATGAGCTGAAAAAAGTGTATTCTACAAGCAGCTCTGTGATCGAAAGCAGACTGAAGTACCGGGAAGAGAACGGGGAATCACAGGCTCCCGGCAGTAAATACTACAAGGACGTAAACAGCCAGAGAAAGGCGCAGGAAGCTCAGGCAGCACTTCTGGAAAAAGAAATGGTGGCATACCGGGCACAGATGGAGAAAATCCGTAAGAAATACGGGGAAGGACATGAACTTTATAAAAAGGCTCTGGCTGGATACAATGATCTCCGGGATGAACTATATAGTTGTAAGCAATCTGCAAAAGAGCTTTCCAATACCATGTATGAGCTGAAAGAAAAAGCTGCGGAATATAAAACTGCAATGTATCAGGCAGATCCGACAATCTCTCTTCGTTCCGGGATTATAAAGAAGCTACCAATTATAAGGGCAGCAAGTATGGTGATCTGACGGTAAATGATTATGCTCAGGCTGCGAAAACCAATGACCAGACCATTTTGGCATTGCAGAACCAGAAAAAGATTGCTATGGCAAAGCTGAAAACACTCTCTTATGGTTCACCGGAATATAATGATAAGCTGGACGAGATCAACGGATATACACAGAAGATCCTTGATCTGGGTAAAGCCAATGCAGAATTTAAGAAAGCAGCCGTGGAAATCCGGTTCAAGCCTTTTGATGATACCATTGATTCTCTGGATGAACTGATTGACGACTGCGATACCTTAAAAGATATGCTGGATTCAGATACTTTCTTCTCAGATGCTGGTGAACTGACTAAGCAGGGAGCTGCGAACATTGCTCTTATCAATAAGGGACTGAACGCAGAACAGCAGAAAATTGCAGACTACCGGGCACAGTTGAAGAATGTACAGCAAGAATATAATGCAGGAAATCTTACCAAGGAGCAGCTGAAGGAATACCAGAAACAGTATAAAGATGGAATCAAAGAATCTTCTCAGGCAATTACAGCTACAATCAGGAAATGCTGAAAATGTACGAGGATCAGGTTTCAAAAGAGAACGATCTTCTGAAAGAGAACGTTGATATACGGCAGAAAGCGAAAGATGCTAAGGAAGATTATTACCAGTTTGACAAGACTATCAAGAGTAAAAATAAGGATATCAATGCAATCAAAGCGCAGATTGCAGCTCTGGAAGGAACCACAAATGCTGCTGCCAAGGCCAAGCTGGAACAGTTAAAGGCGGATCTTGCAGAAAAAGAGGAAGATCTGGAAGATACCAAACACGATCATGAAATTGATCTGATATCCAAGGGCTATGATAACCTTACCGATCAGGCCGACAAAGCACTGGACAGTACCTTAAATGCGGTGAAATCTAACTCTCAGATGCAGACCGCTGTCATTGACGAGATGCTGAAAACTACAAAGCAGAAATACAAGGATGCTTATGCAGAAATCAACCAGATCATTGCAGACACAGGTTTGAAAGTTTCGGATCAGTTCCAGAAGAATATTCAGAATTCTAATCTTAAGAATGAACAGATGGATAAGAAGAAAGCGGACAAAGCAGTTACAAATATCAAAGATAGCAAGCTTTCAGGATCTACAGGAATCGGAAATACTGCTACGGACAAAGTAATAAGAAATGCCGCCACAGATGCACAGGATAAAACCCTGAAGAGTATTACATTAAGTCCGAAATCAGTTGTTGTGAACGTAGGAAAGACAGCAACGGTAAAGGTAAGCTTCAGCCCGGCAAGCGCAGTCAATAAGAATTTTAACTGTACGGCATCTGCAAAAGGAATCGTGAAAATCACACAGACAGCAGACAGCATTACCCTGAAGGATTAAAAACCGGGAAAACAGTAATCAAAGTTCAGGGAGCTGGCGGATATTGCAAAGCTGTAAGCTTAAATGTGTCTGTACTGAAGGATGCAACAAAAAACTCCAAGATCGTGAACAGTACAGCCAAGAGTAAGAAATATACTCTTACCACAGAAGAGAAAAACCGTGTCCTGAACATGTCAACCGGACAGAACGCCAATACCGTAAAGGCGAACACCAAGAAAGAAGCAGAGCTGAAGAAATGGTATAAGGCATTGCCAGCCTATATAGGCGGTGACGCAGAAATTGAGAAGATCAAAGATCGCTTGTGAAGCACTTGGCAAAGAAAGGTAAGAAAGCCAGCAATGCAAACATTATAAAGGCAGCTTCGATTTTGGGCTATAGGGATGCTAAAAATGTAAGCAAGTGGGACACCAAAAAGAAGAACGCTATGGTCAAGAAGCTTCAGACATTTGGATTCTCCAAGGGTGGAGTGATCCGAAACCTGATCCCGGCAACTATGGGAACGCTTCTGGGAGATGCGATCATGAAAATGGTGATACGGGATTCATTGGAGCCAAACCGGGAGAAACGGTGCTTACACAGGATTTCACAAAGCTTCTGAAGCCAACAACAGTGACCATGCAGGAGTTACAGAGGTTATGCAGAAAGCAGGAACTCCAAGCGTAAAAGAAACACCAGTCAGACAGGAAGTTACCATGAATAATGATTATCAGTTTGTGATAAATGGTGTGGATGTAAATGATATGTCGGAGCTAAAGAAGGTTATCCGTGGGGAGCTTGATAAACACGACAAAGAACTTGCAAAAGAATTTAAGAAATTCAGATAAAGATAGAAACACGAGGGCATCTGTATCAGCTACAGGTGCTCTTATTTTATGAGTAAAAGGATAAAAAGGAGTAAATGAAAATGAGAAAATACAAAAAATATACCAGAGAAGAATACAGCAAAAAATTTGATGATCTGATGGAGAATACATTTAATTATGTTATGCAGGAAGGAGAGCAGATCGTTCAGTGCAAGGAGCCATACCCGGCATACTGGTTTATGTCTAATAAAGGTTATTTGTTCTCTGCATATGGCAGTAAGATCAAAGTAGTGAAATCAAACCACAGGTATACAGGGACAAAGAATAAAGATGGCAGTCGGACGGGACAGGACTGGTATTATGAGTACAAAGTTGCAGGACAGAAGCACAATAAGCACGTTACCATGTATCGGGTAATGAGCGACTGTTTCTGTGAAAATGAGTTTGGTTCTGAAGATAACGAAATTCACCACATCAGAAAAAAGAACCAGTATAAGCCAAGTGAAGGAAAAGAGTGCAACCGTGCGGAGAATTTGCAACTGCTGCCCCGGGAGGTCCATAAAAATCTGACATATTATGCAAGCAAACTGGACGCAGAGCATAACAAAGAGTTGGAAGAGAAGATAAAAAATGTGGACAGTCCATCCTTTCAGCTTTCACAGGAACAGTTTTAGGACTTGTTAATGGCAGCTTTATATGATTGTAATGTAAGTGGAGGAAAAGCGATCATGTATACGACAACAATAACAGACAAGGTGGAGGATATAGAAGCAGAAGCGCATGTTTTGGACGTAGGAAAGATACTGAAACAGAACCTGGAAGAATGCGAATAATTATATACGAAGGAAGAACAAAACAGATGTGAAGAGCATCCCCGGAACGTGACAGGATGGTAGCAGCGGCGGAAGTAGCGGCAACAGTGAGAAGAAAACTCTAGCTGGACCGGCTGTAAGAATATGTCATGCAAGAGCTGGGATGCTCTTTTTTTTTGGTGGAACAAAACAGTGAATAATTGGAATACAAGGAGAAAAAATGGGTAATATGGTTGAAAATATGACACCTGAGATGGCGATGGGAATGTTGAAATACATCCAGAATAATGATATTATTGACTTGTCATATGTGCAAGAGATGAAAGAAATGGCTGAAAGAGATAAATACTTACAGCAGCACCCGTACAAAATCTGGCAAGGAAAGGACGGAAAGTGGAGAACATATCTTCCAGACAAAACGAAGCTAATGGCCGGAAACTGATAAAGAGAACATCTGAAGAAGATATCAAGAAAGAAGTTGCTAAATATTACAGAAAAGAAGCAGAAAATCCAACAATTCAGGAAGTGTTTGAAGAGTGGAACGACAGGCGATTACAGCTGGGGAAATTGCTGCTCCAACGCATCAAAGAAATTGTCAGATATATGAGCGGCATTATGAAAAACTGGGAAAAAGAAGAATAAGATATGTTGCACCGGATGAATTTAGTGATTTTCTTGAGATTCAAATAGCAGAACATAATCTTACAGCAAAAGCCTTTTCTAATTTGAAAACAATAACAAGAGGATTTCTGAAACGGGCGAAAAAAAGAAAACTTATTGATTGGAGTCCGGAAGAGATGCTTCAAGATTTAGATACCTCAGATTCTATCTTTAAGAGAACAATAAAGGAAGATGATGAAGTGGTATTCAATGAAGATGAATTGCCACGTTATATAGAATGCTTAGAGGATAGACTAGACGTGGTTAATCTAGGAATCTTGTTGATGTTTCTCACGGGGATCAGAGTTGGTGAGTTGGTTACTTTAAAATTTTCAGATTTTGATAACAATACTATTAAAATTAGACGTACAGAAACAAGAGTGTTTATCGAAAAAGGTAAATATGATTATCGGGTAAAAGAATTTCCAAAATCACAGGCTGGTGTTAGAACAGTGATTGTTCCGGAAGATTATATATGGGTTGTTCAAAAACTTAAAAGATGTAATCCAACACAGGAGTATGTTTTTGTAAATGAAAAAGGTAAACGAATGACGACAAATGTAATACGGCGGAGAATGGAACGAACATGTAAGCAAATACATATTAAGCCGAAGTCACCACATAAGGCGAGAAGAACTTTTGCCAGTATTCTTCTTGACAATAACGTGGATGAAAGAATGGTTATTGATCTGATGGGACATACAGATATTAAATGTACAGAGGGATATTACCATAAAAATAGGCGTTCCATAGATCGAAAAAAAGAAATTCTTAGCAACATACCAGATTTCAAAAATAATAAGTGTATGAATTTTTTAA
>ENA-OQAS01001140-OQAS01001140.1-human-gut-metagenome-genome-assembly--contig:-NODE-1140-length-12930-cov-2.483402_pt1 | contig 12930 bp, 18 predicted proteins | sample MGYA00242733_ERZ504523 | MGnify/ENA primary metagenome ERZ504523 (study PRJEB26092, sample SAMD00036239) | human gut metagenome | host: Homo sapiens | study: EMG produced TPA metagenomics assembly of... | reverse complement strand
GTTGATATTGTTGTTGATGCGCTTTGGCAGGGCGCTGCCGTCCGCGGCGGTGTCGGGGGCCACGGACGCGGCGCTCTCGGTGCCCAACTCGGTCACAGAGGTATTGTCGTAGTAGTTGAAATCGTCCAGCGAGGGAGAGTAGGAGTTGATGTAGATTTATTGTTGTCCAGGTCGAAGTACAGCATTTTAATATAGCCGCTGCCGCCCTCAAAGCCGGACTGATAGTCGGTGCAGATTTGGTAGACCGTCCGATCATAGACGCCATCCTTGTCGTCGTCAAAGACCGTCGTTTCATAGGACGCGCCGTGGTAGTGGCCGTTGAGCACCGCAATGACGTTGGGATTTTGGGCGACCACATTGTCCTGTACCAGCTGGCCGTAGTAGTCCATCAGGCCACCGTCGCTGTTGTAGGATAAACGGTGGGGGAAAGTTTGGCGGTGGCGCTCAGCGCCCCTTCCACCGGTACCAGTTTGATGCCGCCCACCGCGTTCAGATTGACGCAGTCTACCGTATATTCGATACTGGCCGGGGCCACCGAAGTGCCATACACCGAGAAGTTGTCGATGGATGTGGTCCAGGAGGCAGCCGAGCTGAAGTAGTGGGAGAACACGAGGGCCCCCACATTGTCCGCATAGTCTATTGAGGGATCCATGGCCAGGTCAGAGACTGTCTGGCTCTTGGAAGGATCTGCTGCATCGGTGACGGTGAAACTGATCGTCCGGGTCGTGAAATCCAGTGTGACCCGGATGTGATAGATCTGGTCATCACCGGTCAGCAAGCCATCCAGTACCTTACAGTCGGCAAAGGTTGCTTTGGGGCCCAGACCTCCGTGGATGTAGTTGAAGTTCTTGCCGCTGCTGGGGAAGGCCGTGGAACCATCTTTATAGTAGTAGGCCATGGGGCCTGCTTGCCGTCCCGTTTGGGGAAGGCTGCCAGTGCCAGCCAGGAGTTGCCGTTGGCATCCTCCAGCGAGATGTGGGCACGCGGTAGTGCTTGTCCGAGGTGAAATGGCCTACGTTCCAGTCGAAATCTACCACAACGGTATCGCTGCTGACGGCGGAAAACTTGCGCCGATTCTGGGAGGTGGCGCTGCCGGTGCTGCTGCTGACTTTTGCCTGCAGCGACTGTCCTTCGATCCCATTTTCCACCACTGCAAAGGTGAAGGTGTTCCCATCGGTGAAACCACCGCTGGTATCAGGCATGTAGTTTTCCCAGTCATCACTGATCACCGGCACATGGACAACGGCGGAGTCGGTAAAACCGCCATCGGCAGCCACAGCGGTGATGGTGGCGATACCGCCCTGGTGTGCGGTGACCACGCCATTGGCGTCCACTGTTGCCACTGCCTCGTTGTCGCTGGTCCAGGTCACATCGGTGTTGGTCGCCAAATCGGGGGTAAAGTGAGCGGTCAGTTGATAGACTGGCTCAGCGTCACCACGGCCCGCCGTATCGGGGGAGAAGTAGTTGGATCGGATCCAGACTTCCTCCTCAGACAATTCCATGCCTGTAGCCGGGATGGGGTTGCTCTGCACGGTGACCGTGCAGGAAGCGGTAACCCCGCTTCCATCGTTTGCGGTGGCCGTTATGGTACCAGCACCTTCCGCCAGCGCTGTGACGGTACCATTCTGATCCACCGAGATGTAGGCTTCGCCGCCAGGCTCCACGCTCCAGGTGACGGAGGAATCATGGGCGTTTGCCGGTATGACCGTCACGGACAGCGTCTTGCTGCTACCCGTCTGGATAGCCATTGTCGTGTGGGAGAGCATCAGCTGTTCCACCAGGATCGGTGTCACCTCCAGGGTGATGCTATCGGAGATAGCAGGGTACTGGTCGGAAGTTGCGGTGATCTGCACCGTTCCGGGCGAGAGGGCCGTCACCTTGCCGTTCGCATCTACTGTTGCTACAGCGGTATTACTGCTGGTCCAATTGATCTTGTAGAAGGTCGCATCGGTCGGGGTAAGCACTGCCTGCAGCTGCAGTGTGCGGCCGGAACGCACCGTCGTATCGCCGGCAATCTCCAAACCTCTGCCGTTCCCCCACACGGAGCGTCATCGTTTCCTGTGAGAGTGTGAGGGAAGCCGGCTCGGCAACATTATGGGTATCAGCCGTGGTGCTCAGCGGAGTGTAGACTTCACCGCTCACCGCCTTGGCAGTCCTACAGATGGGCGGTGGGAGGTGCGACTATCTGCCGGAATCGACTACAAAACCGGTAAGCCCAGACGCACATCCACCTGCTGTAACACGCGACAGGAAGCAATCGCCGTTTTACAGCAGCAAGCCCACGAAGTCCGCACACAGGGCTGGCGCGATCCTATGTCGGTGACACTGGGAGAGTGGTATGAATACTGGCTGGACACCTATATGAAGGATACCATCAAGCAATCTACTTACGTCAGCTACCGCAGCTACTTGAACAAGCATTTTTGTGTGCTGGGGAAAATTTTATTAAAGAAATTAGAACCGCACACCTTGCAGGAATTTTATAACTACAAATTCCGCGAGGAAGGGCTGTCGCCCAAGACGCTTCGCAACTACCATATGGCACTGCATAAGTGCTACAGCAAGCTGTAAAAGAGCATCTACTGGTCTATAATCCCTGCGATGCCGTGACCCTGCCCAGCGGCGAGAAGCCCGAAATCAGCGTATTTACCAACGACCAGCAGCGGGCGCTGGTTCAGGCCAGCTACCGCCACCGCTATGGCGTGTTTATCCGCTTAGACTTGTGTACCGGATTACGCATGGGGGAATTGCTGGCGCTGAAGTGGGAAGACATTGATTTTTCCACCGCCCAACTTCATGTTAGACGTACCATCAACCGCCTTGCCAAGTACGAAGCCCACGATGGCGAAAACAAAACCGAAATCGTATTCGGCACACCCAAAACGAAAAACTCCCGCCGCACGATTCCGCTGACCCGCACAATGGCAGACGAGCTTACCAGTTGGAAGCAGCAACAAGCGCAGGATAAGATTCGGGCAGGGGATAAGTACACCGACGATGGCTTTATCGTCACCAACGAGTTTGGACACTACTTTGAGCAGAAAACCTTCAAGGATTACTACGACCGCCTGTTGAAGGATGCCGACATCGGGCACTTTACCTTCCACGCCCTGCGGCACACGTTCGCCACTCGCGCATTAGAGCGCGGTATGGACTACAAGACACTGTCGGCAATCTTAGGGCATTACTCGGTGGCTTTTACGATGGACACCTATGTTCACAGCCTGGATGAACACAAGCGGCGCGAAATGGACAAGATGAACGATATGTTCGGGATGCAGTACAGCATCTCCGTAGAGAACCAGCTTATCCTGTGCTTTGTACACTCTCGGCAGACGCTGCACCGCCCATGTTCCTGACTTCCCCAAAGTCACCACACAAGCGCCAACACTAGACGCCGCCCTGCTGGAAGTCAAGCAGCAAATTCAAAAAGCCCTGCGCCAGTACAAGAACCCGCCCATTCCTACCAAGCAAGAACAAATCGTCGTGCCAAACAACAGCGTGTTGGTACTCGTCAAGGCGAGCTGACCGCACCGACCGCTCCTATTTTTACCTGCCAACTCCGCAAGATTTATCCACAAAAAGCGCCCGGGCGGTTGAAAATCTCAGCCGTCCGGCGCAGTCGTTTTGCTGTTTTGAGGGTCATTTTGGGGTCAAAGTGACCAGCTTGTTACCACTTTTTCCATGATGCAGAAAAAGCTCGTTGAAACTTGTCGCTTCAACGAGCTTTTGTTGGTTTCGGAGACAGGACTTGAACCTGCGACCTCCGGGTTATGAGCACATACCGATCCGTTTCTGTACCTTAAAGATATGCTTTTCTTTGATTTTCATGTTTCTTGTAAACCTTAAAGGTACGCATTGCGCAGTTTTACCGCAAATTTGCCATTATCTGTTACCACCTTAGTTACCACTTTTCAAAATCAAGAACAATTCCTAACTTTTGTCTGTTACCCTCTGTTTCGGAAGAATTCGGCATATTGGAATTATCAGAATCTTCTTGTTGGAGGGAAAATGAAAAATCAAGCAGCCAATAACGGCACTTTTATCCCGAAGCCTGGTTTACTGTGGTGCAGAACAGTGTCGCCCGCGACTGGAACCTCAGCAGCGGCGCATTGGGGCTGTATACACGCATCCAAAGCTATATCACAATGGAGAACATTACCCTCACCAAAGGCAGCCTTATGGAGCGTGTGCCGGAGGGAGAATACGCCTTCAACACGGCATGGAACGAATTGAAAAGCAAGGGGTATTTGTTCATCCATGTGTATCCCGGTGAAAAGGGGCGCTTCGTCTATCAGTATGAACTGCGCCCCGACAACAGCGGATGGGACGGTGCCTACCTTTTCTACCACGACCGCAACGGCGATGTGAAAAGCACCAATCTGACACGAAACCAAACCGAAACCGCCGAACAGCCTGCTGAAAAAGCAGCCGCCGACCACCACCCCAATTACCACCCCGGTGGTAACTACCATAGTGGAAACCACTGCGGTGGAAACCGGGGCGGTAATATAAAACTAAATCATAAAGAAAAACTCATAAAAACTAATCTATCAATCTCTCCTGCGGCAGAGCCGCCTGAAGACGGGGGAGAGATGGGATGAAAACGCTTTGGAAAACATAGTTCTGCCCGCGCTGACAAAGCACAAGTCCATTCCGCAGGCGTATATGGCTAAGCCCGCCCTTATACAGACGGCGATCCACTACCTGACCGGATACGACTTCCGTCAGCAGCATCCGTATCAAGCAAACGGCGTCACGGATGACGCCCGCCAAAGCGCATTTGGGCTGCTCAACACCTGCCTTACCGAGATGTGCTGTGCCACCGGCACACAGTCGTATCGCGGTGCGCTTGTCACTGCTGACAAGGTGCTGGCTGAAATCAGCTGCGCCAGCAACGGCTGCGAGGAGGACGGCTTGGAGCCGTATGTGGAGGATGTGCTGGATACCTTTTTGCAGGCAATCACCACGCGGAAGGTCAAAAACCTGCCGCAGTACATGAAATCGCTTTTGTGGACAAGCTTTGCCACTTACAAGCTCAACACCATCAGCGGTATTACCGCGCCATACAAGGAGGTCAAAAATGTCTACGGATTACACTAACGTAAACGGGTACCTGATTTCGTCGTTTGCCCTGCCCACGGGCAGCACACCGCCGTTGGGTAAATACGGTGCGATGCGGGCGCGTTTTCTTGACGAGCATCGGTCCTTTGAACGCGACCAAATGCTGCTGGACGGTACGCTGGCACAGCACCTCGCCGGCGTCGACAGCGAGGCGCACAATCAGGTCAGTGCGCTGGTGCGCCGGCTTGCAGAACAGCGCGGCGTCACCGAGGATCTGAAACGGCATCATCCTCTGGAATGGGCGGCGCAGATGCAAGCTTTGCAGGCGCAAGCGAGGAAATCGTGTGCTGTGAGTTGATTTATATTTAACTCTTTTTCAGAGGGCTGTTCCCGCATGGAAATGCGGGAACAGCCCCCCGCAAGCACGGCATCTTGCGTCATGACGGCAAAAACGCCACTTGTCAGGGGAATACCCCTGACACCCCGTCCCTCATTTTGTGGCTTTTGATTCAAAAGGATATTGACACTATGATATACAGAACCAAGAAAATCACCGTGCGGCTCACCGACAAAGAGTACGCCAAACTGCGCGAGATGAGCGAAACATCCGGCTTAAAAATGGAGCCTGTCATTCGGAAGCTGCTTGTCGGTTACGAGATTCGCCCGCGCCCGAATGCTACCTACATCAAGCTCATAAAGGAGCTGTCTGCGGTGGGAAACAATCTGAACCAGATTGCCCATCTTGCGAACGCAACCGGGAAAATTACAGAGGATCAGTGGAAAAAAACGCATCAGCTTTTGGAAAAGATATGGGATTTCTGCGCGTATGAACTTGATTTCAAAAGATTATTTGAAAAACGCCCGACTTTATATTATACTGAAAGCACCGATATTTCGCGCAAAAGGTGGTCGGAACAGATGAATATGGAGAACCTGATCGGTGAAACAACCGAATACGACAAGAAAGCGGCGCTTGAGGTAAAAAAGCCCAAAAGCTGGTGCAAGAGCGTCAGTGCTTTTGCGAACACGCTGGGCGGCGCGCTGATTTTCGGCATGGCGGATGACGGACAAATCGTTGGGCTGACCGAACCCAACAGTGACGCCGAGAAAATCAGCGAGATCATCAGACCCGCATGGAGCCTATCCCGGAGTTTCGGCTGCGGTTTCACAGAACCGAAGGCGGCAAGTGCTGCTGATCCTTGATGTGTTCAAAGGCGAGGAAACGCCCTACTATACTCCGGCGACGGCACCTTAGAGGCGTTTGTACGCATCGGAAATGAGAGCGTCAAGCATCCGCCACCGAGCTGAAACGCCTTGTTCTGCGCGGCAGAAACATCTCCTACGACTCTCAGATGACTCCTTACAGGGTGGAGGACTACGCCTTTTCCAAGCTGCGGGAGCGCTATAAGAAGTGGACAGGGAACAGCTTTGACAACAAAGACCTTATTTCTTTCGGGCTGGCAGACGAGGGCGGCTTTTTGACAATGCCGGCGCATTGATTGCCGATGAATGCCCCATTCGCTGGTCGCGGTTGTTCTGCACCCGCTGGAACGGGCTGGACAAAAGCGGCGGCACGATGGACGCGCTGGACGATGCCGAGTATTCCGGCAGCGTGCTTTCGTTGATTGAGAATGGCGAGGCGTTCATCAAGCGCAACGCCCGCATGATGTGGCGCAAAACGCCCAATTCCCGTGAAGAAATGCCCGAATATGTGGAACGCAGCTACACGAGGCGCTTGTCAACGCGCTGGCGCACCGCGATTATCTCGTCTACGGCAGCGAGGTCCACATTGACATTTACGATGATCGTCTGGAAATCTACTCGCCGGGCGGTATGCCGGATGGGTCAATGATCCAAGACCGCGATCCGCTTACCGTGCCGTCCACCCGGCGCAACCCGGTGTTGGCCGATGTGTTCAACCGCCTTGGCTATATGGAGCGCAAGGGCAGCGGGTTTGGGAAAATTCTGAACGGCTACAAGGCACAAATCAACTTCGTGCCGAGCAAAGCCCTATGTTCCGTTCTGACCGCTACCAGTTTACGGTCGTTATGCCGAACTTGAATTACAGTGTCCCTCAAGGTGTCAGTCAAGATGTCACCCAAGATGTCAGTCAAGATGTCGCTCAAGACGATTTGGATGCAAAAATCATCGCGCTCATCAAGCGGAACAATAAAATCAGCACCGAAAAAATGGGCATGATGCTGGGCGTAAGCACCCGAACCATTCTGCGGCGTATAAAGAAACTGGATAATGTTCACTACATTGGTCGCGGCTTCAGCGGGCATTGGGAAGTTGATAATCAATCAAAAACGGGTATCTGACAGTGAAGCGGGAAATTTTCTAAGGCATCGCCGCACAATTCTCGCATTATAGACATGCGTGCGGCTCACAGGGAACGCTATAGGAAACACCAACACCCCAACGGGCTTTAGCTGCCAGTTGGGGGTGTTTACTCAGGTGGTTTTGGGTGTTGTTTTCAGGCAGAGCACCACTGCCAGCAAGCCGCTTAAAAGGCGGCCTGCCATCATCGGCAGGGCGTGTGCGGGGCTGAATTGCAGGGTAAATGCCAGAAAATCGCCGACGCTGTAAGCAGCTACTACGCATAGGCCGTGTTCAGTGTGATGCCGCGTTCCTCCAGCGTATCAAGACTCAGCAATGTGGGGATGCAGTTGGCGGAGGTCACGACCAGACCGGTGATGGAGGCGGGCTCCAGCTGCAGCCGTGCGGCCAGTTTGGCAAGCGGTGCGGTCAACAGCCGCTGTACAAAGGCGAAAAACGGCAGAATCCCGGCAAGAAACGCGCCGATACTGCCTATGACCGGGTAGATTTCCGCCAAGGGGGTCAGCCCCTCCAGCAGCACAATACCGGTTGTTTCCTGCAGCACGGAAATGCAGAAGCCGAACAAGGTCAGGCCGCGCACCGTCAAAGAGATGCCGTTGAATATCGGGCCGATTGCATTACTGCCGGACTTGAAAAGCAGCAGCAGCACGACCGCTACTGCCAGAACAGGCCATGTGTTGTGCAGCAGAACCAACAAGGGGATGCCGCACAGCACCCCGGTGAGCAGGCAGCCCACCGGCAGGATCAGAAAGCCGAGAAACAATCCGCGAACGGCAGCGGCTCGTTTGGTGCCTGTCAGCCCACCCAGCGCCAGCGGAATCGTACCGTTGATCGTGGCACCGAGAAAGGCCGCCACGATCAAACCATTATACAGCCCGGCGGCGGTTCCTGCGCGATCTGCGCGGCCAGCACGGCACCGCCTGCATCGCAGCTCAAAAACAGTGAGGCAAACAGGGAAGGGTCACACCCCACGGCGGAAAACACCGGCGTGATAACAGGCGCCAGATGGATCCCAAGCACGGTGCCAGTGCCATAAAACCGGTCATGAGCAGCAGCAGATCCACCACGGCGGCAAAGCCCTGCCGGAAGGCACTACCCAACCCCAGCCGATCACCTAACAAGGTGTCCGCAGCACCCAGACAGAAAAAGACGGCAGATATCCACGCCATCGCTCTTACCCGCGGCCCGGCGTGTCTTCACTGAAGGGACTGTTGACATAGTTGGCGCTCTTGGAGGAAACAAACTTCTCCATCGCGCGCTGCAGCGGGTGCTTGTTCCAGCGGTCCAGATCATCCGTCAGCTGGCAGGCAGTCATCTGGAAGAAGGGCAGCCAGCACAGCGGGGTGATTTCCTCCGGCACATCCATAGGCACATACATAACATTGTGCTCGTCCTTGTAATCGGCGCAGCGCGTCAGCAGGAAGGCGTTATCCGTCACGATCTGGGTACCCTCAAAGATGCGGTGGATGCGCTCCGTGCCCTCGCCGCCGTCGATCAGAAATACGCTGTAGCGGGGGGTCATCTGGATGTTGGGGCCGTGGATGTACTCCTCGACCTCATAGGCAGCGGTGGGGATGCTGACGGTCTCGCCGAATTTCAGTGCGCCCTCGCTTGCGGTGCCGAGGTTGGCACCCACACCGCAGACATAGGCGTTGGTCATGCCGGACAGCTGACGGTAGTGTTCTTTAATAAAGGAAGGGGTCTGTGCCTGTACGGCGGCGTTGATGTCGGCGGCTTTCAGCAGTTGCTGCTTGACAGCCTCGCCCTCGGCAGTGGTCTTGATGCCCAGACGGACAGCAGCCTCCACGGCGAACAGCATAAAGAAGAGTGCCAGCGTGGTGACACCGCGGGTGACATAAGCGACTGTTTCGCGCCCGACACCGTAGTTGGCGACAACATCGCACACCTTGCCCAGATCGCTGTTGACATCGCCGGTCAGGCCGATGCAGCGGCGGCCCTTTGCCTCAATGACCTTGATGGCGTCCAGCGCGTTCAGGCTGTAGCGCTTTGGCTGACGACAACGACCATATCGGTCTCGCTGAAATCATTCTCGCTGGATACAAAATGAAACGGGGTGACGATCTTGACCTCGCACTTCAGATGGCGGCGGATAAACTGCCGCGCACAGAGTGAACCGTTGGAGGAAGAACCGCACGCAACGATCCAGATGTTCTTGTAGCCGCCGCTTACATACTCATCCACAAGGGGCTTTGTCAGCGCGGCGCTGTCGGCGACATTGTTGCGGATAAACTCCGGGCAGTCGGCAATGTAGTCCAGCATAGTCTTTTTGTGTTCCATAAAGCAGTCTCCTTCACGTTTTGTCTAAATTTCTAACGCTTACTTTGTGTAAAACGTTAAAATCTTCGGGAAGTCCCCGAACTCTATTGACATTATACCACAGCTTTGGTATATTGTCATTACAATATTACAAAGATTTTAGAGAAAATTTCTAAAAATTAAGAAAAAATCTAAAAATCTTTGCAGCATTTTACAAGGAGGAAAAACTTATGCCTGATATTTTGATGACAAGAATCGACAATCGCTTAGTGCACGGGCAAGTCGGTGTGGCGTGGACCACCGCCTTACAAGGTGTCAACCTTATTGTTGTGGCGGATGATCTGGCAGCTGCTGACCCGCTGCAGCAAAGCCTGATGGCTGCCACCGCGAAAAGTTCCGGCTGCGGCATCCGGTTCTTACGCTGGACAAGACCATTGCAGTCATTCACAAGGCATCCGCCAGCCAGCACATCTTCCTGGTCGTACGCAACCCGCAGAGTGCCCGCAAGCTGGTCGAGGGCGGCGTTCCCATTGATAAGCTGTGCATCGGCAATATGCATGTTGCCCCCGGCAAGGAAGTGACCGGTGATGTACATGTTTATATGGACGAGAAGGACAAGGAAGACCTTCGCGCCATCCGTGCCAAGGGTGTGGATGTCTACATCCAAATCGCACCCGGCGACCACAAGCTGGACTTTGAGAAGTAACCCATGGTTCCGGCTCTGCAGGCGGTCTGCAGAGCAAAAAATATATTTTATAAAGAGGAGAGAAAATCTATGCAAATCACACTCGTGCAAGGTTTGCTGATTGCGCTGCTTGTTTTCATCTGCGCGATTGACAAACACATGGAAACCTTTATGTGGTTCCGCCCGCTGGTCGTTAGCGTTTTTCACCGGCATCATCCTCGGTGATGTACGGCTCGGTATGCAGGCAGGTGCCGTTGCGGAGCTTTCCTACCTTGGTCTGCTGACCGTTGGCGGCACCGTGCCGCCGGACCCCCTGTTTGCCGGTCTGATGACCACCGTGCTGGCGTACACCACCGGCTGCGATGTCAACACGGCGCTGGGTCTTGCGGTTCCGTTCGCACTGATCGGCCAGTGGATCAACACCGGCACCAACACCTTCTACGCCGGCTTCCTGCCGAAGGTTGACAAATGCGCTGCCGCCGGTGACGAAAAAGGCATTGCCAAGGTCATGTATACCGGCTGGATTCTGTATGCCGCCATGTTTGCCCTTGCCGCGTTCCTGTCCACCTACGCATTGCAGAGCGGTATTTCCGCTTTTGTGGCCGCCTTCCCGGCATGGCTTGTCCACGGCTTTGAAGTTGCCGGTGGTCTGATGCCGGCTGTCGGCCTTGCCCTGCTGCTGGTCGTTATGCTCAAGAAGGAAAACGCAGCCTATCTGCTTGCTGGTTTTGTCATCATGGTCATTACCAACTGCCAGAACATCCTGCCCATTGCTGTTATTGCGGGCTGCATCGCTTATGTCAATTTCACCCGCGATACGGAGACTGCCAAGCTGACGGCTGCATCCGCTGCAACTGCCGCCCAGGAAGGAGATTTTGAAGATGGCATCTAATAAGATTACCAAAAAAGACCTCAACGAAATGGCCGTCCGTTCTATGGCGGAGCAGTGCTGCTTCAGCTTTGAGCGTATGCAGGCCGTAGGCTTCTGCTACGGCATGACCAAGTGCTTCCGTAAGATTCACGGCGACAACAATGAGGAAATGGCCGCCGCGATGGCAAACAACCTCGACTTCATCAACACCGAGCCGCACATGGCCGCGATCCTGCAGGGCCTGATCGTCTCCATGGAGGAGGCAGGTCAGGATCGTGAGATGATCCACAGCCTGAAAACCGGTCTGTTCGGACCTCTGGCAGGTTTGGGCGACGCCATCTGGTGGTACACCGCCATGCCCATCATTGCCTCTATCTGCTGCTCTCTGGCGACGCAGAACAATGTTCTGGGCCCCATCTTCTACATCCTGTTCTGGGCACTGACCGCTATCTTCAGCCGCATCTGGTTCGTGCGTCTGGGCTACAATGCCGGTGTCAACTCCATCAAGTTTATCGGTGATAACGCCGCTTATATCAGCAAGGCTGCCGGTATTCTGGGCGTTATGGTCGTTGGCGGATTGATCCCCAGCTATGTATCCTTTGCTTTCCCCGAGACGCTTGTCATCTCCAGCGTTTCCGTGCAGGGCATCTTTGACTCCATCATGCCCAACATTCTGCCGCTGGGCTTTGTGTTCCTGCTCTACTGGCTGTTCAAGAAGAAAAATGTCAACACCATGAAGCTGATCCTGTTGGTCATTGCTTTGTCGGTTGTACTGTCCTTCCTGGGCATTATGTAAGGTTATCTGCGGCGCTCGCGCCGGTTCAGCATTCCCCCGCGAGCCGCATTTTTTGCAAGCCATATTGTCATGACAAAATTACAAATGGAGGCTATTGTACCCATGAGCATGGTAAACTTTGACGAAAATCAGATCATTGCCAACGGCGCCAAGATCTACGACCAGCGCGCAAAGATCGAGTCAATCGCGGATTCGATTGTGGATAACGGGTTTGACCTGCTGCTGTTCACCAGCAGCGGCGGTTCTCAGGCGATGCTGGATCCGTTCGCCTTCTATATCCGCCATATGTCCCGCCTGCCGGTCGAAAATGTCCTGTCCGCCAACCTGATGACCGGTGACTGCAACCGCATCACCGATAAGACCGTGGCGTTCCTGACCTCGAAGTCCGGCGATACCGCCGAGACCGTAAAGGCAGCCAACTGGCTGAAAGAGCAGGGCGTGCGCCTGTTTGCCGCCGTCGGCAAGGAAAACTCCACGCTGGAATCCATCTGCGATGACACCATCGTCTACGGCGAGGGCCGCCCGCAGGAGCTGGTGTTCTACCTCCTGATCGGTCGCATCCTGTACCGCAGCGGAAACTTTGATGCCTACCCCCGCTTTGCGGATGAGCTGAAGAACCTTGCCTTTGCGCTGGCACAGGTACGCAAGCAGCGGATGCCAAGTGCCTGAAATATGCGCAGGATTACTGCAAGGAACCGTATAACATCTGGATCGCAGCGGCGATCTGTGGCCTACTGCGTACAGTTACAGCATGTGCGTGCTGGAGGAAAGCCAGTGGATCCGCACCAAGAGCGTTTCCAGCCCGGAATTCTTCCACGGCACACTGGAGCTGCTGGAGGACGATGTCTGCACCACGCTGCTGCTGACCGAGGGACCACCGTGCACAGGACGAGCGCG
>ENA-OQAS01001139-OQAS01001139.1-human-gut-metagenome-genome-assembly--contig:-NODE-1139-length-12933-cov-2.202952_pt1 | contig 12933 bp, 13 predicted proteins | sample MGYA00242733_ERZ504523 | MGnify/ENA primary metagenome ERZ504523 (study PRJEB26092, sample SAMD00036239) | human gut metagenome | host: Homo sapiens | study: EMG produced TPA metagenomics assembly of... | reverse complement strand
AAAGTAATCTTTTTGCTTTACAGCGTTTATTTTTGCAATAGCAGCCACTTGCGGAATGGCTTCAATTGAGACAGCAAGGCACAGCAGCACAAAGAAATCATGAAAATACTTATTGGATTGAGGAAAGCAATCCGCATAAGATGTACACTTTGCGGAATCAGCTTTGCTGCAATCTCAATAATTAGCGGGTGAACCATATAAATTCCGAAAGCACACCCAGCCAAATACCGTAAAAACGAAGCGAGCCAAGTGGGACATTGATTCCAAGATGGTGCATGAATCATCAATTAGCAAAAGCAAATGCAGTCAGCGCAATTGGAAGAAATCCCGTATTAGCCTGGAACAATTCACCAGTTGTCGACAGCTCAAACACACTTGTTATCCACAGCAGTGCTAGTGACAGAATCGCAAAAACAACGCGCGCAATACGCCCGCCAATAGCGAACAAATCTTTTCGTAGGGCATAACCCAATAACATGTAAAACACGCCGAGAGCTCCACGTCCCGCGAATCCGCCCAATGTCACTTCATAGTCCGTCGATCCACCAAACCAGCAATACACCATTTGAGCAGTAGGAAGTGCGAAAACGAGTACAACACCAATGACAATCAGCATTCGAATGTACCGAACTGCACACCTGCCGCACGTTTGAATGAACGAAGCAATAATGGGAATGAAAAGATATATGCCGAGTATCATCTGCATATACCAGAAATGAATCATGAATGGTTCTCCGAGGCACAACATGCGCGCAGACCATCCGTGACCGTTTTTGTGCTCGGATTTGCGATTAATTTCATTGCAGTGGCAATAATCACCCATGTCTCATAAGAGACAAACAACGGTAGATAATTGTGCTTTAAAAACGGAATAGCCATGAACCAGTATAATCCCTATCAAGCATAAGATAGCCAGTGATGATTAAGAACAGCGGTACACCAATCTTGGAGAGGGATCCAATCACTGCAGAGATAATAACCGATGCCCCTTGTCCCGCTAAAAGCGGTACCGGTAATGCATGTACACAAACTACTGCCATGATGGCAACAATTCGCATAAAATCAACAGCAACCGAACGCTTGCCTACAGTTGCTTCCACATGAGGTTGCGATAATGGACTACTCATGCATTCTCCTCTCCGCGCCACAAAATCTTTACTAGCGAAACACATGGCACTATGTTCATTCTCAAATTCGTGTAATGAAACTTTCTGGCCTACGCCGTGTGAGACAACCTACAGGCACAAGCTTTGGGTAATTGTCTACCGCAATATACATCACAGGGACTCATATTCAGGGAAATGCCCGGCAATTCGCAAATCCGTCGGTCTCAGGATAATAATCGAACATCTGATTCAACAGGCAAGATACCAAAACACATGCTCCACCGCATACAATTAAAGATGTGAGAGGCAGACTGTTATCCACAAACGTCTAATTGCATTCTCCGTTGCGGGCGCGAAGTGACCAGCAAGAATACGGAGGCATGTCATAACCTGAAAAGTCTCCTTGAATACTTAAAAGTCTCCCGTACTTTTTCAATGTGTCTCATATCTAACTGACCAAAAGAGATTAGTGTCAAATTGGGGTTGTTTCCGTGATGCGGAAACAAACCCCCAAAATTTATAACATTATTAAAAGATAAGAGGCTGCGAACGTTTTCTTGGAGATAGTCATGCAACCCCGAAAAGCCTGATTTATATGTTTAATTAACACTATCCGCTTCCAAGATGCATGTTTCTTCAGCTCGCCACGGCAACATCCACATCCGCTACCATTTTCAGATTCTTGTGACGATACTCTCTGGAGCGCGGCGAATGGAACGGCATACGGGCACAGAAGCAGGGAAATTACCTACTGCAATGTACATCACGGGAAACTCGTAATCAGGCATATTCAAAAGTTCCCGGGTCTGACGATCCTGAGCCAAATTGAACATCGCATTCAAAGGACATGCTGCTAAACCATATGCTTCCAATGCGTACAACAGAGACATCGAGAATAAACCGCCATCCGCAAACGGTTCATTGCACTCTCCGTAATTCATAAACGCTCTGATATCAGAAGCAATCAGCAACAGTATCGGAGGCATATCATATCCATTGAACCCGCCTTGAATTTTCAAGGCTGCTTTAATTTTCTCCGGATCAGTAATCTGATATATGCGCGTAGCCTGTCGATTGCACACAGACGGAGTTTTCATCGACACCTCGTACACTTTATCAAGCAATTCCTGCGAAACAGGTTTATCTGAATATTCTCGTACCGAATACCTATTTTGCGCTAATTGAACGAATCCCTTGGAAAGATTATCGGCCTTAACGGAAGAATTCATGATAAAAGAACCAGCCTCGCTTGAAGCATTCGGTTCGTAATCTAAAGCAGATTCCCAAATATGTTTGGGGAATATCGCCTTCACCGAAGTAAGGTCGTAATTAACGTCAACATGGCGATGCTGATATTCATGCAGCACTGACAATCCTTGCTGGTACAGAGGATTGGTTTTATAATTTTTATCTGCCTTCTCCAGCAAAACCATTCGCTTAGAAACTTCACTCAGCACACCTTTGCCAAAACCACACCTGAAATTGACATGGCTCAAGCCTTTTTCCAACCTATGGATATCGAAAGCCAAACGCGTTTCGACACGTGCTTTGTCAGTGGAAGTATCAAGGGAAATCCAACGCATAAAACGCTGACGCTGAATTCGGCTCGCTTTAGAAGCTTCATCGCAGCTTTCAGCGAACGCGCTTTCTCCCACGCCGATTTGGGCACGATGCTCTTAATAATTTGTTTTACGGACATACTTTTTCCTCTCAGGATTCATTCCATTCAAACAACACGAAGATAACGCCTTCTTTACGTTACATAATGTGCAGCCGTTCTCTTATCACGTCTTTGCCAAGTGATTGAACCATCTGCGTAGCGTATTATTTGCGTTTATTTCGTTGCCTTTCTATGAAGACGATTGACGATTTTCTCTCGTTCACCAGCAGTAAGGGACATTTTCATTATGCCTGTTCCAAACAATATCGTATATATGATGCCCCACACCAGGAAAGTCGGAATGGAGGAGACCGGCAATATCAGACTGCCTAGAAGACATATGGCAACCACCACAAGTGCCAGCAATATAGTCGGCAGCTGATGCTTCCAGAAATAAACCATATCCAAGCCGATACGAGTGTGATAGTACCAGTTCATGAACAAGCCTGTGCCCAACGCAATGCTCGCCACATAACCGATGGCCGTGGCCCAATAACCAAGAGATGGTATCAGCAACACACTGATCACGATATCAATTACAGACGTAAGAACGTAGATGAGGCTACGAGTTTTGTGGCGGTTCTTCGCACGCTGAATTTCAATGCCTGTATTCTGGGTGAGCGGAATCATCACCGGCAAGACCATAATCAGGCACAGCCAATATGCATCCGCATTCGCGTCGCCAGCCCAAATATGCACAAAATATCGTCCGAGCACAATAAACCCGCCGAACAGGTACCAGAAGATAATCATCTGATAACGACCCACACGTGTCATCAACTGGGTCAGAACTGTATTGTCATCCGATTCAGCGACTATACGGTTGATTTGGGGAGTAAATACGTTTGACATAGTTGTCGACATGGAAAAGAAAATGTTTCTGATCTGCACAGCGATAGCAAACACCGCAACTGCCGTTGAACTAGCCATTGCGCCCAATAGGAAATTAGGCACATTATTGTTGACCAAATCGAAAATCTGATTCAGGAAAATCCAGAAACTGAAAATTGCCACAGCTTTGAATAGTGACCATTTCAGACCGTGGAATGTAAATCGCATGTTCAACTTGCACATGGCAAAAGCAATATTCCATACGAGCAGTATGGTTGAAATCGTCAACTGGGCGCATGCAACACCAACCGCTCCCATACCAAGCCACAGAAGCAATACCGCAAGGAACGGTTGCGCCAATGAAGTGAACAACTGACGCGACTGTTGAAACACGAACCGCTCATGTGCCACGATGTATGAGTTGAACGGTGTGGACAGCATTGTCACAGCAATGTTCACACCCATAATCATCAACAATGCGCGAGCCAAATCAATTTCCTGTACCGTCAAGCCGCTAGAGAACAATGCATGCACATTCAAGACCATTGCTCCACAGCCAACTAAGCACAACGCTGAAACGGTGAGATATACAAGCAGGAACATGCCATTCAATCGTCGCACTTCTGGACCAGCGTCCGAACAGCCCGCAGCACGCTCACGCATGTAGAAACGCACATAACTACCGTAAAAACCTGCAGATAAAAGCGTTAACGCAAATACCACACTATTGGTCATCTGGAATACGCCATAGTCACCCTGCCCCAAAAAATGCAACAGTAAAGGCACATAGATTAAATTGACTAGGTTCTTCACCAAGATATTTGCATAGCCGAGTAGCGCGCCGGCCTTCTTCTGACTCGCCATATAGCCGACTACTCCTCCATCGCCTTATCAACCAGGTCTGGGATTCTCTGCGATGCTGTTCCAGTAGCCGGTCGACCTTCGCATAGTCGATCTCGGGAGCAAAACCAGAATCCATCATCACGGAATCCAGATCAAACAAGCGGAACAGAGTCTCCATACGCGAATTCATGCTCGACTTGCCTGTCATGCCAGCACGGTTGAACACCGTGAATTGCTTATGGAATAGTATTGAGAAACAGCATGCGTGATACGAGTCCGTGAACACGTATTGTGCCTTAGAAAATAATTCCACGAAATCCTGAGGATCGGCAACGTACGTCTCCTTGTCACGCAAGTCAAGCATGCGCCGCACTCGGCATTCATGCTCTTTCGCGTACAACTGGATGTCACGTTCCTGCTCGTCAGACGGACGACCAAGGAAATACGTGAGCACGTATCTGTCATTGTCTGGCACAAAGTCCTTGGTAATCTCTAACCATTTATTCGCGGAGAGCATGAGCGTGGGATCTAGCACTACCGTCGCTTCCAGCCCAGTCATCGCTTTAACCAGTTCCGCGCCACGATCTTCACGTACAGAAATAGCTTTCAAATGCGGCAAATACTTCTGAAAAATAGGCTTGACATCGTCATCGACTTCGGATACACCAAAACTTGCCGCATAACTGATAATGGGATGGTTGCCAGAAATGAAAGAGCCAAGCCTTAATTCAAGCTCACACTTGGAAGAAGCTGATAATTCCATACTTGATCAGAGCCAATTACCAATTTTTCAAAGAATTATTAGCTTTACGATGAAGACGTCCATCCCACAAAGTAAACAAATTATCAGGCATTCTTTTTTTTGTCATTTTTAGCGATTTAGCAATCTGCGATATTTTAGAAAACGACTATTACCAGGAAAGACTGATAAACAAATCTGAATTTTTTTCTTCAGGAAATAAAAGAGATATTCTTTGTAATTCGTGACACCGAGAAGCATTTTTATATTAGTACAGGAACCATATTTCTCAAGCAAGGAATACATGGCATAATTTTGCAATCTATTGCCATAATTAGTATAATCATAAATTGTTTCTATTGCAGAATTAAAATTCATACTTGCGCTCCAGTTCACATATTAAAAGAGTTTTTCTTTAAATGAGAATATAGAATATATAACCAGTCAAGATTTAAAAAGAAGAACAAAAAAGCTACGCGAACCTTCACTCTGCAATGATGATTTAACTTCAAAATTCTTATAGGGCTGTTTTGAAATCGATTCAAGACAAGTCAATATACGCTTTTCCCCGTTGAACGCAGGAACAACAATACCAATCAATGGATTATCTATCATATTAATTGATGTCATGAGTTATTTAACACTTTCCAAAAGAGGTAATAAAAGAAACAATGAGGGATTGACTACAGCACTTGGATAGATGCTTTCACTGATACCTACAAGTAAGTAAACAAAAATCAACAAAAGTGCAATCCAATCATTGTTTTTCTATATTCGGCAATCATCTTCTGCATTGCACCTAAAAGAACAAGAAAGACAATCGCACCATATGCCACCCAAATATACACATAACTATTATCGAACCATCCTTCATCATAAAGCATGCCCGATCCGAAAACAGAAAAAGGATGATTTGTTAAGAAAATATTATTATAACGAATTCTACCTTGGAACAATCTATCAAGAAAATCAACTATAGATGATTTTGAATACAATAGAGCTGTACTGAAAGAAAAGAGAATAAACATGGGAATATACCATATAGATAATCTTGTAAACAATTTCCTGAATTTATAACTCTTTTCGGCAACAAAGAAAATTAAAATAGATACATTACCCACCAAAAAACCCATTGTACTTAATGAAATTCGGTAAGCAAAATAATTAGTCACCACATAGAACAAATAGTAAGCAAATCCGACTTTGCTTCTTTTTAGTATAAAATATAGCACAAAGCATGTAATCACAGAAAGATGAATCAAAGTAGTGCCATAACCATTAATAGATATTCTCTGTATATACTTACTTAACCCCATCTTGTAATACGTATGTTTCTCTATTTTAAATAGTCCAAAAATTACAAATACAAACATTAAAAAAAGACCAGATAGCTTAGCTATAAGAAAAGTAGCTAAAATCTTTCTTTGCGCTATTCCTTTTGCTGCAATTAAAAGCAAAAGAGTTAACATAAGCGTTGTCTTTTTTGTAATCTTGATTTCAATCAGAAAAAGAGCGAAAAGTGCAACGACAAGAAACAAGTATTTTGTTGTATATTTCTGGACACATAAACTAGCAATAGCTAATACAGCACCCATTCCTACAATAATTTTATATAATATTGAACTTGCTGTATATCCAAGAGTGCTTATTAATACGATGGCAAATAAATAACATAAATACGCGCAGCTACTGCGTTATCTCTTGATAGCTTTTGCATACCACCTGCCCTGTTGAACATTAATGCACATCATATATATTCAAAAATATTCTATAATATTTTATCTGATTAAAAAACCAGCAATTTTTGCAAAAGAAAGCACCATAAAACCAATTATGCCGAACAAAACAAATTCTAGTGTAATTATACAGACCTCGAAGATTCAATCGATTCCCAATATAAACGGGAAGTGACCCACGTATAAAATCAGTACAAGCATTCTTAGCTAAGAGACAAATTTCATGTCCCTGAGATATTTTTGCATATCTAGAAGACCGGCTGAATATCCCCAGATAATCTCTGGCTACAAAAGACATTAGATCAATGCGATACTCAGAATCATGCATGCAAGCCGCTTGAATATGGTTACTTAAATTTACTATAGATGTATAATTCTTTGCCGACCAGGTTCGAACTGTTCCAGCAGAGTTGTTGTTATACACATAGATTGGCGAATCAACATAAGCTACATGCTTCGATATACCTAGTACCCTATAATTCATGAGTGTGTCTTCACCAATCTGCACATCTTCAGGAAAAGGCGACTCAATTTTATTCAGAATAAATCGTGAATATAACTTTGCCCAACATGTACGACAATTATATGTATCAAATGTATAGTTACAATCATATTGTTGCAAATTAAGTTGCTCAATATTGAGACAAGCTTTTTTAAGAAGAGACAAATCGAATTCTCCAGATATGCCGGAGCAATGCGGAGAACTTCCACTTGAAGTACGATAATTACCGTATATAATATCTGTTTCGACTGTAATTCCAGATACTAGTTTTTCAATTGCATCAGAATCAAGACAATCATCAGCATCAACGAACATGATCCAATTACCCTGCGCATGGTGTATTCCGTTGTTCCTGGCTGCTGAGCGACCAAGGTTTCTTTGTTTAACAACCTTAACTCTCGAATCTTTAGAAGCAAGCTCGTCGACTATTCCTTCTGTATCATCGGTTGCTCCGTCAATAACAACAATGCATTCAAAATTTAAAAAAGTCTGCAAAAGAACACTATTAACACAAGATTCAATAGTTTCATGGGCCTGATATGCAGGAACAACTACGCTAACAAGGGTATCACTTTTAGTTCCGTGTTTAAAATCAGCTTCTGGTACCATAATAATAACCTGCACGAAAAATATCTTATTAATTTACACTATTATATTTAGCTAAATAGAATTTAGATAATTCTGACGCAGTACTTTTAACATCAAAACCAGAATCAATGATACTTTCCTTCATATTCTTATGTTTACATGGATTTTTGCCTGCTTTTAAAATCTCATGAGCCCATTCATCATCAGAATCAGAAAGACTCTTTTTAACCACCAACGGCGTAATCTTGATGTCCTCTGGAAACCCGTCAGAGCATACAGTCGGGACTCCAGCCGCTTGAGATTCAACGGCTACTATGCCTAATCCTTCAAATAGCGAAGTCATCACAAAAACATCCATTGCTTGGTATAGCTTTGACATGTCTTTACGGTTTCCCATAAAAATAACTTCTGCTTGCAGACCGAGTGCCTCAACCTCATCCCGCAATTCCTGTTCCAATGGACCGCTTCCTATAAGCAACAGTTTCGAATCAGGCCTTATTTCATGTACTTTATTAAAAATATGAATTAGTCTTTTCTGATTTTTTTGCGGGTGCAGCCTGCCGACACTACCTATTACAAAGCAATTATCAAGGCCCCGCTCTGCGCGCACTTCTTTACGAATCTCTTCATTAGCTGCAAAAGCATCAGAATCAATGGCATTCTTAAGTACAGTGAATTGCCGATCTCCAAAAAGATATTTACCGGCCTCTCGTGAGCACGCAAATAATTCATTTGCATGCAAAGCATATAAGCGTTGCATCAACCGCTTTAAAAGATACTTGGAGTCATGTACTGTCTCATTATTATGCGAATGAGCAATACGAATCGGCACTCCAGCTTTTTCAGCTGCTCTTAAGCAAAAATAACCTATCGTAAAAGCATGTACGTGGACAATCTTGTATTCTTTATGTTCTTTAAAAAAGCTCTTTAGATAAGAACAAAACTTAAATATATTATAATCTTCGCGTATCGAAGTGTGAAAGATTCTCCCGCCTAAAGCATTAATCTCGTCATCATAAAATTGCTTCTCTTTATACTCAACTAAAAATCAAACTGTATTTTTGATTTATCAATGTTGCGGTAAAGATTCATTAACAGGGCCTGCGTACCGCCAGCTTCCATACGCTGAAGAATATGCAGCACTCTTATGGGCTCACTCATTCCGCACCTCTACCTAATCGATGTAATTTCTTCCGAACCACGTCGTATCGATCTGCATGTCCGAACTTCACCCGGAAAATGTCCTACAGCGATATACATCACAAAGTTCTCATAATCAGGAATGTCAAGCAGTTTACGCGTAGCCTTCTCTGCATTCGGAAGAAACATCGTATTCAATGGACATGCAGCCAACCCCTTTTCTTCCAAGGCAAGCAAAAGAGACATGCCGAACAAACCACCATCAACGAATCCTTCGTTATGCTCTTGTGGAGTCATAAACACTCGATTATCAGCCGTAATCAGAATCAACGCAGGAGGCATAGCGTATCCTCCAAAACCGCCTTGAATTTGCAGTGCACTTGAAATCTGTTTGGGATCAAGAATCACTTTCACCCTTGATGGCTGTCGGTTACAAACAGATGGCGTCCTCATAGCACAATCAATTGCAGGCTTTATTTCCTCATATGAAACAGGAGAAGAACTATATTCACGAATAGAATGGCGATTTTCTGACAATTCGCTAAACGTGAGAGATTCATTGTGTGATTTTGATTCAGCACTAATGACAAGACTTCCACCACAAGCTACTGGAGTTTGGGCAGCCGCACGCCATGTATTCTCCGGAAAAAGAGATCTCGCAAAAGCAAACTCTTCCTCGTGTCCCTCATGCTGAACAGCATACTCATGCAATGCGGCAAGTGCACTCTGATACACAATAGAGGATTCATAATTTGCATCTGCTCGCTGATACTTTTCCATAGCATCTTTCAGATACTGAAGAGGCTTATGCCCGAATCCATATCGAAAATTAGTATGGCTGAGACTTTTTTCGATTTGATGAGTGAAAAAGGTCATTCGTGCAGCAATTTGACAGATTCCTGTTGAATCGTACTTTGCATAGGCTTTATTAAACCGATGCGCCTGTGTAAGTGTCATTCCGTAGAGAGACAGCCCACCATTAGCAATACGTTTGATACGTTCAAAAACGCTAATGGGAAGAATTCTTTTTAGAGTAGATTTCACACTCATATTTCTTACAACTCTCTTCTACAGTTAGCTGTCCAGTTGATCTGCAAGGTAACGCATAGTGTGTAGCCGTTCCCGTGCAATAAGCTCATCGACGGTTGCATAATCTATCAGGTTTGAATTGATTCGAGCGGCATCCTGGACTTCATACGTCATTCTGGAGTCCAAACCAAGACGATTCAACAAATCCGCAAGCTTCTCCTCATTGCCATAGCTGTTTCCAAGACTCTTACGAATAATAGTGGTGAATGGTTTGTGAGCAATAGTAGAGAAAATCGAACCATGGAAAGTATCTGTGATTACTTCTTCCGCACCCTTGAAATAAGCAAGTACTTCAAATGGCAAGCAATCAATAAAGCGATTGGCGCATTTTTGTACTCCACCAATTGCGTAAACTTTCAAGCTTTTACGTTTCGCATAGCTTGCAATCCAATCCACCTCTGCATCAGTAATTCGGCCAGAATATGCATAAAGAATCAAATAGCGTTCGCTAACTTCAAGTTCGGGGATTTTTTTACACTCGTTGAAGTAGTCATAAGCGAGTACGGGATCTAGATTGTACTCAGGAGATATACCAGTTAAATCTTGAACGATTTTTCCGGAATTATTGTCTCGTACTGAAATTGCAGAAATTTCTTTCAGATACGAAGCTACTTCATCATCTTTTTTATATTGCTGAAGCTTTGACAAAGTAGTGTTTCCAAATGATGCAGCATACGTAATAACTTTATCTGCATGATTATCTGCACCAAAAAGTTCAGGAGAAAACCCAACATTCGTATTCTTCTGAATACAATTAAAAACCTCATCGCTACCAATGACCAAATAATCTAATTCAGGTTGGTAGTTGTAATCGTTAGTAATTCCTAAAAGAGGTAAATACTTTCTTGCATAATTTTTCTTATATTTAATAAAAGCAAGTTTATGTTGCAACGGAGCATGAAAGGCAAACGTTTCTAAGCCTTTCTTAAATAAACGAGTCAGTTTATTTGTACTCTCTGATGTATCCTGAATAACAGGTGGACATACATGATAATCGACAAATTGAACGTCATGCCCCAGTTTTTCAATCATGGCTTTAAGTGCATATGCTTGTAAAAAAAGAACCATAATTCGCGATTCGCTGCATGGACATAATTCCTACTTTTGCCATTTCACGCCTCCTCTCTTATGAACATTTTTTCAACAACCATTTCTAAAGCAGAGTTAAACTGATCATTATTTGCATGCAAACCATTATTCTGCATAGCACCAGCAACTTCATCGTATCGCTGTATGGTGTCACCTAACCGAGTAACATCATATACAGGAATGATGTTACTCATACGTTCAGCTACAGCCTTCGTAAAGTCAACCTGATGATTATTCACATGCTCATTGAATTGCAACTGGCGAGGCACCACAATGGGAATTTTCCCAATTTGCAACGGCATGATGAAACTTGCTGGTCCTCCGTGTGTAATAACAATACGCGCCTTGACCACATTTTCCTTCATCTGATCATAAGGAAGAAGCTTATGCCATTCACAATGTTTTGGCTCGTATGTACTGAAACCTGTTTGCATAATTACAGGTTCATTAATTACCCCAGTTTCACATAAATTATCTACAGCTTCAATCAAGCGATTGAATGACTGCTCGTGAGTGCCCACTGTCACAAAAATCATCGCACAATCACCTTCTTAGAAAATACTTCCAAGGTTGATAGCCTTGGGGTAAACTTTCCTCATTTCTTCCCACTGCACGATGAATTTATCAACAATCGGGTATACAAGTCTACCTGTCATGGTTGGTTTATCAATACGATCAAAAACTTCAATGTATATAAGCTTTGCACCAAACAGTTTGCCGAGATAGAAAAAAGGAACAGCTACAGCAGCACCACTGGAAATAATCAAATCAGGCTTCTCTTTACGCAGCACCTTCCAAGCGACTACAGTGTTCCTGATAAGATTTTTTAAATTTCGGTTTGTCGGATAGTAGCAATGGTAAACACGCTCATCTTTAAGCAGACTTCGCGCATCTTCTTTGTCGAAAGTAACCCAGAATCGGTCCTTGTCCTTCCAAAAAGGTTCAAGCATATGCAGATGCGTTAAATGGCCTCCGCTAGATCCCACGAGACAAACTTTATATGTATTTTTTGCGGAAGCGTCTTTGTCGAAAATCACCCTCTTCTCTGCATAACTACCATTGCCGGCATGATTGACGCCATCTATCATCCGTCCTCGCCTTTCTACCATCATCCATCTACAACCAAGTATTATATTCCCCGCAGACAGGGGGTAGCGAGACTTCTTATTGCGTACCCATAAAGTCAATGCAATCCTTCACATTTCGTGGGGGTATGCAGACGCTTTCTTGGAGATAGTCGCGCAGCCATTCCTTGAATTTGTCTGTATTGTACCAGACTTATCCAATCGAAGGACCACTTGGTGCGCTCGTGGTTGCACTAGTATACGTACCGTCAATCGGCATGAACGCTTATCGCAGCCCCTCTCATTTCTCGAGATAAACAAACTCTGTTTTCACCCCTATGCCGAAAGAGCCTTCTGCGGGCGGAACCGCCATGGCCGCCGCGCAGGCTGTTCCGTCGTCCTGCGCGGCGTTCTAGACATATCTGTCGGTAGCCGCGAGATGTTCGACCTCTTGCTACTATACGGCGTGGTAAGATACAATTCCACCGCATACCGCCGTTCTTGAGACTGAACATACGAAGATCCTTTCATCCGGTTCCTAAGACA
>ENA-OQAS01001138-OQAS01001138.1-human-gut-metagenome-genome-assembly--contig:-NODE-1138-length-12950-cov-2.049676_pt1 | contig 12950 bp, 15 predicted proteins | sample MGYA00242733_ERZ504523 | MGnify/ENA primary metagenome ERZ504523 (study PRJEB26092, sample SAMD00036239) | human gut metagenome | host: Homo sapiens | study: EMG produced TPA metagenomics assembly of... | reverse complement strand
TGAGCGATAAGGATGTTGTGAAGAATATTTTGAATCCATAACATCTGAGCAAAATCCATTGAATCCTTAATTTCAATATAAGAAAGAATCCTGCTTTGCAGGATTCTCCGCCTGCGGCGGGTCGCTTCAGCGACAAATTTCCCTTCCGCCGCAGTGCGATCTGCCCGGAGGCTTTTTATTTCATAGGGGATTTCATCGAAATTTCCTATGAAATAAAAATAAATAGAGAGCAGAATACGAAATGATCAAATTCATTTCCGTATCCTGCTCTCTATTTTATTATTTTCTGTTTATACAGTTCTTTTATTCCTGATGCAAGCGATAACACGATTACTGCAAAATAAAAAAGGACTTCAATCACTTGAAGTCCTTTTTCATGCCGCAGACCGGAATCGAACCGGTACTCGATTTAACTCGAACAGGATTTTAAGTCCTGCGCGTCTGCCAGTTCCGCCACTGCGGCTTAGTGGTGGGAGAAGGATTCGAACCTTCGAAGGCGGTGCCAACAGATTTACAGTCTGCCCCCTTTGGCCACTCGGGAATCCCACCAAGTGTTTACCTGACAATTAAAGATTATACGGCATTGTCAGGTAAATTGCAAGTGTTTTTTTAACTTTTTTTATATTTTTTTATGCCTGTGTTTCAACTTCTGTTTCAGGCTCAAATAATGCTTCGAATTCTGCGCGGTTAATGCGTTCTTTCTCTAATAATAATGCGGCACATTTGTGAAGGACATCTATGTGTTCTTCAATCATTGCTTTCGCATCTTTGTAGCATTTATTTACAATCTTCTTCACTTCCTGATCGATCACAGTCTGTGTGTTTTCTCCATATGGACGCTGCTGTCCAATTTCTTTTCCTAAGAAGACTTCGTCTCCTTCACCACTGTCATAATTGATCAGTCCGAGTTCATCTGACATACCAAACTTCGTTACCATAGCTCTTGCATACTGGGTTACCTGTTTGATATCCTGTGATGCACCGGTTGTGATATCATCTAAGATCAATTCTTCGGCAATTCGTCCTCCGAGACTTACCATGATATCCTGAATCATCTTTCCGCGTGTCATAAAGACATTATCGTTCTCAGGAAGCGGCATCGTATATCCAGCTGCTCCTGTTCCTGTTGGAATAATAGATACAGTGTAAACCGGACCTACATCTGGTAACAGATGGAATAAGATTGCATGTCCAGATTCATGATATGCAGTGATCCTTCTTTCACTTTCTGGTACCACACGACTCTTCTTCTCTGTTCCGATTCCTACTTTGATAAATGATTTATCAATATCTTCTTTCATGATATAGCTCTGTCATCTCTTGCTGCCTGAATGGCTGCCTCATTCATCAGATTCTCAAGGTCTGCTCCTACAAACCTGCTGTTGTTCTTGCGATCTCATGAAGATCAACATCATCTCCTAATGGTTTCTGACGACAGTGAATCTTTAAGATATCTTCTCGCCCTTTGACATCTGGTCTTCCAACGCCAACCTTGCGGTCAAATCGTCCTGGTCGTAAGATCGCTGGATCTAAGATATCCACACGGTTTGTAGCTGCGATCATGATAATTCCTTCATTCACTCCAAAACCGTCCATCTCAACTAACATCTGGTTTAATGTCTGTTCACGTTCATCATGTCCACCACCAAGTCCAGAGCCTCTTCGTCTTGCAACTGCATCGATCTCATCGATAAATACGATACAAGGAGAATGTTTCTTAGCTTCTGCAAATAAGTCACGTACACGAGCTGCACCAACACCGACGAACATTTCCACGAAATCAGATCCTGAAATGCTGAAAAATGGTACATTCGCTTCTCCTGCAACTGCCTTTGCAAGTAATGTCTTACCTGTTCCTGGAGGTCCTACAAGAAGGACGCCCTTTGGAATTCTGGCTCCGATCTTTATAAATCGTCCTGGATTCTTTAAGAATTCCACAACTTCTTCTAATTCTTCTTTCTCTTCTGTCAGTCCTGCAACATCGTTAAATGTTACTTTCTTACCATTTGGATTGGCAAGTTTAGCACGGCTTTTTCCAAAATCCATCATCTTGCCGCCACCGCCACCATTCTGGCGCATCATCATAACCATGAAAAATATGACAACTCCGATCGGTAGTACTACCCCGATCAGATTAGAAATCATATCCCCACTGTGATCGATTCCCTTAATACTGATCTTATTGGCAAGAGAGCTGTCAGCTTTCTTAATATCATTGATCGCCTGATTGACATCTGTAACTTCACAGCTCTTATAATCATCTTTTCCAAACTCTGCTGTGATCGTCCCAGTTGGTACTTCTTTATTCTGTTTAATAGTTACCGCAGTTACTTTGTCAGACTTTACATCCTTCATAAACTGCTGATAGGTGTAATCACCTGAACCTGGCTGGAACACGCTGATAAAATAATATGCTCCGATCACCAAGATCAGCAGGACTACTAAAAATCCACTGTTACTTTTCTTCGGGTTCAACGTTTAGTCTCCTCTCTACTCTTCCTCTGCTACTCCAATGTAAGGAAGGTTACGATATTTCTGTGCATAATCTAGTCCATATCCAACAACAAATTCATCTGGTACTTCAAAACCAATATATCTGACTGGTACTTCAACTTCACGACGATCTGGTTTGCTTAACAATGTACACAGATGAAGTGACGCAGGATTTCTGCTCTCAAGCATTGGTTTTAAATGATTTAAAGTCTTTCCTGAGTCAATGATATCTTCTACAACTAATACTTCTTTATCTAAGATTGGCTCATCTAAGTCTTTTGCGATCTTAACGATTCCTGAGGATTCTCTGGAATTTCCATAACTAGACACTGACATAAAATCAATTGTTACTGGAATCGTGATTCTCTTTGCAAGTTCACACGCAAAAAACACTTCCTTTTAAGATGGCGATCAGATGGATTTCTTTTCCTGCATAATCTTCACTGATCTGCGCTCCCATCTCCGCGATTCGTTTGTTTACATCTTCCTCTGAAATCATTACTCTGATATTCTCCATTGGAATCATCTCCTTCTCTTTTGAACTCAAGCTTTAAATAACGCTTGGTTGATTCTTTGATCTTATAATATTCGCTGATTCTTCTGCCAACGATCCATACAATATGACTGCCATCTGCCACCAATGGTATCTCTTCCCGCAATTGTCTTGGAATCTTCTCATCAATAAAATACCTGCTTAATGATTTTCTCTTCTGATCTTTGCCAAATGTAAAAAATCTCCTGGCTTCCGGCATCGTAATTGTACACCTGTTTCTATTCTATCATAATCAATGATTTTGATACAATCATTTTCCACGATATTTGTCAAATCTGTAACCTCTTCGCACAAAATTTTTCCTGTCATTTCTTGTTTATCTGATATATTTCCTTTTTCTACCTTAATATACTGATAATTTTTCTCGGCAACCATATTATACGGAAGAGAAATTCGTTTCCCTGTTCCATTTTCTACCAAAGTTAACAGATCTTCAATATGTCTTCTTTCTAAATCTTTCTTCTTACCAGCTGTTTCTTCCAAAACTTTTTTTAGAACCTGTTTCTGGATCCAATGGTTTTCCAATAACAATTGATCACAATTAATCTCAAATCCTTGTCCAATAGGCTTTGCACATCTTAAAAATGACTCTTCTATCTGATCTGTCAGATACGTCGTCACTTCTTTGATATCTTCGCACAGCCATCCTATATGCTCCACCGCCTGCTCATTGATCATCTCAAGTCTTGGAATTACCTGATTTCGGATCTGATTTCTTGCAAATGCATCGTCCTGATTGCTTGCATCTTCTACCCAGGCCTGCCCAGCCTCTTTTTAAATATTTTTACGATTTCTTCTTTTTTTTACACATAAAAGCGGACGGATCAGATTTCCATCTTTTTCTCTCATGGCACCCGCCCCATAAATTCCAGTTCCTCTCACCACTCGATATAAAAATGTTTCTGCCTGATCATTTTGATGATGTGCGATCGCAATCTTATCAGCATTATATTTTTTCATTGTTTTCGCAAATGCATCATATCTCGCTTTTCTTCCTGCTTCTTCTAATGACATCTTTTCACGCTTGGCGATCTGTTTTACATCTATTTCAAATATTTTACACAGAATCGAAAGTTGTCCACAAAGATCCTGCACGAACTTCTGATCATCCACAGCTTCTCTTCGAATCATGTGATTGATGTGGACTGCTGTGATCGTGAGATTCATTGATTCTCTTAATTCATTTAAAATAAGTAACAGATATACAGAATCTGCACCGCCAGAAACACCGATAATGATATGATCTCCATTTTGTATTAAATTTTTTTCTTTGATAAATTCTTTTACTTTATTCATGTAATTTACTTTATCATTCTTTGCAGATTCCTTCAATACCTGTCCCAGATTCCCAATACCATGATCGTCATATCATCTCTTTTTTCAAATTCTTTGTTTGTTGTAATTCGCTCATATAATCCATCTGCTATTGCCTGTGGACGTACCACATCCATTTCTTTCAAATATCGTGCTGCCATCTCCAAACCATTTTGCGAAAATCCGTCGAAAGCTCCATCACTTAACATGACTAAAATATCTTCACTTTCCATCTTTTTGCGGTAAATTGGAATTTTCTCGGTATGTAATAAGAGGTTCACTGGTATCGTATCTACTTGAATGATCTCCACGTCGTTTTTTCTCTTTAAAAGACATGGGCAGGCTCCAATTTTAAAGAATGTTCCGATTCCTGCAAATAAATCTAACTGAAAAAATCTAATGTCGCATATTTTCTTTTCTGGTTGTAAGATCATCATGGACCTTAAAAGCTGAACACTTTGACTTTCGTTAATTCCTGCTCCTAGAAGTTCTTCCATCACTTCAATTATTTTCCTACTTTCTTTTTTCGCTTCCTGTCCTGTTCCCATTCCATCCGAGATCATAGACACAAAACTTCCTTCCCTTACTTTTCCCATGGAAAAACTATCTCCATTCTCACTCCCCTGCGATCATTGGCGAAGTATGGATTCCTGCGATTACATTGGAATTTTTCTTCTGGTGTAAATCCATAAATCTCATAATAATTTCCGATCATCTTTTTCTGATCTGGCAATGGCTTCATTTTCTCCATTGTCATGGAACTTAACAACACTGCTGCTTGTCTTGTGCTGATTTCCCTGCCTTTTTTCTTTTTCAGATATAGATAGATCTGTTTTCCTTTCTCTGGATTATCGTAGAAATAAATTTCTTTTAGTCTCAGTTGGCTTTTTGCAAAACCTTTTGTGATCTTCTCATATAATTTCTTATTATCTGCCGTTAATGATACTTTTCCCTGAAAGAAATCACCCAGTGTATTTCCGGCTCTGATATACTGCTCCCCGACAATTTTTCTCAGTTGTTTCATCTGATTTCTCATTGCACGCAGAAATAATTCCCGTTCATAAATCTGATTTGCTTCCTCGATAAAATCCTGTCCATTCTTGCATGGATGACATCTTTTTAAATCTGCATAGCTTAATCCACCTTGCTTTTCGATGATCTGCCCAAGCCTGTCCTTATCTGCTAATGTAAACTGACATTTTGATTCTCACGGCATCCGACACATTCTTTTAAGATCACACTTTCAACTACATCTCTTCCCCGTTTTTCACACGTTTCTTCCTCATCGTTATGATCACAGAACATCTTTCCCGCTGTCGTGAGACATTGCTGCATCTGGCGCATATGATAAAGGATCATTTCATGAAAATTTTGAAATAACCGGTCTTCTTCGAATTCTTTTTTCCTTAAGATTTCCATAGTTTTCCCTCCTGCAAGATTATTATAGAGGATTTTGTATGCAATTTCTGTCGAAATAAAAAATGTTATTTTCTGGAAATTATTATTGTAAATTAATTCCATTTATGTTATAACAATACCTATAAAGATGTATTGTTTGATAAGATTTTTTCAGATAAGAAAGCGATTCTTGAATTATATAATGCAATCGCACAAATGATTATACAGATGAATCTGCTGTCGCAGCAAAAAGAGCTGTGGAAGAATGTATCAAACATGGAATCTTGAAAGATATTCTTCTGAAAGAGAAAGGAGTGATTGAGGATATAATTACAGTATGTTATGACGAAGAAATTCATAAGATGAGAGAGGCGGAGTATAATCAGGAATTAGGAGAAGAGAGAGGAAAAGAAATAGGAAAACTACTACAGCCAGAAACCATTTAATCTAATGCAAAAATAAAACGTACCATAGCAGTGATTTCATCTTACTCTATGATACGTTTTATTTATTTTCTATTTTTTCTTTACCAGACATCTTTTCTTAAAAAAAGAAATACCATAACATAAAATTTCATCGTATGCGTCTTCAAATTCATTTGCATACATTTTCTCATTAATCTGTTTGATTGCTTTCTCGCAATCTAATATCATATCTTCTGGATTTTGAGATTTTTTTGCTTCAAATATTGCAACCTTTCCTTCATAATCATCGTAGATCACAATATCACTGCGTCCTTCACCATGTTCTTTATTCGACTCCACAACATAACCTGCTCCTGCAAAAATTCCTGCAAGGAATGCATGATAGAAATCTTCTTTGTAATCATGATAGCTGATCGTCATACGCAATAATGTACCTATCTCTTTTGTCAAGATATCTGCATTTCCAGTCCATACTGCATCAAATAATTCTTTGCGATCTATGGTTTTTGCGTTATCTTCAAACCATTTCTTCACTGTTGTTTCAAAAATCTCTTTAATCTCTTTATTCGGAATCTTTAATTCTATCGTTCCATCTGTATCCTGTTCACTGGCATTGGTCAAATATCCTGTCAAATAAAGAATGCTCCAAAGATTTTCCTCTGATGAATGTAGATAATCATAAGTAAGATTTTCTTCTATCTGCTGCCTGATGCTTCCACCTGAGATCAATATCTCAAGTTTTTTCTTGATCGCCGCACCTGAATAGTCAATAAATGATCGAATGATCGCATTATCACTTGTATTCTTCCAGTAACTGACTGGTTTTGCATTTTGGTTATTCGTAAGATCCCACAAATAATTCATAACATCCCATGGACAGTAAACATCAAATTCTCCAAACCTATATCCATCATACCATTCTTTGATATCTGAAGCCTTCTCTTCTATCTGTGCATCTTGTAAAATCTGATCTACATCTTTCTGTGTGAATCCATAATATTCATTATATCGCTCGGAAGATATCGTATCAGAAACAAGTTATTTGTTCCTGTAATACACTCTCTTTCGCAATCTTTAAGCAACCTGTCACTACTGCAAATTTCAATGCTTCATTATCTTTCAGTGCTGTACTGAGCATAGCTTTCATAACTTCCAGCATTTCCTTATAATATCCATTGCTGCTTGCTTTTGCAATCGGTACATCATATTCATCAATCAAAAGAATAACCGGTTTATTATAATATGCCTTCATCATATTCATGAGCATTATGATAGATCCTTGAAGTTCTGGTAAATTTGATCCCATACTTTTCAATTTTCGAAATGTTTCTTTGTCATCTTGATCTACAACATCACTTTCTATCAGATATGTATGCTTTTTGCACAGTTCTGCAATCGTAAACTGAAGAAGCCCAAGTGCATTCTCAAATATCGTTCCATCCACATCCTTAAAGGATAAAAATAATGTTGGATATTGATTCATCCAATCGTTACAAAGTTGTTGTTCCTTAGAAATATTCAATCCTTGAAATAATTTTTTACTATCTCTTCGTATATCAAAAAAGCTTGCCAACATACTCATTGCCAGAGTTTTTCCAAATCTTCGTGGTCGGGTAATTAATGTTACTTCTGGTATTTTGTTTTTTAACATATCTTTGATCAGACCTGTCTTATCAACATAATAGTATCCATCCTGCCGAATTTTCTCAAAATTTGAGATTCCAACTGGAACATTGATATTCTTCATTGTATTACCCCTTTCTTTTTACACTTCATTTAGAATAAGTATACCACGGATTCTTTCTTATATAAATCAAAAATCCGATGTTTATAAGAACAATCCTATGACTATTCTTATAAAAACATCGGATTTTATATCTTTATTCTTTACTCTACCGGATGTAAATTCTTCAAAGAAATGTCCATAATAGGAGCTGAATGCGTTAAAGCTCCACAAGATACATAATCCACTCCGATCTCACGGATCGTCTTTAGGCGTTCTTTTGTAACATTTCCTGAGCACTCTGTTTCAGCTCTTCCGTCGATCAGTTTGACAGCTTCTTTCATTGTCTCATCATCCATGTTATCTAACATGATGATGTCTGCTCCTGCTTCTACGGCTTCTTTTACCATGTCAAGATTCTCTGTCTCTACTTCAATCTTTCTGACAAATGGTGCATAGTCTTTTGCCATAGCTACCGCTTCTTTGATTCCACCTGCAGCACCGATATGGTTATCTTTTAACATGACTCCATCGGATAAGTTGTAGCGGTGATTATGTCCACCACCAACCGTCACTGCGTATTTTTCAAATGGGCGCATGTTTGGTGTTGTTTTTCTTGTATCTAATAACTTTGTTTTATATCCTTCAAGCTCTTTGGATAACTCGCTTGTCATTGTTGCGATTCCACTCATTCTCTGCAAGTAGTTTAATGCAACTCTCTCTCCAGATAAAAGGGCACGGATATCTCCTTTGACAACTCCCATTAGCTGTCCTTTGGTTACTTTATCTCCGTCTTTTAATTCTGTCTCAAAACAACAGTTTCATCTAAAGTTTGAAGACTCTTTCAAATACTTCTAATCCACAGACTGACCCCATCCTGTTTACAGATTAAATTTACTTCTCCCTGTTTTGGTTCTGGCATCACTGCGTTTGTACTGACATCTTCCTGAGTGATATCTTCTTTTAATGCATTCATCAAATATTCATCAATGTTAATTCTCATCGTTACACCACTGATCATAAAAACTTCTGTCCTTTCGTTTAATTTCGTCAAGAACAAGCTGTTCATTCTCTTTCTCACGCTGTTCTTCGTTCTGATACTTACTTAAATCTACTTCGACTGTCTCGGCTTTTGATGGATGTTCTGTGATGTCTTTCGCTGCTGCCTTGGCAAATACAAGTGCTTCCAATAATGAATTACTTGCCAGACGGTTCTTTCCATGAACCCATTACAGCTTGTCTCACCGACTGCATATAAATGTTCCATAGATGTCTTGCTGTCTAAGTTTACTTTAATTCCACCCATGAAATAGTGCTGTGCTGGTGTTACTGGAATCGGTTCTTTTGTCATGTCATATCCTTCATCCAAGCACTGTTTGTAGATGTTTGGGAATCTATGTTTGATTCTTTCTCCATCTAAATGTGTAACAGATAAATAAACATGATCACTTCCGTCTTTCTTCATCTGTTTGCAGATTTCTCCAGTTACAACGTCTCTTGGTTTTAACTCATCTGTAAAACGTTCTCCATCTTTATTCAGCAGATAAGCTCCCTCTCCTCTGACTGATTCAGAGATTAAGAATCTTCTTCCTGGTTTCTTTGAATAAAATGTTGTTGGATGGATCTGGATATAGTTAATATTCTCTAATTCAACATTATGGCGCAAGCAGACAGCCAGACTGTCTGCTGTCAGATGTCTGAAGTTTGTAGAATGTTTAAATAACCCTCCAAGTCCTCCTGTTGCAAGAACAGTATCCGGAGCTTCGATCGTATCTAAATTACCATCTGCATCTTTATATACAATTCCCTTACATTCTCCGTCTTTCTCAATGATATCGATCATCGTACAATTTTCCATGATCGTAATATTATCACGTTTCTTCGCCTCTTCGTATAAATGGCTTGTGATCTCTTTTCCTGTCAGATCTTCATGATGAAGAATACGGAATGTGGAATGTCCACCTTCTCTTGTAAACTCAATCTCTCCATCCTTCAAGTCAAATCTTACACCAAAATCTTTCAGATCCTGAATAATCTGTGGTGATTCTTTGATCATCTTCTCGACGGCACCTTTATCATTCTCGTAATGTCCGGCTTTCATAGTGTCCTCGAAATATGAATCATAATCTTCCGGATTCTTCAGCGCTGAGATTCCTCCCTGCGCCAAAATGAATTCACTTTCTTCAACTTCCTTCTTTGTAATAACGATTACTTTGTAATCCTGCGGAAGAAATAATGCATTAAATAGCCCTGAAGCACCACTTCCTACAATGATCACATCTGCTGTTTTCATAATTCTCTTTGCCTTTCCTTGGAACTTTCCTGTCTTACTGCGCGATTCTTAACATCTCATCTAATGCTTTCTTAGCATTTAATCGCAGTTCTTCTGGTAATTCTACCTGATTCTTCATGTCTCTTAATGTGTCTCTTACATTCTCTAAACTGATACGCTTCATATTTGGACAGAACTGACGATGTCCTACAGAGTAGAATGTCTTTCCTGGGTTCTTCTGTTTTAATTCATATAAAACACCCATCTCTGTACAAATGATAAATACGTCCTTGTCAGATGCTGTCGCATAGTCAATGATTCCTGATGTACTTCCTACATAATCACCTAAAGCTACAACGTCTGGTGTACATTCTGGATGCACTAAAACTTCTGCTTCTGGATGTACTTCTTTGGCTTTCTTTACGTTCTCGGCTGTGATACTTCTATGTACATGACAGAATCCGTCATTGTAAATAAAGTTCTTCTCTGGAAGTTTGCTTCCGATATAACGTCCGAGGTTCTCATCTGGTACGAAGAAAATATTCTTCTGTGGAAGTGCTGTTACAACTTTCAGAGCATTGGATGAAGTTACACAGACATCAGAATGTGCTTTGATCTCTGCTGTAGAATTAATGTAACAGACAACAGCAAGATCATCATATTTCTTACGCATCTCTTCAATCTTCTCTACATCGACCATATGAGCCATTGGGCAGTCTGCCTTCTGATCTGGCATGATCACTGTACGGTCTGGGTTTAAGATCTTGCACTCTCACCCATAAAGTTTACGCCTGCAAAACAGATCACATCTTTGGATTCTTTTAATGCAACTTTGGCAAGATAATAAGAATCCCCAACATAATCAGCAATTTCCTGAACGGCATCGTCTACATAATAATGTGCTAGTAAAACAGCATTTTTTTCTTGTTTTAATTGTTCGATCTCTTTTTTTAAATTTTCCATCTTTCTCTCCTTGTTATTAAACTTAAATATACCACGGCCACCCGTTGTGTTCAAGTATTTGTGATGTTTTTATATGATAAATACCAGTGATTTTACCTCTTTTTCAGATGCTTCAATCACTGGTATTATTATAAATTCTATTTATTTTATATGGTCACTATATATTTTCATATGCATTTGCTGTTTTCGTCCGATCATATCTTGTACATTGTCTCGTAATTATTTTTTCACATAGCATGTGTTCTTTCCTCTGCCTCTCTGCATGATCAATCCTTTTTTAACCATCTGCTTCAAAATCCTTCCACTCGTTGTCTGACTGATTCCTAATCTTTCCTGAACTTGTTTTCTTTGAATTCTTTTTTCTTGATCGATCATTTGCATGATCTGTGTTTCTTCGTCTTCTGGTTGTATATGTGTATGGTATTGCAGTTCTTCTCTTAATTCTGCCTGTGCATTTGTGTTTGGTAATATGATCTTAAATACATTATTACTGACTTTGATCTCTGGTTTTATAAACTGATCTTGATAAGCATTCATGATCTTTTGTATTCCTGTTCCATAAGCTTCGATCAATTCTAAACGGTAAAAAACATTCGCTAATCTTTTATTCCTGCATACAGAAATCCCCATCATCACATCTTCTAATGTAACTCCTGTTACCAATCCCCCAATGGATGTGAATTCTAACCGATCTTCGTACATACTGATCAGAATACTAGAACTATATCCGTAATCTCTGTGTACAAGACAGTTTAGCAATGCTTCTCTTACTGCTACTTCTGGATAATCTCTATTATCAATTCGATAAAGTTTTTCAAAAGTTGAATGTGTTTGATTTCTGAAGTCAATGTAATCATATACTGCTTCCATTTGTGCAAATAGTGATCCTGTAAATTCTTTTCTATCTTTAAATATATTTTGATTCTTTCCTTCAAAAACTGCTGTTTAATCGTATGCACGCATTGGTCTGAAAGTAATAAAGCAAGATTCGTATAAATTCCATCTTGGTTTATAATTCCTAAGTTTTCATCTGTGGCTGTTCTAATGTGATGTTTCTCTTTTGGAATTCTTTTTTTGTTTCGCAAAGTCAATTCTTGATCTAATGATCTCATATCTTCAAAATGATCACCATCTGTTTCTTTAATCATCTTTCTAATAGCTGTATCCGTTGCTGGGACAGAAGAATATCCTTGTCTTACATATACGCCTTCTGGTCTTAACCCTTTCTTCGCTATATAGTATGGGCGTTCTGTTCCTCTTTGAATATCTATGATCACAACTTGTTTTTGTTCTATCTCTTTTGTCTCATAATGCAAGAACATGGTTAAATCTGGTTTAATCGCATCTCTAACCATATTGCTTACTTGCAATGCTACACTGTCTGAATCTTCTACCCGATAACTGTCCCATCATCTTCAATTCCAATATAGATTTTTCCTCCATCACAATTGGCAAATGCTATGATTTCTTTCTTGATGTCTGTGACTACAATGGATTTGAATTCCGTTCTCTCAGATTCTTGTAACTTCATGAAAAACCCTCCTTGAAATTATTCTGTCTGTTCTTTCTAACTTCATTCTAACCATTCTAACCATTCTTGTCAATTATAAATCACAGTGTTTGTATGCTGTATAGTGGTTTGAATCACGTAAATTATTTGAATATTATAAAAGAGATCATGTGTCGGCAACCGTACGGACACGTCTGCACTTAGCGAGTGGATGGTCGTTAGACCATTCAGGAGCTTAGTACAGCTACGTGGAGTCCGAACGCGAGTGGTTGCAGACACATGATCTCTTTATATATTCC
>ENA-OQAS01001137-OQAS01001137.1-human-gut-metagenome-genome-assembly--contig:-NODE-1137-length-12953-cov-1.696554_pt1 | contig 12953 bp, 19 predicted proteins | sample MGYA00242733_ERZ504523 | MGnify/ENA primary metagenome ERZ504523 (study PRJEB26092, sample SAMD00036239) | human gut metagenome | host: Homo sapiens | study: EMG produced TPA metagenomics assembly of... | reverse complement strand
CCTGTTCCAGCAGCAGGATTTCCTCACTGGGATGGATCACCGGCAGGTCGCCGTCCTTGCAGTGGGGTTCCAGCTCAAAGCGTATGACCAACGACTGAGGTACAAAATTTCCGTTGGGCATGGGCGTAAGCAGATGATACCGTACATTGGAATTGGGCTGGGAGAGGATCATCATATCCGCCTGACGGGTTGTCAGGCTGGTGCTGCTCTCACCTCCCATAAACAGATAGGTGGGGATGTCCAGAGCGGCGCTGAGTTTGCGCAGGGTGGACAGGGACGGGTCGGTGAGATTGCGCTCGATTTGGGAGATATACCGATGGACAAACCAGTCTTTTCGGCCAGTTCCTTGAGGGTGATTCCCCGCTTTTTCCGCATATTTCGAACATGTTCGCCCAGCATAAGACCTCCCGCTTTTTCGCAAAAAATTATTTACAGTATATCATAAAATGCCCTGTACGTAAATAAGCGAGAAATATTCGATATTTATAAAATTTTTTACAAAGAAAATCAGATAATTTCTTGCTTATCTTACAAAATGCTCTGAAAAATGTGAAAAAAGCAGAAAAGCTCTTGACAAAAATTTTAGAAATAGTAAAATTTATAAAAAAATTATAAAAATTATAAAAATTATTGTGCAGGAGGAACCCTATGAAAATCACAGATGTAAAGGTAGAAACCATCCGTATCCCCATGAAAAAGCCCTTCCGTATTGCTTTTGCGGTACAGGATCATTCGCTGAATGTGCTGGTGAAGATCTCCACCGACGAAGGTCTGTGGGGCATCGGTGAGGCCGCGCCCTTTGAACCGGTGACCGGCGAGAGCGCAGCCACCGTTCTGGAAGCGCTGAAACTGTTCCGCACCGGATTGATCGGCATGGACCCGCTCGATGTTGAGGGCATCCACAGATGATGGACCGCTGCTGTCAGGCAACACCTCGGCAAAGGCCGCGGTGGATATTGCCCTGTACGATATCAAGGGCAAACTGATGGGTCAGCCTCTGTACAAGGTGCTGGGCGGCAGCGTGAACCAGATCGTCACGGACATGACGGTGGGCATTGACACACCGGAAGCCATGGCCGCCGAAGCCCGGGAACGGGTGGAAAAGGATGGCTTCACCATTCTGAAAATCAAGGCCGGCATCAACCCGAGTGAGGATATTCAGGCATTGACCCTGATCCGTCAGGCGGTGGGCCCCAACATCCGCCTGCGTGTGGACGCCAATCAGGGTTACACGGTCAGCGATGCGGTGCGCACCCTGAAAGCCTTTGAAGAGTTGGGCGTGGAAGCGGTGGAACAGTGCCTGCCCAGCTGGGATCTGGACGGTATGCGCTTTGTGCGTTCCAAGGTGGACTTGAAGGTCATGCTGGATGAGTCGGTCCACACCCCCATCGACGCAGCAAAGGCCTGCAAGATCGATGCTGCAGACATTATCAACATCAAGCTGATGAAGTGCGGCGGCCTGTACCCGGCGGAAAAGATCAACGCCATTGCCGAGCAAACCATGTACAGTGCATGGTGGCTGCATGCTGGAGACCAAGGTGGCCATTGCTGCCGGTGTGATCTGGTTGCCGCCAAGCAGAACATCACCGAGGCGGACTGCGACAGCTTTATGTACGCCGTGGACCCCGAGATGGGTATGCCCGGAGGTTTTGCCGTGAATGGCGGCGTCTACACCTGTCCGACAAACCGGGCTTGGCATCGATATTGATTTTTAAGCGGACCCTGCAGAGAGGTGTATTATGGCGAATACGATTTTTTCCTCCGAAGGCGCGCTCCTGTTCATCATGGTCGCCACGGTTGCACTGGGATTCTGGCTGCAGCGGTTCAAGGTGTTCAAAACGCTGGGCCCGGCCCTGACGGTTATCGTCATGGGCATCGTGATGTCCAACCTGCGGATCGTGCCTACCTCCAGCCCTACCTATGATGCCATCAGCGGCTACTGTGTGCCGTTGTCCGTTTCCATCTGCCTGCTGAGCCTGGACCTGAAACAGATGCGCAAATTATCCAAGGAACCGATCATTGCGTTGGCCTCGGCCGTATTCAGCGTCTGCGTGGCAGCTTTGGTGTTCGGCGTACTGTTCGCCAACAAAATCGACGAGGGCTGGAAGGTGGCCGGTATGTTCGTGGGCACCTACACCGGCGGCAGTTCCAACCTGACCGCCATCGCTGTAGGCTGGATGCCAGCAAGAACACCATCGCCTCGGCCAATGCCGCCGACTATGTGGTGGGCATCCCCACGCTGATCCTGATGTTTGCCACCCCCGCCCTGTACAAGAGTTCCAAATGGCTGAAAAAGCTGTGGCCCTATGAAATGAGCGAGTCGGAGCTGCTGGGGGATGGCAATCACGAGGAACTGATGGCCTCCAAGGAATGGTCCATCCAGGAAATCGCCTGTTTGCTGGCCATCGGCTTTGGCACCGTGTGGGCTGCCACCAGCATCTCCTCGATGGTATTCGGAGAAGGGTTCCGCAGTGCAGGCCGCATCCTGCTCATCACCACCTTCTCCATCATCCTGCACAGGTGCCGGCCGTCCGCAAGCTGCGCGGCAATTTTGACCTGGGCCTTTTCGTAGCGGTGCTGTTCCTGGTGACCATCGGCTTTGCGGTGGATCTGAAACAGTTCTTCGGATCCACCTTCTACATCACCCTGTTCTGCTTCTGTGTCATCGCCTGTTCCATTCTGCTGCACCTGCTCATCACCCGGCTGCTGAAGTCCGTTTTGAGTATGTGCTGCTGTCCATCGTAGGCTGTATCTCGGATGGCCCCACCGCCGCCTCATCGCCTCCAGCGCCCCAGTGGAAGACCCTTATCAACATCGGCTTGCTCATGGGCGTACTGGCCGGTGCCCTGGGCAACTATGTGGGCATCGGTGTAGCCTATGCCATCCGTGCTTTCATCGGTGCCTAAACGGAAAACGGGAGAAACGGAAATGCGTAATTTTGACTTATATGTTTCAGGCATCCTGTACGGCAGACTGCGGCTGGGCGACGGCACACCCCAGATCCGAAAACTGGACGTGCATACCGGCGCGCTGCTGGACTGGCAGGACCTGACTGAACAGGACCGGGATTTTTACCGTTTCTTTGTGAAGATGGACTTTGCCGCCCTGGGCAGAACCTGTCCCATTACGAGTCGGGGCTGCATGGCACCGGGGAAGTTTCCCTGTGCGGCGAGCGCTACACCAGCGAAGAGGCTGCAGCTACCTGCAGCGGGATGTAAAATTTCCCAACAACAAACAGATGAAAGAAGGGCGGCTGATCGCCGTCACCTGCCCTGCCCGGGAGATGGTCACGGTGCTGGTGGAACCCGGTGCCGAGGAGGAGACCATCCTGCGCCTATGGCGCTCGACCTGGCCGGAGGAACAGTTGTTCCCGGTAGAACATGCGCAGACCTTCCCGGTGCCCATGCGGGACGGGGTACATCTTTCCACCAACGTATACCTGCCTAAAAACTGCAGTACCCCGGTGCCCGCAGTGCTGGTACGCACCCCCTACGGCAAAGAGGACGGCTGTGAGATATACTACCGTTACGTCCAGCGCGGCTACGCGGTGGTAGTACAGGATGTGCGCGGCAGAAACGCCAGTGAAGGCGAATGGCTGCCCAACTACCACGAGGTGGAGGACGGCGACGACACTCTGAACTGGATCGCCGCCCAGCCATGGTGCAGCGGACGCATCGGTATGGTGGGCGGGTCCTACCTGGGTTATGTACAGTGGGCGGCCGCTGCCAGCGGCAACCCCCACCTGAAAGCTCTGATCAGCGTAGTCTGCGCGGGCAGCGCCTTTGTGGATCTGCCCGCCGGGGTGGGTCTTTCACCTCGGGCATGCTGGCCTGGGCCTTTGCGGTGTCTCAGAAAACCTTCCACCCTGAGCTGATGGAACGCGATGACTGGGAGAAAGTGCTGAACATCCGCCCCCTGACCGACCTGCCGAAAAAGGCTCTGGGGTACGATGTGCCCTTCATCACACGGTGGCTGGAACCCAGTGACTACAACGATTTCTGGCGTATGTCCAACTGGCAGGAACGCTCCGTCAGGGCGCAGATCCCGGCGCTGATTCAGTCCGGCTGGTTTGACGACAACGGCATGGTACCACCGAAGCCCTGGAACTGGTCCATGACTTCCCTCGGGGCATGCGCAAGGTCATTCTGGACCCTGGCAGCACAGCGGCAACAGTAAGTACGACATGCACGGGGTATCCTTCGGCAGCCAGGCGCTGCGCTTTGATCTGGACTGGCTGTATTTCCGATGGTTTGAGCATCACCTCAAGGAAGTGGACAACGGCATCGACCAGACTGCCCCGGTAGAATACTACACCCTGGCCAGGAGGTATGGAAGACCGCCGAAAACTGGCCAGTGCCCGAGACCCGGGTCACCCACCTGTATCTGGATAGTGACGGCCATGCCAACACCTCTGCCGGAGACGGGCGGCTGACTTTTGCCAAGCCGGAGCGGGAAAACTGCGACGGTTACGCCTATGACCCCGAAAATCCGTCCCAGCACATCATCGATATGTCGGAGAACGAGATCGAAGTGCCGGAGGACTACACCCGGGAGGAACTGCGTCAGGACCTGCTGTGCTACACCTCCCTGTGCTGAAGGAAGACCTGGTCCTGACCGGTGATATGACGGCGGAGTTGTATATTTCTTCTGACGCGCCGGATACCGACTTTGTGGTGCGTGTTACCGACGTGGATGAGAACGGCCGGTCCATCAAACTGGCGGATGGCCTGCTCAGCGCCCGATACCGTAATGGCTTTGCCCGGTCGGAGTTTTTGCAGGAAGGCGAGATCGTCTGCCTGAAGATCCGCACCACCAAGTTGTCCAATTGCTTCCGGAAAGGCCACCGCATCCGGGTGACTGTCACCTCCAGCGCCAAGAATTTCATCTTCCCCAACAGCAACACCCGGGAAGGTTTTGCTTCCGCCCGGACCGTGGTGGCCCATAACCGGGTATATCACGGTGGGCTGCACGCCTCCCGCCTGACGGTGCGGGTGGAACCCTAAGCGGATTGCCCTCCCTGTCAGCGGAAGCGAGCAGATCACATTCTGCTCCGCAACCATCAAGCCCCGGCCAGAAAAGGCCGGGGCTTTTCCGGTTCTGGGAGTTAGGGCAATACCGCATAATTCTAAGTGCCGCAGCCGCCGGAGCGGTGCTTAAACCGTAAAGCGGGAATTGTGCGGTGTTGCCTTAGTTATTTGTGCGGGCTTTCCCTGCGTGAAAACCCTGCGAGACGGGTGTCCGCATTCCTCGATGGGACACCCGGAAATGCGTTTGTGGGCAATCAAACGCTATGCTATGTAAAACATCTTCCCGCCCAAAGCGTGGGCAATCAAGGCGGATAAGCAGAACCATGATTTATTGAAAATTCGGAAAAGAATCTGTATAATACTTATCAGATAGAGCCTATAGCCATGAAAGGCAAGCGGCATAGCAGTCGGCACATAAACGCATTCATTTGCTCTCAAAAGGAGAATTTTCGTGAACTACGATCGCAGTAGTCGAGGACAGGCGCGCAGGATCGGGCAAGTGCTGGACTCGTATCTGGAAAAAATACCAGCAGGAGAAAAACTGCCATTTTCAAATCACACATTTTTCGGATGGCGACGAGATCGCGCTGGGCTATAAGGGCGGCTATGACCTGATTTGATGGACATCGAGATGACCTTCCTGGATGGTATGTCAGCAGCCGAGGAGATCCGCCGCGCCGACGGAGGTGCTTATCATCTTCATCACCAACTCGCCGCAGTATGCCATCAAGGGGTACGCGGTGCAGGCGCTGGATTATATCTTAAAGCCGCTGAGTTATTACGCTTTCTGCCAGCGGATGAACCATGTGCGGGAGCTGCTGGGGCGCCGCCAAAAGCATTTCCTCACGGTGCCCTGCGCGGGCGGTGTGCAGAAGCTCGATGTCTCCGACATTTATTATGTAGAAATTTGCGACCACGACCTGCTGTTCCACACCAAGCAGGGCGAGGTGCATTCCACCGGCTCTATGCGCGATGTGGAGCAGAAGCTGCCGCCGGAGAATTTCTTCCGCAGCAGCAAGGCGTACCTTGTCAATCTGGAACACGTGGACGGCATCCAGGACGAGGACGCCATCGTCAACGGTGATCGGGTGCAGATCAGCCGCGCCAAGCGCAAGGCGTTTTTGGCGGCGCTCAACCACTACATGGGGGAAACCATCTGATGGAAACGGAAGTTCTGGGCAACATTCCCCGCCTGTATACCGCGCTGGCGGACTGGCTGGCCTGCCTTTTGTATCTGTTCTTCCTGCCCAAGCGTACAGCAGGCTGGCGGCGGTATACGATCCACGCGGTGTTTTTGCTGCTGCTCGGCGTCTTTATGCAGGCAACGGGGCAGGTGCCGCAATTCTGGTTTCTGCCCTGCATTGCGGTATCCATCTTGATCATGTATCTGTACATCCGAATGCAGGCCGACGTGCCGCCCGGAGCGCGGGGTATTACTGCGTCCGCGCGTTTATTTTGGGGGAACTGGCCGCCTCGCTGGAATGGCAGCTCTACTACTATATGGCCGGGCGGCAGGGCACGCCGGGGCGCGGGTGTGAGTGTGTGCATTTTGGCAGTCGACTATGCCGCAGTGTATGGCGCGGTGTTCGCGCTGGAACGCAATTATAACGATATTGCCTCGCCTCTGCACGTCCACAAAAAGGAATTTCTCAGCACACTGTTCATCGGTATGGCGGTCTATGCGGCAAGCAATTTAAGCTATGTAAGCCCGGACACGCCGTTTTCCGGCAAAATGACGGCGGAAATTTACAACATCCGCACGCTGGTAGACCTGGGCGGCATGGCCATTCTGTTTGCGCACCACATGCAGCTGGTGGAGTACCGCCGCAAAAAGGAGCGCGACGCTTTGCAGAACGTCTTGCAGGCGCAGTACGCACAGTACCGCTCGGCGCAGGACAGCATTGACCTTATCAATAAAAAATATCACGACCTCAAGCACCAGATCGCCGTGCTGCGCAGCGAGACCTCAGAGGAAAAGGCCCACTATCTCGACGCGATGGAGCAGGAGATCCGCAGCTATGAGGCGCAGAACAAGACCGGCAACGAGGTGTTGGACACGATCCTGACCAGCAAAAGCCTGTACTGCCAGCAGCACGGCATCACGCTGACCTGCGTGGCAGACGGTGCGGCGCTGGATTTTATGGATACGATGGACCTGTGCTCGCTGTTCGGCAATGCGCTGGACAACGCCATCGAGAGTGTAGAAAAGCTGCCCGACAGCGAGCAGCGGCTCATCCATTTGGTGGTGGCACGGCAAAAGAGCTTTGTGTGGATACGGGTCAAAACACCTACGACGGTGCTTTCCAAGCGGACGGCACGCTGCCCAAGACCACTAAGACCGACGCCCGCTACCACGCTACGGTCTAAAGAGCATCTACGACACCGCCGAAAAATACGGCGGCACGGCAGAGATCACCACCCAGGAGAACCAGTTCACATTAAAGGTGCTGTTTCCCAGCAAGCAGAAATAACCCGGACAGCCCATTTTGGTGGGCTGTTTTTTGCTTTAAGCAACCTGCGCATAAACCGCCTGACATAATTGTATATTTTGTCAGTTTTACGAACGGTTCGCGTGAAAAAAACGGCTGTTTACGTAGTGAATCCCCTTTTTGCTGCACATTGTGATATAGTGCAGACAACAGAAAAGGAAAGTCTCCTGCGTTTTTTGCTATGGATAACCTTGAAAGCGAGGATCTTGTATGAAAGCAGCATCCCTTCTCACCGGCTGGACGTGCCGCCATCTGGCGATACCGCACCCGGCAAAACGGTGACCCTGCCCCATGATGCCATGCTGGCTGAACCCCGCACCGCCCTGAGCGCGGGCGGCACCAATACCGGCTGGTACGAGGGATATGACTACGAATACCGGCGCACCCTGACCGTGCCGGAAAACGCGCTGGCAGACACCCACATTCTGGAGTTTGAGGCGTCTACCATAATGCCGAGGTCTGGCTCAACGGTCAAAAGGCAGCGTTCCGCCCCTACGCTACACCAACTTTTATGTTGATTGTGCGCCGTATCTGCACGCAGGGGAGAACGAACTGCGTGTCATTGCCCGCAACGCCGACCAGCCCAACAGCCGGTGGTATTCCGGCGCGGGCATCTACCGCCCGGTGCAGCTTTGGACGGCAAGGGGCGCGCATATCGCGCTGAACGGCGTTAAAATCCGCACCCTGTCGCTTGACCCTGCCGTCGTGGAGGTGCGCGTAAAGACCACCGCCCCCGGCACGGTAACGCCTGACGGTGGACGACCTGCCCGCCGTGCAGCAGGAGAGCGACGGCGAGGCCGTATTTACCCTGACCCTTGATAACGCCCGCCTCTGGACACCTGAAACGCCCAACCTGTACACCTGCCGCGTCAGCTTTGCCGATGATGAGGTGACCGAGACGTTCGGTGTCCGCAAGGTCGAGTGGGGTACGGACGGCTTCCTGCTCAACGGCAAGCGGTACATCATCCAGGCGCGTGCATCCACCACGATAATGGTCTGTTGGGCGCAGTTTGTGACCCCGACGCCGTGGCGCGCAAGGTACGCCTGCTGAAAGAGAACGGCTACAACGCCATTCGCTCAGCGCACAACCCCTGCTCCAAGGCGCTGCTGGCAGAATGTGACCGGCAGGGCATGCTTGTCATGGACGAGTACATCGACCATTGGTACATCCACAAAACTGAGCATGACTACGTGGATTATTTCAACGAGTGGTGGCATCAGGATCTGACCGACATGGTGGAAAAAGACTACAACCACCCCTGCGTCGTGCTCTACTCCACCGGCAACGAGGTCAGCGAGACTGCCCAAAAGCGCGGCATCGCCCTGACCAAAGAGATGACAGACTTCCTGCATGGGCTGGACGATTCCCGCCCGGTGACCTGCGGCGTGAACATCTTCTTCAACTTTTTAAGCTCCATCGGCTTCGGCGTGTACAGCGACGAAAAGGCAAAAAAAGAAGCCGAGCGTGCCGAGAAAGCCAAACAGCGCGGCGAGAAGGCCGCCAAGAAAAAGGCAGTCGCAGTCAGTTCTTCAACAATCTGGCGGGGCTGCTGGGCGATGAGTTCATGAAGCGCGGCGCGACCCTGCACGCTGCGACGTCAAGACCGTGACGCCTTTGCCAACATGGACATTGCGGGCTACAACTACGGCATCTACCGCTATAAGCACGACTTAAAAAGTACCCGCAGCGGTTGATTTTGGGCAGCGAGACCTTCTGCAACGATGCTTATAAATTCCGCGAGCTGGCCAAACAGGAGCCACGCTTGGTGGGCGACTTTGTCTGGGCGGGCATGGACTACCTGGCGAAGTCATGGTCGGCTCATGGGAGTACGCCGACTACGCCGAAACGTTCGATGCGGTCCGGGCTGGGTGTCGGCGGGTTCGGGACGCATCGACCTGACCGGCAAGCCGCTGGGCGAAGCCCTTATACCGCGTGGCGCTGGAGCCGACACGGCCCCTATATCGCCGTCTGCCCGGTCAACCATACCGGAGACCGCCACAGCCCCAGTGCGTGGAAGATGACGAATGCCATGCCCAGCTGGAGCTGGACCGGCTGCGAGGAGCGCAAGGCCAGCGTGGAGGTCTACGCCCGCGCCGCCCGCGTGGAGTTGGTGCTGAATGGTCACACGGTGGGCAGTAAAATGCTGAAAAACGACTGTCTTGCAAAATTCAGCATTCCCTACGAGAGCGGCACGCTGGAAGCCGTCAGCTATGACGCTGCCGATCACGAAATTGGTCGCTGCAGCTGCAAAGTGCCGGCGGCACGACCCGCCTGACGCTGGACGCGGAAGAACCGACTGTAAAACCGGGGCATCTGTGCTACATCCGTCTGCGCTACACCGATGAAAACGGCATCACCAAGCCGCTGGTGCGCGGCAATATTCAAGTACAGGTGCGCGGCGGCACGTTGGTGGGGCTGGGCAGCGCCTGCCCCTTCAACAAGCACAGCTATCTGGACAGCGAAACCGATACCTACTACGGCGAGGCTCTTGCCATCGTCCGCATGGGGGACGGCGACGCCATGACGATTGCTGCTTCCGACGGCGAATACAGCGCGGAGCTGACTGTGCCTGCGCAAGCATGAGGTGAGCTATGGAGGTATGGGCTATTTTGCGGCGCTTGCCATCACGCTGTTTCTGGCGGCGTTCGTGCGCATCACCGTCATCAACGGCGGCGTGCAGATGGTGATTTACTTCCCGTGTACGCATGGGACAAAATCCGTTCTGAACCTTGGCACACAACACCACAAAACCGACAAAAGCTCGTTGAAACGATAAGCTTCAACGAGCTTTTGTCGGCTCTTTTTTAGGATGCAAATTTCAGTGCAGGGCTTCGCACAGGGCAATCAGGGTCAGCGCCTGGTCGTAGGCCATCGGGCGGATGCCGATGCCCTTAGCAGTTCACGGTGCGCTGGACGCGCAGCCCTTTACAACCGGCGGTCAGGGTGCTATAATAAATCCGACTGACCGGTCGGTCGGAAAAGAAAGGGAACACTTCCATGCCGAAATACAGCGTTAAAAAGCCATTTACCATTCTGGTGGCGGTCATTCTGGTGCTGGTGCTGGGCTTTGTCAGCCTGACCGGCATCCAGACGGACCTGCTGCCCGCCATGAACCTGCCCTACCTGATGGTCATCACCGACCTACCCCGGCGCCAGCCCGAGCAGGTCGAGGCCGACGTGACCAAGCCGCTGGAAAATGCACTTTCGACGCTGAACGGCGTCAAGAACGTGACGAGCCAGAGCAATGAAAACTACAGCCTGCTCTTTCTGGAATACCAGGACGACACCGACATGGACAGCGCCATGGTCAAGGCCAGCACCGCCGTGAACCAGCTCGGCGACGCGCTGCCCGACATGCGTCCACGCCGACGCTGATGGAGATCAGCCGGACATGATGGCGACGCAGTACATTGCCGTGGACTACGACGGCATGGATATTTACGAGCTGTCCGACTATGTCAGCGAGAACGTGCTGCCCCAGCTCGAGCGCGTGGACGGCGTGGCCAGCGTGTCCACGACGGGCCTGGTGGAAAAGTCGGTGCAGATCACGCTCGACCAGGAAAAGATCGACGCTGTCAACGACAAGCTGCTGGTCAAGGTCAGTGACCGCCTGGCCGATGCCAAAAAAGAGTTGGATGCCAACAAGAAAAAAATCAACGATGGCATGAAGGAACTGGACGCCGCCCAGGCCCAGCTGGACGCAGGCAAGGCCCAGCTGAACAGCCAGAAGGCCGACGTGACGACCCAGCTGCGGGACGCCATCACCGAGCTGGACAAGCAGATCCCCGAGCTGGAAAAGAAGATCGCCAGCCTGCAGACCGACCTGGACGAGGCAAACCGCAAGCTGGAGGACGCCAAAAATACAAGCACGACCCTGCCCGAGGTCACGCTGCCCATCGACGATGCACTGTTTGCCGGCTGCAAGACGGTGCTGGCCGCCTACGACCCGCAGTATAACGCCGACGCGCTCCCGGCCAACCTGGCCGAAGCCAAGAGCGACCTGAACAAGATGGGCGCGATGATCAACTCGATAGACCGCGCGGATGCGGCCATCCGCCAGCGCGCCGCAGACGAGGGGCTGTTGGAGCAGAACATGACGGTGGAGCAGACTGCGGCCTACTTAGATGCCCAGTATGCGGCCATGAGCGCCCGCATTCAGGCGTTGGAGGTGGAGATCGCGTCGCTGCAGGACACCCTCAACAACACCGAGGACGAGACCGAACGGGCCGATTTACAGGCACAGATCGACGCCAAGCGCGCCGAGCAGGCGCAGGACCAGGCCGTCATCGACGGCAACGCCGCCCGCCGCGCCCGCGTCAGCGAGCTGAGCGGCAATCTGTCAACGCTCTCCACGACGAAGGTCGCCCTGCAGAACGCCACGACGCTGCTGACTGCGCGGCAGGAGGCCGAGACTGCGCTGAACGACGGTATGCAGCCGCTGCAGCAGACGCTGAACGACACCGCCGCCGCCCTGCGCGACCAGCTGACCAAAGCGCAGGAAATGCTGGCCCAGCTGAACGAACAGCGCGACAAGCTGCAAAAATGCTGGCAACCTTGGCGACGAGGCGGTAGACCCCGCCATGGCCGATATGGCCCGTCCAGCTGCTGCTGAGCGGCACCGAGGCCCAGCTGCAGCTGGGCGAGTTCCAGGTCTCCAGTGGCAAGACCCAGCTCGAGGCCGGCAAGACCCAGCTCGAGGCCGCGCAGGAGGAATACGAGTCCGCCCGCGAGGAGGCGCTGAAAAGCGCGAATCTGAACCAGCTGCTGAACATGACGACGCTGCAGCAGCTCATTTATGCGCAGAACTTCTCGATGCCCGCGGGCTATATCGAGGGCGGCGACGGCGACGACAACCGCTACATCGTCAAGGTCGGTGATGCCTTTGCCGACGCGGACGAGCTGAAAAGCATGGTGCTCTGCAATATCGACGCATCGGCGACGTGCGCCTGTCCGATGTGGCCGAGGTCGAAATGACCGACAATGCCGACGACGCCTACGCCAAGGTGGACAAGAACCGCGCCGTGCTGCTGTCGCTGTACAAGAGCTCGACGTCGTCCACCTCGACGGTCTCCAACGCCAGCAGCGCGGCGATGGAAACGATGATGGCCGAAAACGAGGGCCTGCACCTGACGCCCATCATGGACCAGGGCGACTATATCAAGCTCATCGTCAACAGCGTGCTGTCCAACCTGATCGAGGGCGCAGCGCTGGCCATCATCGTGCTGGCGCTGTTTTTGAAGGACCTGCGCCCGACCATCGTCGTGGCCATCAGTATGCCGTTGAGCGTGCTGTTTGCCATTGTGCTGATGTATTTCACCGGCATTACCTTCAATATCCTGTCGCTGTCCGGCCTGGCGCTGGGCGTCGGCATGCTGGTCGACAACTCGGTTGTCGTCATTGAAAACATCTACCGCCTGCGGGGCCGCGGCGTGCCCG
>ENA-OQAS01001136-OQAS01001136.1-human-gut-metagenome-genome-assembly--contig:-NODE-1136-length-12959-cov-2.478647_pt1 | contig 12959 bp, 19 predicted proteins | sample MGYA00242733_ERZ504523 | MGnify/ENA primary metagenome ERZ504523 (study PRJEB26092, sample SAMD00036239) | human gut metagenome | host: Homo sapiens | study: EMG produced TPA metagenomics assembly of... | reverse complement strand
GGCATGGAAAAATGCGCATAACTGCGCTGACCTAAGTTACAGGCGTATCCGCCGATATTTAGTCTGACGCCTAAAGCGTCTGGAAGCACGCGACTTCAGTCGTGTGAGGATAAAGTTTTTAATTCACAATGCAGATGTAGACTGGTTACATTGCATTGCCGCTCATCGAAAGAAAAAAATGTTCATCGAAGTTGAACGTGAAATGCAAGGTATGATATCATTGCAGGAAAGATTGCGGATGATGCAACAAACGCTACCCTTACTGCTTACCTTGCCGGGGTTTTCGGGACAGCAGGCGATAAGGAAGCAGACGATTTCTGTATCAGACAGTTGCTGCCCAATAAACTAAAAGATCAATATTGCTTCAAAACAGAAGCCGCTATTAGGTGTCTGAAATTTGTGAAAGGTGAGAAGATATGGCTGAGGTAACAATTCCAAAAGAAAAAATGAATTATACAATAGATCTTCTTATCACTATGGTGACAGATGAGATTGCAGAAGAAACGGGCAAGGACAGAAAAGAGATATTGACAGATTTTCTATGTTCAAAGACAGGAAAAGCACTGTATGATGAGAAGACAAAGTTGTGGTGCACTGGCCCGGCATATATAGCTGAACTGTATATGGAAGAATTAAAGAAATCCTGATATGGGATGTGAGTTTAATTTATACGACAATATGGTGATAAAAAACTTCTATTTCGAGGAAGTAACAAATAAACCTATATTATTCACGGCATAGCGTGAATAATATAGGTTTATTTATAATTTTTATGTTACAGAAAATTACTGTGTTATGCCAACGGCAGAGAAATCTGAAAAGTAGAACCACCGCCCGGGGTATCCAGTACAGAGATTGTTCCTTTATGAAGTGAAATGATCTCATACGCAATACACAGTCCCAGACCAAAATGCTGCCTGTTATTTCTGGCAGAATCTGCCCGGTAAAAACGCCGGAAAACAGAAGTCTTGGCAGAATCCGGAATACCGGGTCCGTTGTCTTTGACGCGGATAAGAAAGTGCGTTTCGGTCTGTGAAAGGGAAAGAATAATTTTCCCGTTTTCGGGGACATAACTGATGGCATTGTCAAGAAGGATTCCAAGCACCTGACTGATCCTTCCGGGTCACAGGGACAGGAAGGGATTTCCTTTTCCGGAAGTTCAATGAAAAATTTCATATGGTGGTCCTGCATCAGGGGTTCATACTTTTCGTAGGTATCCAGAAGTAAAGTATCCAGTTCACAGAAAACCGGATGCATTTTCCAGGAATGGTTATCTGCATTTGACAGAGAGAGCATATCATTTATCAGGAGCGACATTCGCGTCCCTTCTTTTTCTATGACTGAAAGAAAATGTTCCTGTTCTTTCGGATCTGCCTTTTTCATGGCAGAGATTCCGGACAGGATTACTGCCAGAGGGGAGCGAAGCTCATGGGAGGCAGCAGCGATAAATTCGGTCTGTTCCTGCCTGCTTTTTCCAGGGGAGTGATCATTCTTCCGGTAAAGAACCAGGAACAGATACTCAGAGCCAGAATTGCCAGAAAAGCTGCGCCGGAGAATGCAAGTCTCTGTAACAGAATCCTGTGTTTTACAGAATCCAGGGAATACAGGATGATCATACTGACGGTTCCGTGGCTCTTGGGGATCAGAGCAGTGGAAACATAGAAATCTTTCATCTGAAAAAGATCCGTTTTGTCAGTTTACTGACCGCACCGGGATTGGAAAGATCAAGTGCATAGGAAGCAGCAGAGATTTCTTCTGCCTTCCGGAAAATCGTTTCATCCAGAGAATCCGTCTGTAGTTTTTTCAGATAAAGAGAATTTCCGTTGTCTCTGATATCCATGGAAATATCATAATTTTTTTCTGCCTGCAAAATCCAGTCACTGCTGATGATACTCTGCGTTTCCAGATGAGAGATACAGGAGATGGCGTTGTTCTGAAAGGCATTCCACGCATTCTGGCGTGTGCTGTTTTCTGCGATGAAATTACAGGCAGTTGTCATAATAAAAATGACGATGCCAATGATCAGAGCAGAGAAAAAGTCATTTGAATATGAAGTCTGTGAAACATGAAATATTTACTCCTTTATGAGATTGTATGGTAATTGTATCATGAAAACCTGTAAATAATCTCTAAAAAAATTCCTGTAACCGAGTATAGAGACAATTTAGAGAAAACTCATGTATAATGAAAAATCAGGAGGATGAAAACAGATGAAAATTTTACTGATAGAGGATGACAGGGAACTGGCAGATAGCATGAGATTTCAGCTCGAAAAAGAAGGCTATGAGACAGATATCTGCGATGACGGAGAAGAAGGGCTTTATTATATGAAAGAACGAAGCCATGATCTGGTGATCCTGGACCGGATGCTCCCGTCCATGATGGTATCACTGTTTTGCAGGAAGCCAGAAAGAATCATGTTTCCACACCGGTGATCATGCTGACTGCACTGGGAGAATTACAGGATAAACTGACCGGACTGAAAGGCGGCGCAGATGACTATATGGTGAAGCCGTTTGCCTTCGAAGACTTCTGGCAAGAATACAGTGTATGGTTCGAGACCCGGAAGATGGGAGGACACGGCAGTATTATCGCTCGGAGATCTTATTTTTGATCCCGAAAGCGGCAGACTGGAAGGAAACGGAAAGGAATGTACTTCCAAACGGGAAGGAGCACTTCTGGAGCTGATGCTTCGAAACGCCGGTCAGACACTTCCGAGAGAGGTGATCCTCAACCGTGTCTGGGGAGCAGACAGTGAGGTGGAGGATGGAAATCTGGATAATTATATTCATTTTCTGAGGCGAAGATTAAAAAGTGTCAGAAGTACACTGAACCTGAAAACCGTCCGGGGAATTGGATATCGGCTGGAAAATTAGAGAAAGTTTAGAGATTTGCCTGTTACAATCCATTTATCCTGAGAGGGACAGAAAGAAAATAAAAACATGGAGGTATATCCTGATATGAGAAAAATAAAAAGGTGGAAACAGGGAATCGCCGTTGCCGGAGTGATCGCACTTACTGGCAGCCTGCTTGCCGGATGTGGCGGTGCAGATGGAAAAATTCCGGAAGCAAAGGAGAAACAGGAAGCATCAATCAGGCAGGGAATGCAGATACAGCAGATCTTGTGAATGTAAATACCGACAATTCAGATGGTAAAAAAACAAAAGATGAGAGCGCAAAAGCATGGGACGTTTTCTGGAAAATGATCTTACAGTACCTGAAAACAGCCAGTTTCTGAGAGATGTCAAAGTACTCGACTCAGGTGCATTGCGCATGGTTTATTACAGTACAGCAGATAACTGTTATTATGCAGCAGATTCTGCAGATAATGGAGAAACCTGGACGAATGGAAAAGTCTGGAAGAACTGTTGGGGCTTAAGGAGAATCTGGGAGAATATATCAGCGTTGTTTCTGCAGCAGCGGATGGAAGTATATTTGTCGGGGCAGATCTGTCTCCTGACAGGGACAATGAAAATGCACAGACAACAGCCGACAGTGGGGAAGAGGATTCTGCGTATGACAACCTGAAAATGGAATTTTTCTATCTTTCCCCTGATGGAAATGTACAGAAAGTTGATACCGGAGATACGATTCAGTCTTCCTATACATTTCAGGCATGTTTCACAGAGAATGGGACAGTTCTTATCGTAGATCCAGGCAATGGCGTAGCAGAGATCAATCCTTCAGATGGAAGTCTGGTGAGAAGATATGAGGAAGGAATCCGTGTTGATTTTATCGGAACAGCAGGAAAAATGTTGTTTACCATTCAGGATCAGACTCTTCACGGATATGATCTGGATACTGGAAAACCACTGGACAATATCAGCGCGCTTACAGAGCAGATCCAGTCTGATGAGCAGGATGTCAACTGGACAACAACCAGCAGTTTTCCGCTTATGTTCTTAAAGGGAGATGAGGATAACAGCCTTTTTTATATTGATCATACCGGTGTTTACAGATATGTTCTGGGAGGCAGCACAGTGGAACAGATAATCGATGGTTCCTTGAATTCGCTCAGTTCACCGGATACAGGAACTGTAGCATGGGGGCAGGACAGCGATGGAAACTTCTATGTGGGCTGCAATGCAGGAGAAGATATAAAAATTTATTCTTATGTATATTCTAAAGATACCCCAACGACGCCGGATACAGAGCTGACTGTTTATTCCCTGAAAGATAATGATTTCATAAAACAGGCAGCAGTGCTTTTCCAGAAGAAATATCCGGATGTTTATGTAAATATTGAGACGGGAATGTCGGGAGATGATTCTGTTACAGATACAGATGCGCTGAAAGTTCTCAATACAGAGATCATGGCAGGAACAGGGCCGGATGTCCTGCTTCTGGATGGTATTTCAGAGGATACTTATATAGAAAAAGGAATGTTGGAGGATTTAAGCGGGGTATTAAAAGATACAGATATCCTGTCCAATATCAAGGACGCATATACAAAAGAGGACGGAAGCATTTATACCATGCCTGTCAAGTTCGGCATTCCGATGATAGAGGGAAATAAGGATATCATAGCCGGAATTACGGATCTGACAACAGAAGCTGATGCAGCGGAGTCGCAGAAAGATAGCTATGGAAAATTACAATTCTTCAGCGATTTTTCTATAGCACCATCCTATCTGATACAGGGAACCATAGATAATAGTATACCTGCATGGATGAACGAAGACGGAACTCTGAATGAAAATGCTGTGAAAGAATATCTGGAACAGGTAAACAGGATCTGGCAGACTCAGAAAAATGCGATAGAAGAAACAAAGAAAGCTTATCAGATGGGGGATGACTGGCAGATTCAGATCATTCAGGATATATGGACATTTCAGGATCCGTAACCAGTCTGCTTGCAAAAGTTGATACAGTAGCAGCAGGAGGCCTGCTCTCACCGGAAGGTCTGGTATCTTTAGATTCTGCAAGAAAAGTAGATCCGGATCTGGATTATAAACTTCTGAACGGACAAAGCGAGAACTGTTTCTATCCAAGGAGTGCTGTCGGGGTCAGTGCAAAGGCATCCGAAAAAGAAGCGGCAGAGAAGTTTGTCAAGTTTCTGTTTGAAGAGGAATCCCAGAGAGCAAGTAATACGGAAGGGTTAGCTGTAAATAGTAAAGTTTATGAGGATATGGCTTACTGGAAAATGGGAAAATCCAGCGGAGATACCATTGGCTCGATCGGGGCTTCCTATGATACGGGAGATGGTAATATCAAGCAGATTGAGATGGACGAGATCATTCCGGAAGATGAAGCAATACAGAACATCATGGATCTGGGAAAAACACTTACTGTACCTGCAAAGAGTAATCAGATCATCCGAAATGCAGTAACGGAATCCGGTGAGAAATACCTCAATGGAGAAACGGGGCTGGATGATGCTGTGAAAGAGATCATGCAGGAAGTAAATCTGTATTTATCTGAATAAGCGGCTGTCTGCTGCTGATTACCCAACACTGCAAGGTAAGGGAGTTTAAGAGAATGAAGATTAATTTAAAAGAACACTTATCTTTAACAGAGAAACGGAACGCAAAATCAGATTTGCTGTTTAGTCGGAAACGAAATCGCAGAAGATGTGCAGCTTTCAGAAATACAGAAAAAGGTCTGGCTTTTATTCTTCCGAGTTTTGCAGGTGTCTGCATTTTCTGGCTGATCCCGTATGTGGATGTGATCCGCAGATCTTTTTGCGGGGCAGTGAATGGAGAATTTGTGGGGATAGAGAACTACAGGACGATATTTGCAAACAAAGCGTTTCGTCTGGCAGCAGGCAACACACTTCGGTTCTTCGGAGTGTGTGTGCCGCTGCTGGTGGTATTGTCTCTGATCATAGCAGTCCTGCTTGCAGGGCAAAAAAGATTTACGCAGATTCTGAAAAGTTTCTTTCTTCTGCCAATGGCAATCCCTGTAGCATCAGTGGTACTTCTGTGGAGACTGCTTTTTGACGATCAGGCTTATTGAATCACCTGCTTCATATGTTATCTGTTCAGACGACTGACTGGATGAATACAGGTGCTTCTTTTTATGTACTGGTGATCAGTTATATATGGAGAAATCTTGGATATGATGTAGTGCTCTGGATGGCAGGATTGTCTGCCATTCCGGCGGCACTTTACGAGGCAGCAAAAGTGGACGGGGCAGGGGAGTGGAAATGTTTTACGAAGATCACACTCCCGAATCTGCTCCCGTCCCTTTTTACGATCGTGGTACTTTCTGTACTCAATGCATTTAAGGTTTTCCGTGAGGCATATCTGGTGCCGGTGATTATCCACAGGAAATGTATCTGCTTCAGCATCTGGTTTAACAACTGGTACAGGGACCTGTCGCTGGATAAGATGTCGGCTGCGGCAGTGGTGACCGGACTGGTGATTTTTCTGCTGATCCTGGGATTGTGGAAAGCCTGGGGGAAAGGCGGGGCAGAATGAGAAAAGTTATGCAGATATTCCGTATCAGGAAGATAGGAAGCCTGCTCCTTGTACTCCTTGCACTGGTGGCAGTATTTCCGGTATTTTTTTCAGTTACAGGATCACTGATGGGGCAGAAGGAATTAAATGATCTTCTGGGGGCGGTACTGACAGCAGACAGTGGATCTGCTTCCGGTCAGGCAGTCAGTTATGTATTCTGGAGAGTACTTCCGCTTTATCCGACGCTGAGATCCTATGTGAAAGTCCTGCTGGATTCTCCGGAGTTTTTTGTGATGTTCTGGAATTCCGTAAAGATTACTGTCGGAGTTCTGGCAGGGCAGATCCTGGTGGGAGTACCGGCAGCGTGGGGATTTGCCAGATATCGTTTTCCGGGAAAAAATCTGCTGTTTATGATCTATGTGGCATTGATGATGATGCCCTTTCAGGTAATGATGCTCAGTAATTATTTGGTTCTGGATCAGATGAAACTTCTGGATCATCTGTGGGGGATTATTCTTCCGGCGGCCTTTTCCACGTTTCCGGTTTTTATCATGTATCGTTTCTTTGAGAGTATTCCGGAGGCACTGATGGAATCTGCGCGGCTGGACGGGGCGGGTGAGCTGCTTATTTTTATCAGAATCGGAATCCCTCTGGGTTCTGCGGGTATCATTTCGGCACTGGTTCTGGGATTTCTGGAATACTGGAATCTGATCGAACAGCCAATGGCATTTCTGAAGACCAAAAGTCTGTGGCCGCTGTCTCTGTACCTTCCACAGATCGATATCTCCCAGACAGGAAAGGCATTTGCGGTATCTGTTCTGGTTCTGATCCCGGCAGTGATCGTTTTTCTGGCAGGGCAGGATTATCTGGAACAAGGGATCATATCCACGGCAATCAAGGAATAGAGCGACAGAAACGAGAGGATTTATCTATGAAGAAAATAAAACTGATAAAAATTCTGGCAGGATTTTTGCCCTGATGCTTTTGTTTACTTTTCTGTCCAGGGCGCAGATTCGGTGAATGTAGCACAGGTAGAGACAAAAACAGCTCAGAATCAGGTGATCACGCATGAGGTGACCGGCACAGGTAAAGTGATGGGAACCAGAGAACGGGCAGTTTTTACCCAGGAGGGACAGAAGGTGGAGCAGGTTTATGTGCAGGAAGGACAGAATGTGAAAAAAGGGGATGCGCTGCTGAAGTTTTCTGTAAAATATCTAAAAAAAACCATAAAGGAAAAACAGGATGCCATAGATGTTCTGCAGGGGAAGATCAATGATCTGATCAGTGCAGAGTCTGTGAATCAGCAGAAGAGAAATAATGAGTTTTCAGATGCACAGGAAAATTATAACAGTGCGGTTTCCAGCGGAAATTACAGTGTGCAGGCGGCACAGAATGAGGCAGCCATAGCCAGACAGAAGCTTCAGGATTATTATGCACAGCGGGATGCGGCGCAGAATGACGTACAGGATAAGATACCGGATGAGGAGAAGTTCAGTGATTCCAGCGAGTTTGATGATCCGGGAAATACAGACGATTTTGGGAATACAGATGATCCGGAGAACTCCGATGATTCCGGAAATACGGATCGCACAGATAGCGAAGGGAATAAAAATACATCAGGAAACGGCGACAATTCGAATGCGCAGGACAATTCTCAGGAGCAGGCATTGATTGATGATATCCGGGCGAAAGAGGAGGCGGTCAATGAAGCCATGCTCAGCCGCAGAAGAGAACTTCAGTCAGCAGAGCAGGCAATCCGGGATACACAGATTGGTGATGCTTCGGATTCCACGCTGGAGAATACGCAGGCGGAACTTGAGACTGCGCAGAAAGATCTGGAAACGTTGCAGAAAGTGCTAGCACGAAAGGGAAAAGTGAAAGCACCCTGTGATGGTGTGATAAAGAGTCTGAGTGCAGTGACAGGAAGCCAGACAGGAGCGGAAGCTGCGGTTGTCCTTTATGAATCCAAAGGAACCTTTCGGTTTCAGGCAGAGGTCAGCAAAGATGATCTGAAATACATAAAGAGTGGCGGAGAGGTAATTTTAAAAGGTGCGGATGAAAAAGAGATTACAGGAGCGAAAGTGGAGTCTGTGAAAGAGGACAGCAGTAATGAAAATCAGTACATTCTTTCTGTACAGGTACCGGAGGGAACTCTTTCCATAGGAGATACTGCGGAATTTACAATTTCTCAGGATGCAGGTCCTTTTAATGTCTGTGTTCCGCTGAGCGCATTGTATGAGGAAAATGGCAGATACTATGTTTATGTGACAGATACACAGAACACCGTCCTGGGTGAGGTACTGGTAGCGCGAAAAACGTATGTGAATGTGAAAGATAAAAATTCTTCCACTGCTGCGCTGGAGAACGGGGATTTATCAAGTGACCAGAAAATAGTGACTTCCAGTGACAGAGAGATCAGCAGCGGCAGCCGGATCAGGCTGCTGGAGGAATGAGTGTCAGAAGTCAGAGTGCCTTTTTAAGGAAAGCCGGTACTCTGACTGTGTGGCTGATTATTCTCTGTATTTATTTTCTGGGAGTCTATAATTATGTGCAGATCAGAAATGATACAGCAGTATCAGTGTTTCTGTCCGCAGCTTATCCTGACAGGAAAGGAGCAGAAAATATCCTGAAGCAGGAAAGAAAAAGTGAGAAGCCTTATGATGTATGTTTTTATGCAGATGCAGGGTTGAGGGAGATTTCTGCGAAAGAAGGAAACCGGCAGGCACAGGCGATGACTGTGTATCTTAAGGGAAATCCCGCAGGGTATGACTGGCAGGCAGCAGCTCTGACAGAAGGTGATCCGGATGGCTGCGTGATTGATGGTACAACTGCCTGGGAGCTCTTTGGCAATAAGGTTCCGGGTGGTCAGATTCTGTTTCAGGGACGTACTTATACTGTCAGGAAAGTTGCGGACTGGGGGCAGAAAATTCTGGTTTTCGGGGCGGCTTCTGCGGATGATACCGAGACGGAACTTTTTTTATAATCGTTTGTTTATCAGAAGGAGAAATGGAGAAACCGAAGAAAGTACAGTGAACGGATTTCTGATGAAATACGGACTTCAGGGAACTGTGGTATCCTCGACTTTACCGAAAAATGCGGGACTGGCGGCATTACTGCTGCTTCCGGCGGTTCTTTCTGGCAGTCTGTGGACGGAAATAAGCAGAGAAAAAAAGAACTATATAGTGAAAGATGCAGAGTACTGGTTCTGCAACCTGCTGTACAGTGTAATGGCAGGGACGGTGGTCTGGCTTCTTTTTACACATCTGACCTGGCCGGAGGGATGGATTCCGTCAAGGTGGTCTGACTTTGGGTTCTGGAAAGAAAAGGTGGATCAGGCTGTGGCAGAATTTAAGCTGTATCTGATGCTTCCGAAGACGGTATCCCAGACGGAAGGTATGATTCTTGGCGGGAAAACGGTTTGTGCAGGAGGGGGTTCCTGTTTTCTGTATTTGTTGTGGAAAGTATATGAAAAGGGATATGACAGAATCTCTGACAGAGGAAGGCGAGGGAAGGATTTTCCAGTGGAGCAGAATTAAATCCCTCTGGCAAAGTTCTAAGCAGTTATTAGGCTATCAAGGTTCGTTAATAGTTGCTATTCCAACTGTACATTCAGCTTACCGATATTTGAAAATGTCTCATAGAATTCATTCTTATAAGGGCAGCTGCTGCACAGCTTGAATGTGATATATCTTGCTGAATGAACTACTTTTGCAGCAATCTTCAGCAGTTTTAAGCGGACGGTATGGACTACAATTTCTCATAGTTCATCAGCTCTGTGACTGTGTGTCAGGCTCTTTGATAACTATTTTTTCTTATTGTTCTTCCATGTTTTGTATATAACATTGGAAACAGGAAGTAAAACACATATAGCTACAAACCAACCTGGAAAATGTGGCATAATCTCAATCCTCCTTATCTTATACAAGATTGAATATAGCCGCTGCAATGCAGATAGCAGCAACGATAAGTGATACAATAATTCGTAAAATGGAAAAACTATACAATTTTTCTGGATTTTGCGTGTCATAACGCACGGTAATGGTTGTTCCAATCTGTGACGCCATTGGTACTTGGATGCAGTTTTGGGACTGATACGTTCTTCCATTCACTTTATACGAAACGGTCGCCCATTTTGAATTACGAAATTTTGAGTTTTCTGGATTTATTGTTTTGAAAGAAATAATCGTACCGACGGTTTGTGCCGTTTTGTTTCCTTTTAAAAAAAATTGAATACAGTTTATCAATCCAAAACACGATGCTATCACAGCAATGACATAAAGAAAAATAGTATCTCTATCCATAGTCTCACCTTCTTTCTTTATCACGCCAAGTCTGCTTTATCGTAAATCTTTATAGACAAAGATGCTGATATTGCTAAAGTTGCAAAACCAATAAGGACAATACCGCCATAAACAAGGTATGGGGAAAACATAGAGAGGAAGTTTAAGTTTAGACTTCCTGCTCTCATAAACAGTGGCAGAATAAATGGCGAAGCCATAATAATCACCCCAAATGCAAACTTTGTTTTTTCATATCCAAACTTATACTGTATTGGCAAATAAATACCAATAAAAACAGATACAATAAGAAACATAAATGCAAACAGCTTGATATCTGATGTTCCTAATCCGGGCATAAACAAGGTTTCAAGTTCAAAAACGATACAACAGATTGCATATATAGCCATGCAAAAAAATGTATTTTGATGAAACTATTGCTTTCCGTGAAAATGGTGTGGCACATAGTAATGTCGCAGCTTTTGGAAATTGATACTCTTTTAGGGATACATATTGCAACAGCATGAAAACGCCAAAAATGACAGAAAGAATAAATCCAAAAACTCCCGTAAACTCCGGTGTCCGCCAACGCATGACAGGTGGGATAAGTGCAATAACTACAAGCATAATCAGCACATATTTTTTTACAATCAGAAAATCCTTTTTTAGTAGGGCGAACAACATCACTTTTCACCTCCGATATTTCCAAGCATAATATCCTCAATCGTCGGACGCTCAACCATAATGTTGGGAATATAAGACCGTACTTCGGATATTTGTTTTGTAATTCCTGTAAATCCAAAATCAGTTTCAGATATAGATAAAAAAAGCTTGCGAGCATCAGTTGTTAAAGCTCCGCTATCACCTTTGACTATCCGATATGTGTCAAGCAAGGTATCCTTTTCGTCTCGAAAGACGATACGCCCGTTATCAATCATAATGAGCATATCGGCAATCTTATCAAGGTCAGAGGTGATATGTGTCGAAAAGAAAACACCTTTGCCGCCATTTTCCATGTACTCAGTTAAGATTTTCAAAAGCTGCCCCCTAACTAAAGGATCAAGTCCGCTTGTCGGCTCATCCATAATCAAAAGTTCTGCGTTATGAGAAAGAGCTAAAGCAAGAGCATACTTCATTCTCATACCTTTGGAAAGGCTATTGATTTTTGCTTCGGGTCAAGAGAAAACATATCCATGTACCGCTTAAAATCCTGTTCAGACCATGAAGTGTACGCAGATGAAATAATTACTTTCATTTCACCCAGCGAAAGTTCTTCGTAAAATCCCCCGCCGTCTAAAACTATACCAATACGGTCTTTGATTTCTCTTTCATTCTTATCCATGTCAAGACCGAAAAACTGAATTTTGCCGGATAGCTTGTTCGTCAGACCTAAAAGCGTCCGCAGCGTTGTTGTTTTACCTGCTCCATTGACACCAATAAAACCTGTGATACACCCCTCTGGCAAAGAGAATGTCACATCTTTCAAAGAAAAATCGCCATACGACTTATTTAAACCGCTGACTGTCAAATATCATTCATTTCAATCCTCCTCGTAAAGAATATCCATCATGGAATTAAGTTCCTCCTTACTGATTTTCAGTGATTTTGCTGTTTGTATCATATCTGCCATTTTTTGTTCTACAAGACGTCGCTTGGAGTCGCGGAGTAATTCAAGATTGCTTGTAGATACAAATGTCCCAATTCCTACTTGACTTACAATAAATCCCTCCTGTTCTAACTCCTCATATACCCGTCGAATTGTTAAGACGCTCACTTTCAAGTCATTAGCAAAAGCCCGAATAGAGGGAAGTGCGTCTCCTTCAACCAATTCTTCTTTTAATATGGCGTCCTTAATCTGGTCTTTTATTTGTTGGTATAAGGGAGTGTCAGAAGTATTTGAGATTAGTATTTTCACAAAGCCTCTCGCCCCTTTCTTTTAGTGTGATGTAACTACATACACATTATAAACAACAAGCACATTATTGTCAATATAATACTGAAAACAAACAGATAGAGAGGAATTACAGGATTTTTCTTTACTCTCTTTTGGCAAATCGTTAAGGAAAGAATCGAAGGTGGTGAAACGAAAAAGCAGTATGGAGACTTTTCATTAACTGCCTTTCGTTTGCATCAATTTCGATTTTTCTGGTTGAACAAAGCGCGTCAACTCTATATGGACTTTTAATTCTGACACTCTATTGTTAACAGAACATATGTGGTTTTGGTTTTATAAAATGTGTTTTTAAAAGTTTCTATATAAATGAAATTATAATTGCTAATGATA
>ENA-OQAS01001135-OQAS01001135.1-human-gut-metagenome-genome-assembly--contig:-NODE-1135-length-12982-cov-3.494671_pt1 | contig 12982 bp, 12 predicted proteins | sample MGYA00242733_ERZ504523 | MGnify/ENA primary metagenome ERZ504523 (study PRJEB26092, sample SAMD00036239) | human gut metagenome | host: Homo sapiens | study: EMG produced TPA metagenomics assembly of... | reverse complement strand
ACGAAGTACAATGTTGGACAGGTCGTTGCCGGGACCATTAAAGGAAAGTGATATAACATCAAGGCTGTCCCAGTAACGCAGAGCTCTCATAATATCAGCTTCTGTCTGGTTAAATGTATCAGCAAGCAGGGAAATGCTTATGTTATTGCTTCGTAACGACATAAGGTGCAGAAGATAAAGGTAAACTTTTACAAATTCACCATTAGCACCAGGAACATACTCGCTGATAAAAATATTAGAAACGGATGTGTATCCTTCACTTGATTCTGTGGATAAAATTAAACTACTCATATATCTATGTTAATAAGTCTGTAAAGGCAGACTTACCCTCCTTGTTCCCACTTATTTGTGCTCATTATAGCATAGTGGATAATAAATGAAAAGCAAGCTAAAAGCAGGTGGTTATCAATGTGGATAATGTGGATAATGTGGATAACTCGTGGATAGAATTAAGAAAAGTCAGTAAATTGCTGTATTTTTAACAATGTGATTTTTCACAAAAAAATCCACATTCTTAAACCGTGCATAACGGGATAAAAATGTGGATAATGTGGATAACTTTGTTGACAAAATATAAAAATGTGTAAAAATGGCTATTTTAGAAGTTCTTCGCCAATTTTATATACATCTCCGGCCCCATAGTTATCAACAGGTCGCCGTTGATACAATTATTTAATAAAAATTTTTCGATGTCCTCAAAAGATTCGTAATAGTAGCAATCTTTGCCTTCTGCTTTAATAAGTTCCATAAGGTCAGCAGACTTATGCCAAGATTATCTGTTTCTCTTGCAGGATATATTTTGGCGAGCACAATATTATCAGCAAGGCTTAATGCTTTAGCAAATTCTGGCATCAAAGCTTTGGTTCTTGAATAAGTATGTGGCTGGAATACGCACCATATTTTATTATGTGGATAATTCTTAGCTGAATTAAGGGTAGCTGTTATCTCATCAGGGTGGTGTGCATAATCATCAATTACGGTGACACCATTGAATTCGCCTTTCTTTTCAAATCTTCGGTTAGTACCTGTGAAATGCTTAAGACCGGCCTTGATATTGTCTATGCTTATGCCAAGCTTAAAGGCTGCAGCTACAGCTGAAAGTGAATTGTATACATTGTGAAGACCAGGAACTGATAATTCAATTGTTCCACTATCTTCATTATTAATAAGAAGAGTATATGAACAGCAGCCATATTTGTCGTAAGTGATATTTGTTGCACTATACATACTCTTTTCAGGGTCAGAACCAAATGTTATGACTTCACAGTCAGTATCCTTATAAAAATATTCATAATTGTCTATGTCTGAGTTGATGATAAGTGTTCCGTCAGATGGAAGCTTTTCAGTAAAAAGCTTGAACGAATGACGTATATCATCAAGGTCTTTGAAGAAATCAAGGTGGTCAGCTTTGACATTAAGTATAATATTGATAGTAGGGTTAAATGATAAGAAGCTGTTAGTGTATTCGCAGGCTTCTGTAACGAAAAGGTCAGAACGTCCAACTCTTATATTACCGCCTATGCTGTTAAGTATGCCTCCTACTGAGATTGTAGGGTCAGCATCAGCAGCAAGAAGAATTTCAGTAATCATAGAAGTTGTAGTAGTCTTACCGTGAGTACCAGCTACATTTACTGCGGTATGGTAATTCTTCATAATCTGTCCGAGAAGCTCAGCTCTTGTCAGTGTTGGGATACCAGCATCAACAGCAGCTTTAAGTTCAGGATTATCAGGGTGGATTGCGGCTGTGTATACAACAAGGTCAATGTCACCTGTGATATTGTCAGCAGACTGTGGATAAGAGATTATACATCCGTCCTGCTGTAATTCAGTTGTTAAATCTGATATATGTGCATCAGAACCGGATACGGTAAAATGACGATCAAGAAGAATCTTTGCAAGACCGCTCATGCTTATTCCGCCGATTCCGATAAAATGTACATGTATTGGAGTATTAAAATCAATTGTAAACATAGGAATTTCCTTTCTTAAACTAATTCAAGTAAGATTATATGCCTAAAAGCTTTTTTTCAAATTGTTTTGTTGTTAAGTACTTAAAAAATACTGATTAAGAAATTGTACGAAAAATTATCAAAAAAAATGCAAAATTATTTTTACTTAATGGAAAATATATGATATAATTTATACAACTTAAGATAGTAAAATAAACATCAGAGGTGGTAGCATGATTAAAAAAGAAATGATAGCAATGCTGTTAGCCGGTGGACAGGGTAGCAGACTCGGTGTTCTGACGGCTAAGGTTGCGAAACCAGCAGTAGCATTTGGTGGTAAGTACAGAATAATAGACTTTCCATTAAGCAACTGTATTAACTCAGGAATTGATACGGTAGGTGTCCTTACACAGTATCGTCCCCTTCGTCTTAATTCCCATATAGGAATAGGTATTCCTTGGGATCTGGACCGTAATGTAGGTGGTGTAACAGTTCTTCCTCCATATGAGAAGAGTACCAATAGTGAATGGTATACAGGAACTGCTAATGCTATCTACCAGAATCTTGAATATATGGAACAGTACAATCCAGAGTATGTTCTTATATTATCTGGCGACCATATTTACAAGATGGATTATAAGATAATGTTAGATTATCACAAGGCTAATAATGCCGATATTACAATCGCAGCTATGCCTGTTCCAATTGAGGAAGCAAGCAGATTTGGTATAGTTGTTACAGATTCGGACAACAGAATAACAGAATTTGAAGAAAAGCCAGCTAATCCTAAGAGCAATCTTGCTTCAATGGGTATCTACATATTTAAGTGGAGTGTATTAAAGGACGCACTTATTAAGCTTAAGGATCAGCAGGAATGTGATTTTGGTAAGCATGTAATTCCATATTGCTTCAATAATAATAAGAGAATATTTGCATACGAATATAACAGTTATTGGAAGGATGTAGGAACATTAAGCTCATATTGGGAAGCTAATATGGAACTTATAGATATTATTCCAGTATTTAATCTTTATGAAGAATTCTGGAAGATATATACAAGAACAGATACAATTCCACCACAGTATATTGCGGATAATACATTTATAGAGAAGAGTATTATTGGTGATGGAACAGAAGTATATGGAAGAATATATAATTCAGTAATAGGTTCTGGTGTTACTATCGAAGAAGGTGCCGTAGTCAGAGATTCAATTATTATGAATAATTCTGTTATTGGTAAGAATACAATCGTTAATAAGTCAATAATTGCAGAGGAAGTTGTTATAGGTGACAACGTAGAGCTTGGTGTAGGAGAAGAAGTACCTAATGTTAAACTTCCTAAGATATATAATTCTGGACTTGTAACAATTGGTGAGTGTTCAGTTGTTCCTGATGGAGTTAAGGTTGGAAAGAACACAGCTATATCAGGTGTTACAACTGTTGAAGATTATCCAGATGGATTGTTGCCAAGCGGAGGAATTATTATTAAGGCAGGTGAAGTTGAATGAAAGCAATAGGTATAGTATTAGCAGGTGGTAATAACAGAATGATGCGCGAATTGACTAATAAGAGAGCTATTGCTTCAATGCCTGTTGCAGGAAGCTACAGAGCAATAGATTTCGCACTTAGTAATATGTCGAATTCGCATATCCAGAAGGTTGCAGTAATAACACAGTATAATGCAACGCTCACTTAATGAGCATTTAAGCTCATCTAAATGGTGGGATTTTGGTAGAAAACAGGGTGGACTTATGTGTTCACACCTACTATCACTGCTGAGAGCAGCAGCTGGTACAGAGGAACAGCAGATTCATTGTATCAGAATATAGATTTCTTAAAGTCAAGCCACGAGCCATATGTTGTAATAGCCTCTGGTGATGGAATATATAAGCTTGATTATAACAAGATTCTTCAATATCATATTGAGAAGAAGGCAGATGTTACAGTTGTCGTAAAGAAGCTTGATAACAGAGCAGATATTGGAAGATACGGAGTTGTTGCACTTACAGACGAGGGACGTATAACAGATATTGATGAGAAGCCGTTAGAGACTAATCTTTCAACAGTATCAACAGGTATCTATGTTGTAAGAAGAAGGCTTCTTATTGAACTTCTTGAGAAAGCTGCTGAAGAAGACAGATACGATTTTGTAAGGGATATTCTTGTAAGATACAGAAATATCAAGAAGATATATGGCTATATGCTTGATACATACTGGAATAATATATCATCAGTAGATTCGTATTATAAGACTAATATGGACTTCTTAAAGAGAGATGTAAGAGATTACTTCTTCAAGCAGTATCCGGATATATATTCTAAGGTTGAGGATCTGCCACCAGCTAAGTATAATTATGGGGCAAATGTTTCTAACAGCCTTGTATCCTGTGGCTGTATCGTTAATGGTACAGTGGAGAATTCAGTGCTGTTCAAGAAGATATATATTGGTAATAACGCAGTTGTTAAGAATTCAATAATTATGAATAATGCTTATATAGGTGATAATGCTTATATTGAGAACTGCATAGTTGAAAGCAACAGCACTATAAAAGCTAACTCAAGATATGTTGGCGAGAATGGTGTTAAGATAGTTATTGAGGACAGCCCATCATATTATTAATGCCATTTTGATATTAAATAATTAATAAAAGCCTCCGGTGTATATAACACTGGAGGCTTTGTTAGTTATTTTTATGTGCCGGGGATGCATACTCGCACTATATTCCTTTATTACCCTTTGCTTTGCGGAATTGTGTTGGAGATAAGTGGTTGAGGTGTTTGAAGGCATCACCAAAATAGTTGCTGTTATCATAACCGCATTCAAGTGCAATCTCTGTTATGCTCATATCCGTTTCTAAAAGAAGTTGCTCAGAATGGTTAATTCTTATGGTATTGAGGTATTCCTTAAATCCAAATCCGTTAACAGCTTTAAACTTTTTAGAAAAATAAGATGGGTTCAGATGAAGCATATCAGCTATTTCATCAAGTGTAATATCTTTATTATAATTAAGCATAATATAATTCATAGCCTTTTGTACGGATACATCTGCGATGGATACAGTATCAACAAGGCTTGCAGGGGAAGCAGGCTTGTTATCACAGTACCGGCAGAGCAGTATTAACAGATTTTGCAGGTAATTCTTGTATACACAGGGTGAAAGAGCATTACTGTTCTGTCTTTCGTTAATCAGAACACTGAATATAGATAGGAATTCGTGCCTGTGATTATCCGGTATTGAGAAGAAGTGCATATAAAATGTATCTTTAAACTGTTCAAAGCCTAGTATGTCGATAAGGTCGCTTATATAATCGTCAGTGAATTCTATATAAAGGCGTTCGTGATAAGCGTTATTAAGATAAGTGGTCTTATGAAGCACGTTATCAGGAATAAACAATATTGTGCCAGCTTCCATACGGTATGTATTATCGTGTATAAACATATTGCACGAGCCATTCATAAGATAATAAAGCTCATAATATGAATGTGAATGGGCAGAGTGCATAGCATAGGCTGAATTATAAATCTGCTGTGATATTTCAAATCTTGAAGCCATAGAATACCTCTTTCGGTGTTGGGTGTGCTATAGGTAAAAAAGTTATTTTGCTAAGGAATAATAGCTTTATATTTTTAGTATCTGCATTATATGATGTTGGGGTCAAAAGCCCCCACCTATGAGCAAGCTTATGCGGGTTTAGACCCTTTGACTCTGGTATCATTATATAATAATATTACACACGATTAGCTGTAATGTAAATGAATTTATAATTATATATTAATGACAGATTATTAGTGTATACATGTACATTGTGTATATACAATTAGCTTAAAAAGTGTTATTATAAATAAAGCTATAAGTGATTTTAATGTTAAATGATTATAATAGTGAATAACTTTAAAAGAGTAATGAGGAGGTACGCATATGGGTACAGTGGTAAGACTTGAAGATTATTGCAAGTCATTCAAAAGTGCTGAGGTATTAAAGAATATTAACCTGACACTAGAGAGCGGGAAAGTTATAGGACTTAAAGGTAAGAATGGTTCAGGTAAGACAATGCTTATGAGGGCTATAAGCGGGCTTATACTTCCAACATCAGGAAAGGTATACATTAACGATAAGGAGCTTGGCAGGCAGATTTCATTCCCGCCAAGTATAGGGATTTTAATTGAGAATCCTTCATTTATAAGCAATTATACAGGTTTTAAGAACCTAAAGATACTTGCATCTATCCAGAACCGTATTAGTGATGATGAGATAAGAGATGCTATAAGAAAGGTCGGACTTGACCCGGACGATAAGAGAACATTTAAGAAATATTCATTAGGAATGAAGCAGAGATTAGGAATTGCGGCGGCTATAATGGAACGCCCTGATATAGTTATTCTTGATGAGCCTATCAATGCACTTGATGAGGCAGGAGCAGGACTTATAAAGGGACTTTTAGATGAGCTTAAAGCCAATGGTTCACTTATAATAATTGCGTGCCACGACACAGAAGAACTTAACTATCTTTCAGATGAGATATACGAAATCTATGACGGCGAAATCACAGGTCATATAGAACACCCAGACGAAAAAGTATCTTAATGAAATAACTGCCATCAGTCTACTAACCTGATGGCAGTTTATTTTTCCAGCACACCTAATAATACACCCAATAATATATTCAATAATACATTGAATAACCTCCCCAAAATCTGTACAATATAAAATAATTATAAATCCCCACCAAAGGAAGGAACAAAATATGTATATAATAGCAGGATTAGGCAACCCAGGAGCACAATACGCAGGAACAAGACACAATGTTGGTTTCGCCTGCATAGATGAACTTGCCGACCAATATAATATAAGTGTAGACACATCTAAACATAAAGGTCTTATAGGAAAAGGTGTTATAGAAGGACATAAGTAATTCTTGTAAAGCCTATGACTTATATGAATAATTCAGGCGAGTGTATAAGAGAAGTTATGGATTATTACAAGGCAGATATAGATGATTTAATTGTTATATTTGATGATATAAGCCTTGAACCGGGAAGGTTAAGACTCCGTCCAAAGGGAAGTGCAGGCGGACACAATGGAATTAAGAGCATAATTGCACACCTTGGAAGTGACCAGTTTAAGAGAGTTAAATTCGGAGTTGGGGATAAGCCAAAGGGCTGGGATCTTGCTGACTGGTTCTTGGAAGATTTCCGGAGGAACTTTATCCAGCTTTAAGAGAGGGAACTAAGAGAGCCTGTGAGGCAGTAGAGTGCATAATGACAGAAGGTATTGAAAGTGGAATGAATAAATTCAATGGATAAGGAGCAGATATTTTGAACACATTTTTTGACCCTGTAAATAATACGGCGGCAGTTGAACAATTAAATAAAGAGCTTGGCAAAGACGGCGGAAGAACTGTGCTTATAAGCGGCTGTATTGATACACAGAAGGTGCACATATCAAGTGCAATAGCATCAGGATATAAGTATATGCTTATTGTTACAAGTGATGAAGCAAAAGCAAGAAAAATGTGTGATGATGCTTCATTTTTTAATAAAGAAGCAATATACTATCCAGCCAAGGATGCCATATTCTATAGTGCGGACGTACACGGCAACCAGATTACAGGCGAGAGATTAAGATGTATAAGCCGTATAATCAACCATAGCAGTACGGGCGAGGGAGTGCTTACAGTTGTTACAACTATGGACGGAATTGCAGACAGGCTCATACCTGTCGAAAGATTTAAGGAGGCAGTTATAACCCTTGATTATTCCAGCGAAATAGAACCAGAGAAGCTGGCAAAGAAGCTGGTGGCTATGGGCTTTGTGCGTACTGGAATGGTGGAGGACAAGGGACAGTTTGCAATACGTGGTGGAATTATAGATATTTTCTCATACACAGATGAAGCACCGGTTAGAATTGAGCTGTGGGATACGGAAGTTGATTCTATAAGAATGTTCGATGTTGAGAGCCAGAGGTCGATTGAAAGGCTCCAAAGCTACAGCATTTTCCCGGCTACTGAATATATATTTACAGAAGATGAGTTAAAAAATGGTCTGTACAATATTAAGGAAGAGTGTGACAGGCAGCTTGAGTGTTTTGATTATGGTAAGAGAAAGCGTACAAAGGAGCAGATTGAGGCGGGCAATAATCTTAACAAGCTTGTTGCAGATGTCGAGCGTACCGGTAATTATGAGAAGTTCACAGATACACTTGTGGCAGATACAGTTGGACTGGCAGAGTATTTTCCGGAGGAGAATACTCTTGTTGTGTTAGATGAGCCTAACAGGCTGAAAGAATGTAATGAGCTGACATTGTATGAATACAACGAGAGTATGAAGAACCGTCTTGCTGCAGGTTATGTGCTTCCAAGCCAGACTAATAAGGTCAAGGCTATGAATGAGATTATCAGTGATTTAAGGAATAATAAAAAGCTTATATTAACGACACTTGATTATAAGCCTGAGGGCTTTGAGATAGATTATTCTATGTACATCACGGCAAGAAGCATAAGCTCATATAATAACAGTTTTGAGTATCTGGCCAAGGATTTGGAAAAGTACAAGAAAAATGGATATACAACAATACTTGTATGCAGTTCAAGAACGAGGGCATTAAGAATAGTTGATGATCTGGGAAAGCTTGGAATTGCCAGCTTTTACAGCGAGGATTTTAATAAGGATTACGGAAGCGGGCTTATTATAGTGACATATGGGAGCCTGCATAAAGGCTTTGAGTATCCTGTTCTTTCATTTGTTGTTATTGCAGAGAATGATATATTCAGTGCAAGAAAGATGAAGAAGCTTAAGAAGAAAAAGCACGATGGAAAGAACATTGCCAGCTTTAACGAACTTAATATAGGCGATTATGTTGTGCACGAGAGCCACGGACTTGGTGTATACAAGGGAATAGAAAAGATACAGGTAGAAGGTGTTGAGAAGGATTATATTAAGATTGCGTATGCGAATAACGGCAATCTATATGTGCTTGCAACACAGCTTGACCGTCTGCAGAAGTACGCTAATCAGGATACGGAGAAAAAGCCTAAGCTTAACAGTCTTGGTGGTGTTGAGTGGAAGAAGACAAAAGCCAAGGTTACAGGGGCAGTTGAGGAAGTGGCTAAAGAGCTTGTAAGGCTTTATGCGATAAGGCAGAAGGTTGAGGGTTACAGATTTTCACAGGATACTGTATGGCAGAAGGAATTTGAGGAAATGTTTCCTTATGAGGAGACAGATGACCAGCTTAATGCCATTGAGGATACCAAGAAGGATATGGAAAGCGGCAGGGTTATGGACAGACTTATATGCGGCGATGTCGGCTATGGAAAGACAGAAGTTGCAATACGAGCTGCATTTAAGGCTGTTCAGGACGGCAAGCAGGTGGCTTACCTTGTTCCTACAACGGTGCTTGCAAGCCAGCATTTTTCAACATTTGAGGAGAGAATGAAAGGCTTTCCTGTTAATGTCGGTCAGTTGTCAAGCTTCAGGACAAGTGCACAGAATAAAAAGACGATTGAAGGGCTTAAGAATGGCACGATAGATGTTGTTATAGGAACGCACCGTGTATTGTCAAAGGATGTGCAGTTTAAGGATCTGGGACTGCTTATTATTGATGAGGAACAGCGTTTTGGTGTTGCACATAAAGAAAAGATTAAAGAATTAAAGAACAACATAGACGTTCTTACATTAAGTGCAACTCCTATTCCAAGAACACTTCATATGAGCCTTGTCGGTATTAGGGATATGAGTGTTCTTGAAGAGCCGCCGGTGGACAGACATCCGATACAGACATTTGTTACAGAACATAATGATGAGATGATAAGAGAGGCGGTTACAAGAGAACTTGCACGAAATGGACAGGTGTATTATGTATACAACAAGGTAAGGGACATTGAGAACGTGCTGAGTATATACAAAATCTTGTTCCTGATGCGGTTGTTGCGTATGCACATGGACAGATGGATAAGCGTATGCTTGAAAAGATTATGTATGAGTTCGTCAATGGAGAGATAGATGTTCTTGTATCTACGACAATTATAGAAACAGGTATGGATATACCTAACTGTAACACTATGATTATAGAAAATGCTGACCAGTTCGGGCTTTCCCAGCTTTACCAGTTAAGGGGAAGAGTTGGACGAAGTACAAGAACGTCATATGCTTTTCTTATGTACAAAAGGGATAAGATGATATCCGAGGTTGCAGAGAAGAGATTAAGTGCTATAAAGGAATTCTCTGACCTTGGTTCGGGATTTAAGATTGCTATGAAAGACCTTGAGATAAGAGGTGCAGGAAATGTGCTTGGAAAGAGCCAGCACGGGCATATGGCGGCAGTAGGTTATGACTTGTATTGTAAAATGCTTAATCAGGCAGTCAATAACTTAAAGGGCATAAAGAACGAATACAGTTTTGAAACTACTGTTGATCTGGAAGTTGATGCATATATTCCAGCTTCATATATTAAGAGCGAATACCAGAAATTAGATATCTATAAAAGGATTGCAGCACTTGAAACGAGGGAAGAATTGTCAGATATGAAAGATGAGCTTTCAGACAGATATGGAAGTATTCCTTCGTGTGCTTCTAATCTTTTGATGGTAGCACTTATAAAGAGCAAGGCACATAAGATAGGAATTATGGAGATTAAGGGCGAAACTGCCGCTAATCCGGCAGGAGGTGCATCTAACTGGAGAACAGTTATGAATATATATCCTAAGGCTGATATAGATTCTGATGCAATTCCTAAACTTCTTGAAAGCTTCGGTGGGGCTTTGGATTTTAAAGTAAATGGAGTGCCATATTTTATATGGACAGTTACTAAAAGAAAATTTACAAGCCAGAAAGAATACCTTAACGGACTTTTAGATATGATGGATATTATGGAAGATGCAATTAGTACTTTACAAAATTAAATATAGTGGTATAATAATGACAATTTAGCACTTTAAAGTGTAACGCTTTAAAGCATAATAAAGCGTGTGCAGAAGCATATCAGGCATATGCAATATTTTCCTGTACACTGATACTAGATTGAGAACACCCGGTGCGGGAATTATTTTCTTAGCTTTTACCGGGAAAGAATGGAGGATTACTATGGAACAGAAAGGCGAGTTAGTATCATTCAGACCAGATATTAAGGTCGTTGATTGTACACTTAGGGATGGAGGTCTTGTTAACAATTTTGAATTCAGCGAAGATTTTGTGCGCGATTTGTATAAGGCAAATGTAGCCGCAGGTGTTGATTATATGGAATTTGGATATAAGGCATCAAAGGAAGTCTTTAAGGTTGAGGATTACGGCAAGTGGAAGTTCTGCGATGAGAAAGATATAAGAGCTATCGTTGGTGATAATGATACAGACTTAAAGATTTCTGTTATGGCAGACGTAGGAAGAACTGATTACAAGAAAGATATAATTCCTAAGTCTGAAAGTGTTATAGATATGGTAAGGGTAGCTACATATATTAATACTATACCTGCGGCTATAGAGATGATTAATTACTGTGCAGATATGGGATATGAAGTTACTATTAATATTATGGCTATCTCTACAGCAAGTGAGAATGAGTTAGACCTTGCACTTGAACTTCTTGCTGCACAGAGCAAGGCAAGCGTAATCTACCTTGTAGACAGCTACGGTTCACTTTATCCTGAACAGATAAGAAGACTTGCAGATAAATACATCAGGATTGCTGAGAAATACGGAAAGAGAGTTGGTATACACGCACACAATAACCAGCAGCTTGCATTTGCCAACACTATTGAGGCGTGCACAATAGGTGTAAGCTATCTTGATGTTACAATGAGCGGAATGGGCAGAGGAGCAGGTAACTGTTATACAGAGCTTCTTATGGGCTTCTTAAGAAATCCAAAGTACAGAATTTCACCAGTCTTAAGTTCATTGAAAATCATATGGTTCCACTTAAGAAAGCCGGAGTTGTATGGGGGTGTGACGTCCAGTATATGATTACAGGAAATGCTAACCAGCACCCAAGAACAGCAATCGCATTCACAGGAGAAGGCAGAACAGACTACGATAACTTCTACACACAGATTACAAGCTATGAATGATCGCGAAAGCAATGAGCCGTGCCAGACATAATGTAAAGACACAGTTGTGCTTGCACAAAATTGTGGCTTTGCATTATGTCTGATAGGGCGAACGCCCGCGTGTCCAGTGCGGCGAAGCGGCGCTGGACTAATAGCGCGGCTCAAAAAGCTGTAAAATACATAAAAAATATACTTGTGAAATTATTAGATAGGCAAAATTTATTGACTTATATAAAATGTGGGTATAAAATATCCCTAATTTAATTAATCGATGGGATCCATTATAGTAAACACCAAAGAAAGAGTGTTATGCCAAGGGGTCAGCGTATTTACTGGTTGTCAGCGGTGTTGTAAGGACATTTTACAGCAAAGCAGACATTTATGGTTGGTATTGTAGAAGCTCCTGACAGTAAGGTGAGTAGACTGTCGAATACGAAAGGAAGTATAAAGTTATGGCAAAGAAAGATATTGATTGGTCTAATTTAGGATTTGGCTATGTAAAGACTGATAAGAGATTCGTAGCTAATTATAAGAATGGAGCATGGGATAATGGTGTTATCACAGATGATGATAAAGTCGTTATCAGCGAATGTGCTGGTGTATTACAGTATTCACAGTCATGTTTTGAAGGTATGAAGGCATACACAACAGAGAATGGTCACACAGTTATTTTCAGACCAGATATGAACGCAAGCAGAATGGCAGATTCCTGTAGAAGACTTGAGATGCCTGTATTCCCAGAAGATAAGTTCGTAGAAGCTATTGCTGAAACAGTAAGAGCTAATGAGGACTGGGTACCACCTTATGGTTCAGGTGCATCACTTTATATCCGTCCATATATGTTCGGAAGCAATCCAGTTATAGGTGTTAAGCCTGCTGATGAATATCAGTTCAGAGTATTCACAACACCTGTTGGACCATACTTCAAGGGCGGTGCTAAGCCACTTACAATCAAGGTTTCAGATTTTGATAGAGCAGCACCACACGGAACAGGTCAT
>ENA-OQAS01001134-OQAS01001134.1-human-gut-metagenome-genome-assembly--contig:-NODE-1134-length-13002-cov-4.007767_pt1 | contig 13002 bp, 21 predicted proteins | sample MGYA00242733_ERZ504523 | MGnify/ENA primary metagenome ERZ504523 (study PRJEB26092, sample SAMD00036239) | human gut metagenome | host: Homo sapiens | study: EMG produced TPA metagenomics assembly of... | reverse complement strand
ATTTAAAAATGGCCTCTGCTCACGCTCTGGCCATCTTCAGCGGAAAATCATTTTAAATATTTACAAATCTGGAAAATCTGCGGATTTTCCAGATTTGATTTTTCACAAGCGGGGCCGCAACGGCCAACTGAATCTGCTGCTCGTTCCCTTTGGGAACAGTTGCGCAGTGGTCTGTGAGACTATCCCGGCAACAACCCTTTTTGTGAAAACGTATTTGAACGACCGCAGTCGTTTTCAAAATACAAATCAAAAAATCTATTCCTATAAATATGCCCAGAGCAGCGCGGAGGGCATTTAAAATTGTTTTATCTGTAATTACAGATGATTTGCAAAGCTCTGTGCAGTGCAGAAGGCGATCTGCAGGTTGTAGCCGCCGGTATAGGCATCCACATCCAGCACTTCGCCTGCAAAGTAAAGGCCCATCGCCTTTTTGCTCTGCATGGTTTTGGGGTCCACCTCCCGCACGGACACGCCGCCGCTGGTGATCACCGCGTGGGCCAGATCGCCCCGGGCATCAATGGACACCCGCCAGTGCTTCATCAGCTGCACCAGCTCCCTCTTCTGCTCCCGGGTGATCTGGTTTGCCTTGGTAGCCGGGTCGATGCCCCAGCGCGCCACCATCACCGGCTGCATACTGGACGGCAAAAGCTTTACCAGCGCGCCCTGCGCCGCATGGTTTGCCAGCAGGCAAAATCCCGCGTGATTCGGTCATAAAGCTGCTCCTCGCTGAGAGCGGGCTTGAGGTCGATCTCCGCATGATACTTGTGTTTTTTCATGTCGCCCAGATGGTGGATGCGCTCAAAGTCAGCGGGCCGCTGATGCCAAAATGAGTGAACAGCATTTCGCCCTGCTCGTCAAAAATGGCCTTGCTGTCCTCGAACAGGGTCAGGGTGACGTTTTTCAGCGCCAAGCCCATCATCTTTTTGCAGTCCGCGTCATGGCTCACAAGACTGACCAGACTGGGCACCGGCTCGATGAGGGTGTGCCCGGCCTGCTGGGCCAGTTTGTAGCCGTCGCCGGTAGAGCCGGTGGTGGGGTAGCTCACGCCGCCGGTGGCCACCAGCACGGCATCCGCCCGGTACTCCCGTCCGGAGGTGCCCCGCACACCGATGCACCGCAGTGCCGGGCCTGCCTTTTTCTTTTTGGGGTGGCGCGGGTTTTCCGGTGCGGCGGGAGCTGCTTCCGGCTCCGGTGTTACCTCTTCCAATAGCAGCTTTTTCGCGCCGTCATGCACGAGTTCAGCATCCTGCGCATAGCGCAAAAGAGCCTGCCGGATCTCCTCGGCCTTGTCCGATACTGGAAACACCCGGCGGCCGCGCTCCACCTTCAGCTCCACGCCAAGGCCCTCGAACAGTTCCATGGTCTTTGCCGGTGGAAAGGCCCCCAGCGACGAATACAGAAAGCGCGTTGGTGCGCACATGGCGCAGAAATTCCTCTGCCGGGCAGTCGTTGGTCACATTGCAGCGGCCCTTGCCGGTGACAAGGATCTTCTGGCCGGGCTTGTCCATGTGTTCCAGCACCGTCACCTGATGCCCCTGCCGCACGGCGGCACCCGCCGCCATCAGTCCTGCCGCGCCTGCGCCGACGATCAATACTTTCGCCATCCGTTTTCTCTCCCATCGCCTAATAATACGAGTATATCATACCAGAATCGACACGCAAAAGCAATGTTCTGCCGTATTTCTGCCAATTACAACAGCTGGGCAAGGATGCTGTTCTGCACGATGAGACCCGCCGGGGTCAGGGCAAGGGTGCGGCCGTCAAAGCTTGCATAGCCCGCCCGGACGCAGTTTTGCACAAAGGCCAGCTGTGCGGTGGAAAATTCTTTCCCGTAAATTTTTTTGTATGCATCCAGCGAAAGGCCTTTGCGCAGACGCAGCTGTAAAATAAGGTAGTCCTCTGCGCCGCAGCTGCCGTCCATCACCGGGGCGGCGGCATCGTTCAGGAAAGCGGCGGTGTCCGGCGGGTAGTAGAACCGTCTGCGCCCATGCAGGAGTGCGCCGCCGGGCCAAGGCCAGATAGTCGCCGCAGTCCCAGTAAATGAGGTTGTGCCGCCCTCATAGCCGGGCTTTGCAAAGTTGGAGATCTCGTACTGTTTGTAGCCGTGGTGTTCCAGCTGTTCCACTGCATAAAGGTAAAAATCGGCGGCTTCATCGCCGGTGGGCAGGCCTTCGGGCGGATGTTTACCAAAGGCCGAATCCGGCTCGATCTTCAGCAGATATGCCGAAATATGGGTAGCCCCACCACCCTCGATCAGTTCCAGCGTTTCGTCAAACTCGGCTTCAGTGTAGTGCGGCAGTGCCAGCATGATGTCGCCGCTGATGTTCGCAAATCCTGCCCGCCGGGCGGCGGCAAAGGCAGCCCGCGCCTGCTTTGCCGTGTGCGGTCTGCCAGCGTGCGCAGCTGGGTATCCCGGGCAGACTGCACCCCGAAAGAGATGCGGTTCACTCCCGCCTCCCGGAAGCCTGCAAGGCTTTCTTCCGTCACCGTCTCCGGGTTTGCTTCCAATGTGATCTCGGCCCCCGGCATCGGCCGGGCCGCATCGATCAGCCGTTTTGCCTGCTCCGGACGCAGCAGCTGGGCGTGCCGCCGCCAAAATAAAGGGTGTCAGGCTGCAGAGGTGCTTCCGGCGCAAAGCGGGAAAGCTCCCGCAAAAGAGCATCCACATAAGCTTCCGGTACGCCGCGCTCACCGGGATGGGAATAGAAATCGCAGTATCTGCATTTGGAAAAACAGTAGGGTATGTGTAAATAAAGCCCAAGAGACATACAATATCACAGCCTTTTTCATGAAACGTTCATTTCTATGCAGTATACTATATTCCGTAGACCGGAGCAAGGAAAAAGTGTTCCGGCAGAAAGAGACTGGAGGAGTCCCATATGGATTACAATTACAATGGTTACGATCGAGGCTACACGGAGCCTGCCATGACCTCGGCTGACTATATGAACCGCACCTATCGCTGGATGGCGGTAGGCCTGCTCATCACCTTTGCAGCGGCGTTCGTTACAGCCGCTACCCCGCTGCTGTACGTTGTCAACTCGCTGTATCTGGTGTTCACCATCGCAGAGCTGGTGCTGGTGTACGTGCTCAGCTCCCGCGTGCAGAACATGTCGGTGGGCGGTGCAAGAGCACCTTCTTTGCCTATGCACTGCTCAACGGCATGGTGCTGAGCTACTACTTCCTGATATTTGATCTGGGCACTCTGGTGCTGGCCTTCCTTGCCACCTCGCTGTACTTCGGCCTGATGGCGGTCTACGGCACCACCACCCACCGGGATCTGTCCGGCTGGGGTCCCAAGCTGATGATGGGCCTGTTCGCGCTCATCATCACCGGCTTTGTGGGCATGCTGTTCGGCATGAGTTTCCTCACCACGGTGCTGTACAGCGCTGTCGGTCTGGTGGTGTTCATGCTGCTGACCGCCTACGACACCCAGAAGCTGAGCCAGATGTTCTCCTACTACGCCTATGACGGTGAGCTGGCCGAGAAGGCTTCCATTTACGGTGCACTGACGTTGTATCTGGACTTCATCAACATCTTCCTGTATGTTGTGCGCCTGCTGGGCATGAACAGCCGCCGCCGCAACTGATTTTTGATCCGCAAAGGCTCTCCCGAAAAGGGAGGGCCTTTTTGTTTGGTAATATCATTTAGACTATCCTCGCTTCGCTCTGGGCATCAACACAGAAGGCCACAGAGGGAAGATGCATTTTCCGGCTGCGGCCCTTCCTGTGAAAGTGCAGCCCAGCCAGACCCGCAGGTCTGGCTGGGCTGCTATATTACAAAATATCATTTCCTCTAAATATGCCTAGAGCAACGCGGAGGGCATTTAAATAAAAGAATGCATAAAACCTGCCCTGCTGTCCCACACTAAGCCCAGAAGCAATGCGTACACAATGCAGCAGATGGGAGTAACGACAATGGAGCAGATCAAAAAGTTTTTGCGCAGCAGGGGCTTTACACTGGCACTGCTGGCCTGTCTCGTCGCAGCCGCAGCGGCGGGCGTGTGGGCAGTGCGCACCGTGCGGGATGAACTGAAAAAGAGCTACGACGACCTGACGACCCCGCAGGAAGAACCTGCACCGGAGCCGCAGCTCACCCTTGACCCACAGGAGGACGATGTATGGCAGCAGCCCGTGACCGACGCCGCAGAATCTGCGGCAAATGTACCCAAGCCCGCATCCTCTGCGTCCTCTTCTGGGGCGCAGTCTGGCTCTGGTTTGGTGCACGAACCTCCGCACTGCAGGGCGCATCCTCGCCTGCCAGCAGTTCAGCTGCGCCTGCCTCCACGCAGCCCGTCTCGGGCAGGGTCTTGAACGCCTACAGCGGCGATGAGCTGGTGTACAGCAGCACCCTTGCGACTGGCGCACCCACAACGGTGTGGACTACGCCTGTGCGCAGGATGCACAGGTGTGTGCTCCCGCCGCCGGTAAGGTGACCGCCGTGGACACCGATAGCCGCTGGGGCAGTGTGGTGTGCATCGAGGACAGCGCCGGGCACCTGTGCGGGTGTGCGGCACAGCGACCCCACGGTGCAGACCGGCGATGAAGTGAGTGTGGGCCAGATACTTGGCCGTGCAGGCAGCATTCCCAACGAATGCGCCGAGGAGACGCATATCCATCTGGAAGTACTGCAGGGTGAGCAGTACCTTGACCCGGCAAAGCTGCTGAACTGATGCAGTTTGCGTATCCCCTTCGTATTTTTCAGTAAAATATTCCAAGCAGCAAAAATCGAAAGGCCGTTCTGGTCTTTCCGATTTTTCATTCTATAGGATCGATGCAGACTCAGGCATTTTCCAGCTCAACCACCGGCCAGCCCAGAAGGCGGATGGCTTCGCGGTCGTGGGTAGCCAGCAAGACAGGCTTTTCTCCGCAGCGCTCCCGCAGCAGAGCCGCAGCAGCGGCAAGGGTGTCCGGGTCCATTCCGGTAAAGGGTTCGTCTAACAGCAGCGTATCGCTGGCGGCCCACAAAGCCCGCAGCAGAGCCGTGCGGCGCTTCTGTCCGCCGGAAAGCCGTGCTGCAGGCAGGGCCAGTGCGGCAGCATCCATGCCAAACTGTTGAAAATCTTTTATGATTTGCTCCTTGTATTGTTCTGCACTGCCGGGTAATACCAGCGTCACGTTCTGCACAGCTGTCAGCTGCGGGCAGAGCCGGTCTTCCTGAAACACTGCTGCCACCCGGCCAACGCCCTGTACTATGCCAGAAGTGGGTTCTTCCAGCCCCATGAGGATGCGCAGCAATGTGGTCTTGCCCCAGCCACTGGTGCCCACAGCACCGCCGGGCCTTCCACCGTGAGGCAGAGATCCCGGAAAAGCGTTTTCTTCCCGAACTGTTTTGTCAGATGCTTGATGGTCAGCATTGCGGCACCTCCCCGGTCACGCGCGGGTCACGCAGTCCAGAAGCAGCAGGAACAGCTTTTCAAACCCGGCGCTGAGCAGGATGATCACAAACGTCCATGCGAACAGCTCCCCGGTGGAAAGGGTGATCTTGGCCCGGTAGAGTGCATCGCCGATGCTGCCATTGGGCAGGCCGATCACCTCAGCGGCAACGCCGCTCTTCCAGCAGATGCCAAGGGCCACGCTGCATCCCTGCCGGAAGGCCGGCAGCACCGCAGGCAGCCACACCGCCCGCAGCCGTCGGCCCAGCGGAAGGCGAAACACCTTCGTCATCTCCAACAGCTGTGGGTCTGCGCTCTGGATGCCGGTGCGCACCGCACCGTACAGCACGGGCAGCACCATTAAAAAGCTGATGAGCACCGAAAGCGATGCCCCCGCACCCACACCAGCGCCAGAATGATAAAGCTTGCCACCGGCGTGGCTTTGACCAGCTGCAGCACCGGAGCAAGCAGCACATCTGCCGTGTGCCACGCCTGTGCGGCCACAGCCAGCACGATGCTTACGGCCACGCCCAGCCCAAAACCCAGCAGAATGCGCCCGGAGCTGAAACCCACCCGCTGCCAGAACTCTGCCTGCGGCAAAAGCTGCAAAAGAGTGCGCACCGCCTGCACCGGCGAAACAAGGAACACCTCCTGTCCCACCGCCATGGCGGCGCACTGCCACACCGCCAGCCAGAAGGCCGCAGCGCCCAGCCGCTGAAAAAGTTGTTTATGTCGCTTCATAAACTTACCTGCTCCTGATTACAAATAAATGCAGGACGCAAGGTGTTTCGCCAGCGAATGATCCGAGGATAGGACTGTTGCCATAAGGCAACAGGGCGGGAGCTGGAAGCCCCGAATTTCGCGGAGAAAGCGCCTGATAGCCTGCTCAGTTCTACATTATACATTATAATACCATATCTCTTTCCAAACGCCAATGACCCGTGCATCATGATGCATAAGAGCTTATCATGCCTGTCATTATTTTTCTTCATGTTTTTCTTTCTTGACATGAAATGCATAAAACGATAAACTGAACTGTATAAATCTCTGTCATCTTTGATGCAAGAAAGAAATGAGGTGTCTGTCCTATGCAGAAGCTTTCCGGCAAAAATCTGCTTCTGGTCGGCTTTACACTGTTTTCCATGTTTTTTGGTGCCGGGAACCTAATCTTCCCGCCGCATCTGGGCGCGCAGGCGGGCGTGAACTTCTGGCCCGCCTTTACCGGGCTGTTCGTCAGCGCCGTCGGCCTGCCCATTGCGGGCGTGGTGGCTGTGGCACGGGCAGGCGGTCTGGATAAGCTTGCCGGCCGGGTGCATCCGGTGTTCGCCATGGTGTTCACCATTCTGGTGTATCTTTCCATCGGGCCCTGCCTTGCCATCCCCCGCACCGCCAGTACCTCCTTCCAGATGCTGGTGCCGCTGATAGGCGGCGGTACCGGGCTGCAGCTGGCCTACTCGGTGCTGTTTTTTGCAGCGGCCTTTCTGGTGGCGCTGCGGCCGGAAAAGCTTACCGACTGGCTGGGCCGCATCCTCTGCCCCTGCCTGATCGTGCTCATCGTGGTGCTGTTTGCCGGGTGTCTCATCCATCCGCTGGCGGCACACTACGGCACACCCAGCGCAGAGTACGCAGCTCTGCCCGCTGTGCAGGGCATCCTGTACGGCTACCAGACCATGGACACGCTGGCCGCTGAATTTTGGCGCGGTCATTGCCTGAACATCCGCGCCCGGGGTGTCACAGAAAGCCGTGCCGTGGAAGGCGGCACATCCGGGCCGGTTTTATTGCAGGCGGGCTAATGCTGGTGGTCTACGCCATGCTGGGCCACACCGGGGCCGAGACCGGCACGGTGTATCCGGGCCTTGCCACCGGTGCCGAGGTGCTTACCGCTCTGGCACAGCAGCTGTTCGGCCGGGCGGGCCTTGTGCTCATTGCGGCCATTTTTGTGATCGCATGCTTCAACACCTGCGTGGGCCTGATCGCCTGCGTGGGTCAGTATTTTCATCAGCTTCTGCCCCGCATCCCCTACCCTGCCATCGCAGCTTTTTTGCTGTGGCCAGTATGCTGGTATCGAACCTCGGCCTTGCTGCCATCATCCGGCTGTCCACTCCGGTGCTGAACGCCATTTATCCCGCAGCCATCGTGCTGATCCTGCTTTCCTTTATGCCGGGCCTTGAAAAGCACCGGGCGGTGTATCCGCTGTGCATGGGCCTGACCGCCCTGCAGAGCATCGCCGCTGCGCTGCCGCTGGGGGCAGTATCTGCCGCCGCCAACGCTCTGCCGCTGGGCAGCATGGGCTTTGGCTGGGTGCTGCCTGCGCTGGCCGGGCTTGCAGGCGGGCTGCTTTTAAACAAATCTGATCTGCAATAAAATAACCTGAAAGGCCCGGTTCCCATGTTACAGGGAGCCGGGCCTTTGCTATTTACTGCAGTTTTTTGCGTTTTTCGTAGTCGTTCAGGGCGGCAAGTGCTTCCTTTGCCATGGGCACCAAAGCTATCATGTTGAAAATGGTCATCAGGCCAATGCCCACGTCGCCCAGATCCCACACCACCGTGTAGGCCTGCATACCGCCGATCACCAGCATGGCCAGCGCGATCAGCTTATACACGGTCTGGCTCCACCAGTTGTCGCCGCACAGATAGGCCACATTGCCGCGGGCATAGTACAAAACGCCCAGAAAGGTGGAAAAGCTGAACAGCGCCAGCGTGGCCGCAATGAACACGACACCAAAGCCGCCCAGATGGTACTGCAGGGCAGTCTGCAAAAGGTCCATGCCCGCAAGTCCTTCTGTGATCTCCTGCGGCACCAGCAGCATCAAAAAAGCCGTGCAGCTGCAGATCACCACCGTATCGATCAGCACGCCCAGTGCCTGCACAAAGCCCATCTTGACCGGGTCGTCGCACTCTGCGGCGGCAGCTGCACAGGTGCCGAACCGCTGCCCGCTTCGTTGGAGAACAGGCCGCGCTTGACACCGTTCATCAGCACAGCACCAAAGCCGCCAGCCACGGCCTGCCGCAGACCGAACGCTTCCGCAAAGATGCGCCCGAACACCGCCGGGAGCTTGGGCAGGTTGAACAGCACGATGCCCACGGTGATGACAAAATAGCACACCGCCATGATGGGCACCATCACGTCCAGACTTTTCACGGTGGCATTCTTGCGCAGCACAATCACCGCCGCAATGGCCGTGAGCACCAGTGTGGTAGTAAGCGGCGGAATATGGAACGCATTTTCAAACGCGGAACTGACCGAGTTGGAGATCACCTGACTGATGCCGCACCAGCAGATGAGGCCAGACGCCGCAAACAGTGCCGCTACCACAGAGCGTTTGAGCTTTTTGCCGCGCCTGCGCTCCGCCAGCACATGCAGATAGTAGGCCGGGCCGCCGCGCCAGCCGCCGTACAGCGGGTCGGGCTGGCGGTATTTCTGGGCAAGGGTGGATTCGATAAAGGAGGTGGACGCACCCAGAATGGCAGTGACCCACATCCAGAACACCGCACCGGCACCGCCTGCAGAAACAGCGGCCACCACGCCCACCAGATTGCCCATGCCCACGCGGGTGGCGGTGGAAATGACCAGCGTCTGGAAGGAGGAAAGGCCGTTCCTGCCTTGCTTTTTCTCGCACACGGCGGCGATCATATCCCGGAACAGCCGCACCGGCAAAAGACGGGTGCGGCAGGTGAACCAGATGCCCGCCGTGAACAGCAGCACCACCATGAAGGAAATGCCGATGCCGCCGCCCAGCGGGATGGTGAACAGGTCGCCCCACAAAAGGCGATAGACGGATTCGATAAGATTTACCAGCAAGGCAGATTCCTCCTGTAGATCAATGGAATGAAGACGATAACTTCATTATAGTACAGTACAGAAGAATTGTAAAATCTAAAATATTGATAGAAATAATCGATGGAACAGGATAACTTGACAAATCACATAGCTTCGATTATACTACAAACAGAAGGGGCGCTGACTGCAAAGGTCAGCTTTCCATCCCGTTAGTCAAAAAGATTGACCGCTCGAGTTGGGGAACTGTGAGGCGGTCAATCTTTTTGTTATCATCGCTTTTCATCTGGGAAAACTTTGCCATGACCTCAACGGTCAGACGGATCACATCCACGACCAAGCTCAACAACGCGAGAATGAACGTGAGCAATGCGAGAGTCTCCAGCAGATTCATTCGATATATCCGGGTTGCGGCTCCCTGCATCTGCTTCGTGCCTTGGGCGGCACTCGTATCTTGCAGGCCGCGGCCCCAACAGCAACTCCCTGTTTCCGCCACTGGCGGCGGTCGTTGCCGTTGCTCTTCGCCTTCAAGGCTCCGGGCAGGGTACTTTCAAAAAAAGTTTCCTCCCGGACCTCTGCTTGTTCTATGTAGAAATAGAAAAACCAGCGATACGGGATAGAAAGCATGACCACCAATTTTGCAATCAGCGCCTTATTGTTATTTTAACACAATCTTTTGGGAATTACAACAAAAGCCGCCCGGCGGTCATACCGGGCGGCGGAGGAAGATGCACGCTGCTGCGCGCAAAACAGAAGATTTTTACAGAATGTCGATGTACTCACCGGCCAGCGCCTTATTCATGCTGCGCACGGCACAGAACTTGCCGCACATGCTGCAGGTGTCGCTGTGGTCGTCCTCCGGCAGGCGGGCATCGCGGATAGCCTTTGCGGTCTCCGGGTCCAGTGCGCAGGCGAACTGTGCATCCCAGTCCAGCACACGGCGGGCATCGCCCATCTTATCGTCGATGTCCCGGGCGTGGGGGATGCCCTTGGCGATATCGGCGGCGTGGGCAGCGATCTTGGAGGCCACGATGCCCTGCTTCACATCGTCCACATTGGGCAGAGCCAGATGCTCGGCGGGGGTCACATAGCACAGGAAAGCTGCACCGCTGGCTGCAGCCACAGCGCCGCCGATGGCAGCGGTGATGTGGTCGTAACCGGGGGCGATATCGGTGACGAGGGGTCCCAGCACATAGAAGGGTGCGCCCATGCAGATGCTCTTCTGCACCTCCATGTTGGCAGCCACCTGATTCAGGGGCACATGGCCGGGGCCTTCCACCATCACCTGCACGTTGTGTGCCCATGCGCGCTTGGTCAACTCGCCCAGACGCACCAGCTCCTCGATCTGGCACACATCGGTGGCGTCAGCCAGACAGCCGGGACGGCAGGCATCGCCCAGCGAGATGGTCACATCGTGCTCGGCGCAGATCTCGCAGATCTCGTCAAAGTGCTCGTAGAAGGGGTTCTCGTTGCCGGTCATGCTCATCCATGCAAACACCAGAGAGCCGCCGCGGCTGACAATGTTCATCTTGCGCTTGTGCTTGCGGATCTGCTCGATGGTCTTGCGGGTGATGCCGCAGTGCAGGGTGACAAAGTCCACACCGTCCTCTGCATGCAGGCGCACCACATCGATGAAGTCCTGTGCGGTCAGCTCAGCCAGATCGCGCTGGTAGTGGATGACCGAATCGTACACCGGCACGGTGCCGATCATCACCGGGCACTCGTGGGTCAGCTTCTGGCGGAAGGGCTGGGTGTTGCCGTGGCTGGAAAGATCCATAATGGCTTCGGCACCCATGTTGACGGCGCTCATCACCTTCTGCATCTCCACGTTGTAGTCCTTGCAGTCGCGGGAGACACCAAGGTTCACGTTGATCTTGGTGCGCAGCATGGAGCCGACACCCTCGGGGTTCAAACACTCGTGGTGCTTGTTGGCCGGAATGGCAACCTTGCCCTCGGCCACCCACTGGCGGATTTCCTCGGTGGTGCGGTATTCCTTTTTAGCCACGATCTCCATCTGCGGCGTGATGATGCCCTTGCGGGCAGCATCCATCTGGGTAGTATAAGTCTGCATACGCTCTGTTCCTCCAAATGACAGTTTATCTCTGAACAGCAGGGTGCTGGTCATACAAGAGTAGGGAAAGGCAGCCGTCATTCAGAAAAAACAGAACGTTCTGGATGCCGGCACCTGCGCAAAATACGCTTTTCATGTTGGTTTTCTCCATGAATTTTATAACGCGGCCCAAGGTGGTGTCCCCGGTTTGCCGCGGGATCGGTCAGATGATCTGCTCCGACAGGGCTTTCAACTCTTTGCACTCGGTCTCGATGTCGTCTGCTGCAAAGATGGCGCTCACAAGGGCCACGCCATCCACACCGGTGCCCTTGAGCTGCAGGATGTTCTCCTTGTGGATGCCGCCAATGGCCACCACCGGGATGTCCACGGCATCACAGATGGCCTTCAGGGTCTCGTGGGCAGAACATCCACATCGGTCTTGGTGTGGGTGGCAAAGGCTGCGCCCACGCCAAGGCAGTCTGCACCGTGCTTGACGGCTTCCCGTGCTTCCTCCACACTGTGGACGGAAACGCCGATCATCATTCCCTCGCCCACAGGGCGCGCACCTGCGCTGCGGCCATATCCTCCTGCCCCACATGCACGCCCTCGGCGTGGCAGCGGATGGCAATGTCCACATTGTCGTTCACAAAGAACGGCACGCCGTAGCGCTGGCACAGAGCATGGATCTCCACAGCCTCTTTCAGAAAAGCTTCGTCGTCCAGCTCTTTTTCACGCAGCTGCACACAGGTGACACCGCCCTTCAGGGCGCTCTCCACCTGTTCATAGAGGGTCTGCTTTCCCACCCATGCGCGTCGGTGACGGCATATAGAAGCATGTTCTGCTTATCGCACTTCATAGTTTGCTCCTTCTTCCAGCTGATCCGGGGTCATATTGTAAATGGCATCGATGATATAATTGCGGTAGGTGGAGTTGCCGTCCAGCGGGGTCAGGCGCTTGTGGGCGGTCTCGCCCGCAAGGCCCATGGCGCACACTGCAGCTGCAGCGGCTTCCAGCGGATGTCCGGGGTTGGCGGTGACGAACGCCGCCGTCAGGGCCGAAAGCTGGCATCCGGTGCCGGTGATGCTGCTCATCATAGCATTGCCGTTGCGGATGCAGTAGCTTTTTCGGCATCGGCCACGATGTCGATGGCACCGGTAATGGCAATAACGGCACTCGTCTGGGCTGCAAAGGCTTGGCAAAGGCCACGGCACTGTCCAGATTGGCCTCAGTAACTTTATCGGCCACATCGGCATCCACGCCCTTGGTGGTTCCCGCGCCGGAGGCCAGCGTTTTGATCTCGGAGATGTTACCGCGGATCACGGTGAACTTTACGTCCCTGAGCAGGCGGAAAGCCGTGTCGGTGCGCAGGCGGGATGCACCCGCACCCACCGGGTCCAGCACCACAGGATGGCCCAGCTGGTTTGCCTTTTTGCCCGCCAGCAGCATGCTGGTGATGGTGCGGCTGTTCAGAGTGCCGATGTTGATGTTCAGACCGCCGCAGATGGTGGTGATGTCCTCCACCTCGGCGGCATCGTCGGCCATGATGGGCGAAGCACCGCAGGCCAGCACCATGTTGGCGCAGTCGTTCACGGTGACGTAGTTGGTAATGTTATGGATGAGCGGGCAGGTGCGGCGCAGGTTCTCGAATTCTGTTTTGAACATTCGGGTGCCCCTCCGTCAGGAAAGACTGTTCTGCATGGAGCGCAGTGCGCCGGAGCGCTGCAGGCTGTACACCAGCACGCCCGCAATGATGGAACCACTGCAGTGGAGATGAGGAACGGCACGATGTAGGCATAGAACG
>ENA-OQAS01001133-OQAS01001133.1-human-gut-metagenome-genome-assembly--contig:-NODE-1133-length-13004-cov-11.111594_pt1 | contig 13004 bp, 11 predicted proteins | sample MGYA00242733_ERZ504523 | MGnify/ENA primary metagenome ERZ504523 (study PRJEB26092, sample SAMD00036239) | human gut metagenome | host: Homo sapiens | study: EMG produced TPA metagenomics assembly of... | reverse complement strand
GGCGCCGACGGCGATCTGCACACCGCTCCGGTTGCCGAGATGGATGGCTTGCGCGAAAACACTACCGATTTCGGCGCAATCTCACTTGGTGTCAATGGCGAGCAGACCATTGCTGATGATGCTGAAGCGTGGAAATCGAAATGACCATCGATCTCAACGCCTCCACTGCGGAACGTGCTGGTCTGAAGATTCATGCGACTGAAGATGGCGCTTACACGTACGTGGCGTTCGACGATCAGATCGGTCGTGTGGTAATCGACCGTCAAGCCGCAGCACAGGGTGATCGCGGCTACCGTACCGCCCCGCTTTCCGCCGAGGACTGGCTTCCGGCGAACTCAAGCTGCGCGTGTTTGTGGATCGCGGCTGCGTGGAAGTGTATGTGAACGACGGACGCCAGGCCATGAGCTCTTTCAGCTACGCTTCCGAGGCCCGCGCGCCATCAAGCTTGTTGCCGAATCCGGCACGCTCAAGGTCAAGTCCCTGGTGCTTCACCACATGAAGTCCATCGGACTGGAATGATAGACGTCTGTCATGGTTGACAGGCAAACAACCATAAGGCAGTAGCAAGGGGTATATGGGAAGCCTCCGCATCGGAAGGGTGCGGAGGCCTTTCTATATCTGTCTCTCTATATCTAAAGTGATATCTGGGATGGTATCCAACGCACGTTATCTCTCGTTACTGCCGTACTTGCTGTGCGGGTTTGCCTACGTTCCGCCCCACCGTCTATACTGGCGAGCCGGTAACAATCTTTTCTGGCCGATTGGCGGGCAGGCTCCTCACCTTACTGATTTCCCGCAGTCGGTCACGTGCGCGTCCACTTTGACGCAGAAAGCAAGGTGAACGATGGCGGAAGCGCACGTTCAACACAAACTACTCGGTATGGCGAAGCGTCGTATTCCAACGCTGATCGCGTCATCACACTGCTTGTCGTATGGGAGGCATGGGTGCGATTGGGGCACGTGCCATCCACGATGATCGCCGCCCCCAGCGAAATCGCGCAGGCGACCGTCGAAACATGGCCGACCCTGTGGCCCGCGACCGAAGTCACGCTGTTGGAAGGCACCGTCGGCTTCCTGTTCGCCGTGACATGCGGCATTCTGATCGGCATTCTGCTGTACTGCTCCCGTATTGCCGATGCCGCGTTGTTCCCGCTGCTGTCGGCCGCGCAGACGATGCCGTTGATTTCAATCGCGCCACTGTTTCTGATCTGGTTCGGTTTCGAGATTTCCGGCAAAATCGTGATCGTGGCCGTGTTCGGCTTGTTTCCGATCGCCGTGCAGACGGTTCGCGGGCTTGAGGCGGTGCCGCAGTTCTATTCCGATGTGGCGTTGACATGCGGCGCGACCCGCGCATGGACGCTGTGGCATGTGAAGCTTCGCGTCGCCGCACGGCAGATTTACGGCGGCATCCGCGTATCCGCCGCATACATCTTCGCCACCGCCACCACTGCCGAGTATCTGGGTGCGCGCAAGGTCTCGGCATCTGGCTGCAGGCAGCTACAATTCGTTCCGCACGCCGCTGATCTTCTCGGCCACGCTGGTCATCATCGTCATCACCGGCATACTCATGTGCCTCGTGAATCTCAGCGAACGCCTGCTGCTCGGCCCAGCCGACGCGGACGCCGATCCGGACGCGGACCAGTGAAAACGCAACAATCACCATTGCGGCCCTCATCATCGTCATGCACACCCGTATAATGGGACTCGCTGTTTAGCCAATGTGTGGCAAACCGGCAATGTTCCACAGCTTCGGCGTCAAACGGTCAACCGTGTGGCGGCAGGCACCATAAGGAACGTCGGGGGCATTGGACGAGCGGGGGCCTTAGCCCTTCGTATCGTTTTCTGCCCGAACCCCGCCCGCAGCGTCATCCCTAGAAAACGGTAGAGAAGCAAGATTCAAGGGAAATCGCAAGGTATGAAGAAGACCATCTTCAGCAAAGCAATCGCAATCCTCGGCTCGATCGCCATGCTCGTCGGCGTGGCCGCATGCGGGCAAAGCAACGACTCCACGAAAACCGCGACGGACGGCAACGACCTCACCAAGGTGACGTTCATGCTTTCGTGGGCGCCCGACACCAACCATATCGGCGTGTATGTGGCGAAGAACAAAGGCTATTTCAAGCAGGCCGGTCTTGACGTGGACATCGTGGCGGTGGCGCAGGCCGGCGCGGAGCAGGCCGTGAACAACGGCATGGCGGATTTCGCGCTGTCCAACCTCACCAACGTGGGCATTTACACGCTTAAGGGCGCGAAAATCAAACAGGTCATGCAGGTGCAGCAGAAGCCGAGCGCCATCTGGTGTTCGCTCGCGTCGAACAAGGACATCAAGTCCCCGAAGGATTTCGACGGCAAGACCTTCGCCACGTTCGGCTCCAACGAATCCGACGCAGTGATCCGCCGCATGATCCAGACCGACGGCGGCAAGGGCACGTTCGACAAGGTGACCGTCGGCACGTCCACGTTCCAGACGCTGTCCAGCAAGAAGGCCGATTTCGGCGGATTTTACGCCACATGGGAAGGCGTACAGGCCGACATGTACGGTCCAAAGCTCAACTGCTTCACCGAGCCGGATTACGGCGTGCCTGGCAATGCGGACACCATCGGCGTGATCACCAGCGACAAGACCATCTCCTCCAACCCAGGACTTGTGAAGAAGTTCGTACAGGCCACCAAGAAGGGCTACGAATACGCCTACTCGCACCCTGATGACGCCGCTGCGATTCTCGTCAAGGAGGCTCCGGACGCGAATCTGAAGCTCGACTTCGTCAAGAAGAGTATGAAGACTATCGTGGACGACCAGTATTGGGGCGATCCGGCCAAGATCAAGGACGGCTCGTTCACGTTCGGCACCAACGACACAGCCGGCGCGCAGAAGTACTTTGACTTCCTCGCCGAAGAGAACGCCTACACCGACTCGCACGATAAGGTGATTCACACCGCGCCTGTGGCCAAGGACATCTCGACCGACGAGTTCTTGAAGTAAGCAGTCGCCTGCTCCATCTTCAGCTTTCATAGTGCAAACATGTGAAACGCGCCCGAAATCACGGGTCGAAGCGCATGTTTGGCACTATTGGTTATTGAGGTGCTGACGCTGTTGGCACATATGGTACCGTACATTTTTGTGCTGGAAAATCGCAGTTGGAGGTTGTGACTATGGCTGTGCCTATGAAAACCACGAACGGCAATCGCAAGCTAATTCTCGATGTCGATACCGGCATTGACGACGCGCTTGCACTGGCATATCTCGCCTCGTTCAACAACATCGAGATACTGGGCGTCATCGGCACCTACGGCAACGTTGCAGCCGACACTGCCGTATACAACACGGCTTACGTACTGGAACGGTTGGGGTTCCGGAACGTTCCGGTATTACGTGGTTCGACACGTCCCTCCTGGGCGGCCTCGTTCATTCCCGACGCAGGTTGCGCGCAGTTCCATGGTACGGATGGGCTGGGCGGATTCGGTCCGGCTGTTGGCTCTCCTGCCGTTGCTTGCGTGTCCGATTCTGGTGAAACGGACATCTGGAAGTCCGATTCGGCACCCTATGTGTCCGATTCTGCAGAATCGGACATTCAGAGCACCACGAACACCGTCTATGCGTCCGATTCGGGTGAATCGGACATTCCCGGTACCCTCAGCACTACTTATGTGTCCGATTCAGGAGAATCGGACACTCGAGTGAGGCGCGGGCTGATTTCCGTCGGCGGATACGACGTACACGACCCGCACGCGAATCCTGCCGCCGATTCGTTCTCACTTTCGTTCACGACCTGCGATGGCGCTGCCCACTCCCCTGCGTTACCGGAAGGTGTGCGATTCATCGTCGATATGGTCCGTAAATACGGCAGCGACGTCACGGTAGTGGCGACCGGCCCACTGACTGACGTCGATGCGGCACTTACTGCGGCGCCGGAAATCGCAAGCAAACTGCGATTGGTGATGATGGGCGGAACGCTCACGCAGGAAGGCAATTGCTGGGACACGACCGCCGAAACGAATATCATCCAGGATCCGGAGGCTGCCGACCGTGTATTCCATTCCGGCGCGGACGTGACCATGGTCGGCTTGGACGTGACGCACCAGTGCCTGCTGGGTTCCGACGCGACTATGCGGTGGCGCCAGGCAGCATCGCAATCGCATGATCCGTGTACCGATGCGCGGACGTTTCTTGCCGATATCGTCGACTTTTCGATTGCCGCAAATATTCAGGCGGACGCACGCCTTTTCTCAACGGGCATGCCATTGCACGATCCGCTCGCCGCAGCCGTAGCGGCGGATCCGAGTTTGGTGGAATGTTTCGATCTGCCGATGAAGGTCGAAACGGAGACAGGCGATTTTCATGGCACGCGCGGCCGCACCATCGGCGATCCGGCCGGACTGATTGACCCGTCGGCGCACGCGTGCACGTGGCGCTCACCGTGGATCATGATCGTTTCATAACTGATTTCACGTGGCGAATCGCGCAACTGGCAGGCGATTAAAAGCCGTTTTAGGAGCAGAATAGAAAAAGACCCCCGCGGGGGTCTTTTTCTTATTTCTTCACGTCCTGCAATTATTGACGCCTACGGCCGGCTCAACATTACCCTCGCGGCATAGCCGCTCGGGCGTGAAGCTGGAACAGCCCACCGGGCTGTTCCTTATCGCTTCACGCCACCGAAACGACGATCGCGGTGGATGTAGTGGTCGATAGAACGCCACAGCACCTCACGGCCGCAATCCGGGAACAGTTCCGGCACGAAATCAAGTTCCGCGTAGGCGGCTTCCCACGGCAGGAAGTTGGAGGTACGCTGCTCGCCGGACGTGCGGATCACCAGATCGCAGTCGGGAATATCCGGGTTGTACAGGTGCTCAGCAATCATCTTCTCCGTCACGCGATCGCCAGAGATCTTGCCGTCACGAACCTCGCGTGCAATCGCTGCGCACGCGTCCGCGATTTCGGCGCGACCACCATAGTTCAGGCAGAACACCACATCGATGGTCTTGTTGTTCTTCGTCTTCTCCTGTGCCACTTCCAGCTCGTCGATCACGGACTTCCACAGCTTCGGCCGGCGGCCCGACCAGCGCACGCGCACGCCCCACTCGTTCATCTGATCGACGCGACGGTGGATGATGTCACGCGAGAAGCCCATAAGGAAACGCACCTCCTGCGGTGAACGCTTCCAATTCTCCGTAGAGAACGTGTATAGGGACAGGTACCGTACGCCCGCTTCGATGGCACCTGCGATGGTATCGAACACCACCGGTTCGGCCGCCTGATGGCCGTCGGTGCGGATGAGTCCGCGCTGCTGTGCCCAACGGCCGTTGCCGTCCATGATCACGCCCACATGTCGCGGAACCTTGTTCTTGGGAAAATCGGGAATGATCGACGGATCGGAAAATGGTGCCGCCGGAATGTCAAGGGATTTGTAATCCACGTTCTCAAAAGCCATACCCGCTAATCTAGCAAGCGCATGGAACGAATCGGCCGCTCCAGATAGTATTCGCCCCATTCTTCCACTATTTGGTGGGTTTCCCGTTGAATCGACGCGGCCGCCGGAACACCGTCCAGCTCCCCCCAATCGCCATCGACAAGCGCCGAAAGCCGGCAAATCGCATCCCACGACACCGCTTCCGATTCGGGGGTATGGTCGGCGGCGCACATCAGGCCGCCGGCGGGAATCGAAAAATACCAGGACAGCGTGGACGAAATCGGCTCGCCGCACACCACGCAGACGCGCAGACGGGGTGTCCAACCAGCGATCGCCAGTGCGCGCAGCACGTACGAATCGCCAATCGTGGATGGCTCGTGCGCATGTTTGGCAAGCGCGTTCAACGCGCCCAATACAAGCCGGTATTGTGCGACCGCAGGCTCCTTTTCCGTGGCGACCAGATTGTCGGCGGTTTCGCAGATCACGTTCGCCGCCGTATACGCTTGAAAATCGGCGCAAATCGGCCCTGCATACGCGGCGATCGATTCGGCTTGGGACACGACGTCGAGTGAACGACCTTCCGCAATGAGCAGCGCCACGCGCATGAACGGTTCGAGTCGGCCTCCGAAACGCGATTTGGTACGGCGCACGCCTTTCGCGACGGCGCGTACTTTGCCATGGTCACGTGTGAGCAAGGTGAGTATGCGGTCGGCTTCGCCGAGTTTGGCGGTGCGCAGCACCACGCCTTCGTCTTGATACAGCGGCATCGCACCTCCTTTTCTTGCCGTTCATCGCATCCTGTTATGCATACGCTCGCCGCACGTGCGCGTTCCGAGATACATTCGCCCCGTCAGTAGATGAACAGCCCCCAGAACGCGAACACCAGCAATACGCAGAACATGGCGGCCACGGTCAGCCAGAACATCACGCGTCCGAACCGCGTGGAAGCCAGCACCGGCTGCCGTCCGCTGACGATTTCGCCGATAGCACCTTACGTGGCGGCCACTGCGCGATGCCTCGATGGGTTGCCTCTTCGATCAGCCGCATAAACACGCGGGACCATGCCCACACCACGGCGACGCACACGATCTGGATCACCGGCCAGCTCCAATACATCACGCCCGGATTCTCCACTGGGGCACTGCCCCATGCCAGTTTGACCACACCCATGATCACATCGCCAAGCGGCGCAGAACAGCACGAACGTGGCCATAGTGGCGATAGTCAACGTGACCAGCGAGTTTTTGAACCCTTGCGCAAGCCCCAGCCGATACCGTCGTCCGTGGGCACGCGCCCAGATCTTACGCATCAGCACGGCGAGCACAGCACGCCTGCGGCAAGCAGCAGCACCAGCATGCTGGCATGCAACGCGACCAGGTAGATGGTCAGGCCGCGATTGGCTTTGAGGTCCAATGGCACTGCGATTGACTGGTACATTCTGGTGCCGGCCACGCGTTCGCTGGTCTGTTTGAGTCCGTGCGTGGTGCCGACGGCCCAGTCGACCACATCGTCCACGTACGCGTCGGCGAACGGGGTTCCGGAATTGGCTTCGTCGCCGAGCCTCAGCACATGGTTGGCGATAGGGTACGTGCGTATGGTGACGTCCCAGTTGCCGGCCTGGTGAGCCAGATCGACGATTTTCTCCGTGCCTTCCACCTGCGCGGTCATGACGTCTTTCGTGCCATATGCCACCAATGTCGGAATGGCATACGCTTTCGGCGTCAACGTGTCGATGTCGAGGTTGGTGAGTCCGAACAGGGACGCGTCGATATTGAATACGCGGCGGACGATCGACTGGTAGCCGTCATGCGCGCCGACGAGCGCGAAGTCCTGTGCGGCGAGGAAGCCCAGCGAATACCGCGGCTCGTAGACCATCGGACTGAGCAGCACCTGAAAAGCGACGTCCGGATCGCGCTGCAGCAGATACGATGAGATCCATGTGCTTTCGGAAGTGGCGTAGATGCCCACTTTGGAGGCGTCCACCGTATCCATTTTCCGCAGGAGGTTGATGACCTGGTCGTAGATGGCGGCGGAACCCGGGTAGTCGCGATTGGCGTCGTTGGTGGACCAGACCGGCTTGTCAAGCACCGCCGTCACGAATCCCGCCGAAGACAGGTCGGAGGCCATGTCGCCGAAGGAATTGTCGCAGGTGCCATAGCCGGCGCCGTGCATGAAAACCACACCGGGACGTCCGTTCCCAGCCCCTTTCGGTTTGCGGATCAGCACTTTGATGTTCTGTATCTCACCGGTGGAAGGCCGTTTCGCTTTGATGGTGACGTACCGTTTCGCCACCTCGTAATCGCCTTTTTTCGCCAGTTTTTCGCCGGATGGATTGGCGAAGGTCACGGCGGTGTTGGCGTCAAGCGTTTCGATGGTCTGCTCGGTCGGCTCGTAGTTCCATGTGGATGCCGTCAGATTGGCCACGGACACCAGAATGCCCAGCAGCATGATGAAAATAGGCAGGTTGACCATGAGTCGCCGCCCGCGCGTCCACGGTTGATGTTGCGGTTGCGGACGCGCGGGCGATGAAGCCGATTCTTGCCGTAATGATTGGCTGGCGGCTGATGATTGACGTTCCTGCTCTGACACGCCGCTCATTCTACCGGCCTTTGCTGAGAAGCCTGCGATTGCATGCTACCGACGGCACGCTGGAACATGGCTTTCAGCAGTTGCGTTTTGCGTCACCGGCACGACCACCGGACCGGTGGCGGTGGCAGGCAACTGGCCGTCGGCCTCCATCTGCGCGGCGATCTCCTGCGCCTTGGCGAGCAGGTTTCCACGATCTGGTCTTCCGGCACGGTCTGGATGACCTTGCCCTTGATGAAAATCTGCCCCTTGCCGTTGCCGGAGGCCACGCCCAAATCGGCTTCGCGAGCCTCGCCCGGACCGTTGACGATGCAGCCCATGACGGCCACGCGAATCGGCGCGGTCACGTCCTTCAACCCTTCGGTCACCGCGTTGGCCAGCTGAATCACGTCCACCTGGGAACGGCCGCAGGACGGGCAGGAGATGATGTCGAACTTACGCGGGCGCAATCCCATGTATTCCAGCAGCTTGCAGCCCACCTTCACTTCCTCCACGGGAGGCGCGGACAGTGAAACGCGGATCGTATCGCCGATGCCTTCGGCCAGCAGCGCGCCGAATGCCAGGCAGCTTTTGATTGTGCCCTGCCAGGTCGGGCCGGCTTCGGTGACGCCCAAATGCAGCGGCCAATCGCCCTTGGAAGCCAACAGACGGTACGTCTGCACCATGGTGACCACATCATGGTGCTTGACGGAAATCTTGAAATCGTGGAAGCCAACGTCTTCGAACATGCGCGCTTCCTTCATCGCGGACGCCACCAGCGCCTCCGGTGTCGGGCCGCCGTATTTGGCGTACAGCTCCTTATCGAGCGAACCGGCGTTCACGCCGATGCGCAGGGAAATGCCCGCATCCGTGGCGGCCTTGCAGATCGAAGGGCCGACCTCGTCGAATTTGCGAATGTTGCCGGGGTTCACGCGCACGGCCGCGCAGCCGGCGTCGATGGCCTGGAACACGTACTTGCTTTGGAAGTGGATGTCGGCAATCACCGGAATCGGCGATTTTTTGACGATTTCCGGCAATGCGTCGGCATCATCCTGGCTTGGCACGGCCACACGCACGATATCGCAGCCGGCCGCGGTCAGTTCCGCGATCTGCTGCAGGGTGGCCGGCACGTCAGCCGTCAGCGTATTGGTCATGGATTGCACTGAAATCGGCGCTCCCCCGCCGACCGGCACCGGGCCGACCATGATGCGGCGGGATTTGCGGCGCGGATGCAGCGGGCTTTCGCTGATGGCCGCGTCACCGGTTTTGCGGAACGGTTTTTCGATTTCTGGCATACGTGATCCTTGCATGTGCGAGGCGCGTTATGCGCCCCGCGATGGTTCTTACGGCTTGTGCTCTTTACTTGTTTATCAGCTTGTCGGCGCGGGCGCGAGCCTCCTGCTCGAGTCGGCTCATTTCCTCCACGGAATCGAACAGCGGGTTGCCGCGCAGTTCGGCGTCCATCTCGTCAAGCACTTCGCGCACGGTGTCGACGATGCCGAGGTATGGCAGACGGTGTTCGAGGAACGCGTGGACGGCCTGCTCGTTGGCCGCGTTGAGCACGGCCGTATGCTTTTCGGACGATTCGAGGCAGTGCCGGGCCAGGTTCACCGCGGGGAACGCCTCGTTGTCGAGCGGCTCGACGTCCACGTGGCCGCCTTCGTCCAATCGCATGCGGCGGCGACGTTTCCGAGACGTTCCGGCGCGGACAGGCCCAAGGCGATCGGCAGGCGCATGTCCGGCGGCGAAGCTGCGCGATGGTGCGCCGTCGCGGAATTCCACCATGGAATGCACGATGGATTGCGGATGCACGGTCACGTCGATGCGGCTCGGTGGCACGTCGAACAGTCGGCTTGCTTCGATGACTTCAAGACCTTTGTTCATCAGCGTGGACGAGTTGATGGTCACGACCGGCCCCATGTTCCATGTGGGGTGGTTCAAGGCCTGTTCCGGCGTGATGTCGGTCATTTGGTCGCGTTTCCAGCCGCGGAACGGACCGCCGGACGCGGTGACGACGAGCTTGGACACCTCGCCGTGCGTGCCGGAACGCAACGACTGCCAGATGGCGGAATGTTCGGAATCGACCGGATTGATCTGCTTGTCGCGTACCTGCGCGCTAAACAGCAGGTGTCCGCCGGCCACCACGGATTCCTTGTTGGCCAATGCCAGCTGGGAGCCTGCCTGCAGTGCCGCGATGGACGGTTCGAGGCCGATGGAGCCGGTGATGCCGTTAAGCACCACGTCGGCGCCGGAGCCTGCCATGGCGATCACCGCGTCAGGGCCGGCTGTGATGTTGACGTTGCCTGCGCCGGCCTGTTCCAACGCCTCACGTAGCGCGGGGACGGCTTCCTTGTAGAAGATCGCGACGGTTGGCACGTGGAATTTCACCGCCTGCTGCGCAAGCAGTTCGACATGTGCTCCGCCCGCGGCGAGACCCGTCACGGTGAAGCGGTCGAGATGACGTGAGATGATGTCAAGGCCTTGGGTGCCGATGGATCCGGTGGAGCCCAGAATTACTACGGTTGATGGTTGCATGGGTTATGCGCTGCTCTCCGTATGATATGCCGATGTTCCGGCATTGGTTGGGACTATGTAAGTTGGGACTGTGTAGTCGAGGCTGTGTAGTTGGGATTGTGTAAACGCGAGAACAGGCTGACGATTCCGCCAGCCTGTTTATTACCGTTGGTTCACTCGAAGGACGGGAACGACAGATCCGGAATATCGAGATTGTCGTCGTTGCCCGACGCCGGGAAAATCGACCTGAAAGCCGGGCTTGGTTCCGGCTTTTTGTCCTCCTGCTGCTTGTTCGCATCGGGTTCGGCGGACGGTTCAGTTGCCGGGGCAACTGCCGGTTCTACGGCAGGTTCAGCCGGAGCGGACGGTTCAGGCGTGAAGGATGGCGGCACCGAGGCTGCGAGGGAGCTCAGGCTCGTCGAACCGGTGGTGACCTGAGGCAAGTCGGACGCGGACAGGCTCGGAACCTGCGGCGTGAACGTGTTTTCCGTCTGGTTCGTCTCATTGATGGTGTGGGCCAGATGCGCCAAGCGGCCAAAGACGGATCCTGCTGCGGCTCGGGTTCAACCGGAGCCGGCGGGAATGCCGGAGCGGCCGGAGCCTGCGAATCGGTCGCGGTCGGAGCCGGAGCCTTTGGCGCGGCATCTTCCATCGCATCATCGGCAAGCGGATCGAACGCCTGGGTCTCTTCAACGGCGCTCGGCGCGGAAGAAGCGGAATCGGTCTGCGGCTGGAACACCGGAGGAACCACCGGAACCGCAGGCGGAGTGTTCGTCGGCGTGGCAGGCACGCTCACCGGGGAGGTGACCGCGGACGTGAAGATCTCATGCTCGGCCTTGTTCAGCGCGTCGAAGGAATCCTCTTCGCTCGGCGTGACGGTTGGCACAGTAGGAGGAACCGGAGCAGCCGGAACCGTGGCGGAAGGAGCTGCGAACAGCGGTGCGATCATCTGGGTTTCGCCAGCTGCGGAATCACTGGAAGCCGGGGCAACGGACGGTGCGGCCGCGGCCATCGCCTCTTCGGAGGGTTCACCGACGAAATCCGCGACGCGCGCATACGATTCGAGTCGGGTCAGCAACTGCGCGCAGGCGGCCAGATAGTAATCCACCTGACGTTCGTCGTATCCCCTCTTGCCTTTGCGCTGAGTGAAGATCACGTTGCTCAAGGTCTGGGAATTCGTGTCGGCGATCGCCTTGGCGTCCGCTTCACTGACTTCCTCGACACCCAGCTCGCCGGCGGCTTTCGTCAGGCACTTGTCGATCACGCTGTCGACCTGCTTGCGGTCGTAGCTCGGATTCTTGCCCTCGCCCGGCTTGAACCGTTGGCCGTGCTCGCGTTCGGCATGCGCGTCGAGCTTCTTGAACAGGTCCTCGGTCTGCGCCTTCCATGCCACACGGCCATGCTGGGAGATTTCCCACGTGGTCTGCTTGTCGACCACGGCACGTTCCAGACGGGCAAGCGCGGCATCCACTTGGGCGATCACATAGCCGCCCTTGACCAGTTCGAAGGAGACGTTCTGAATATCATGCTGGGTGAGTTGCGCGCCCTCACCTTCATACAGCATGTGCGCACGTTCAAGGAAAGCATCCACCTGTTCCGCATCGTAGCCCCACTTTCGCTTCGCGGCATGAGCGATTCCCGATGCGTTCTTCTCGGTTTCAGGTTCCTGTGCCATTGGCGTTCGACCTCCTGCTACACGTATTAACGCCACTACTTTACGTGATTGATTCGACGCAGACGCCGCAAAAGATGAAAATTCAGTGAATCGACACGTGCGGCTCATCGCCCACACGGCGGTTTCGTACCGATCAAGCGGCATCATATCCGCCATGCCGACACACGAGTGCGGCTCATCGCGCGGATACGGTACAGTAGTTCGTTGCGGGCGATTAGCTCAGTTGGTTAGAGCGCCACCTTTACACGGTGGATGTCGGGGGTTCGAGTCCCTCATCGCCCACTTTTCGCAACGCCGTGAAAAATCAAGGAATCGCATATCATCCCGCGTAATATCAACGCGCGCACCCGTGTTTTGCCCACATTCCGCCCACGTTTTATTTGTGTTTTGCCGGAAAGTCCACGTAATAGCGAAATCCCCCAAACCCAATGGGCCCGGGGGATTTTCGTATACGCGAGAAAATCGCGAAAAGTCTTGGTTTACTTGCCCTTGCCGAACGCGCGCAGGTGAATACCGTTCCAATCGGAGCTGACGGTCAGCGGAGTGGCGGCGTTCATGCCGGCGGTCTTGGCCGCGGACTGCACGGTGCTGGAGCTTGCGGCACCCGGACGTCCCGGCTTCGGGGTGAGCACCCACAGCGGGCCGTCATCGCCGAGAACCGCATAGGCGTCGACAATGGTGTCGGCCAGTTCGTCCTCGTCATCGCCATCACGCCACCAGATGATCACACCATCGACTGCGGAGTCATAATCCTCGTCGACCAGCTCTTCACCGGTCAGTTCCTCGATCTTGGCGCGGATCGAGTCATCCACATCATCGTCCCACAGCCATTCCTGTACCAG
>ENA-OQAS01001132-OQAS01001132.1-human-gut-metagenome-genome-assembly--contig:-NODE-1132-length-13006-cov-5.091544_pt1 | contig 13006 bp, 18 predicted proteins | sample MGYA00242733_ERZ504523 | MGnify/ENA primary metagenome ERZ504523 (study PRJEB26092, sample SAMD00036239) | human gut metagenome | host: Homo sapiens | study: EMG produced TPA metagenomics assembly of... | reverse complement strand
CTTGTGTTATGCGCTGATGGTGCTCGGAGGGTGTGCCGCGAATCATGCGGCGCACGGCTCGGTCATGCCGGCTACCGTACGGACGATTGATGGTCTCGCCGCGGCGGTCGTGGATACCGCGGCGAGGACTGGCGAGGTCAGCCGAGCAGCACCGCGATGATTGCGATGAAGATCGGTGAGGTCAGTGTCGAGAAGAGAATGCCGTCGCGTGCGAACGAGAGACCCACGTTGTACCGCGCCGCGTAGTTGTAGACGTTCTGCCCGGTCGGCAGGGCGGCGAGCACCACGCACGCGTACAATGTGGCGCCGCGGAAGCCCATCACGAAATACGACAGCAGGAACGCGATAATTGGCATCACGATGTTCTTCAATACCGCCACCGTGAACACCGCGGGAATATTCGACTTGTCCTGCAGCGGCTTCGTGCCGTGCAACGACATGCCGAATGCCATCAAAATCATTGGCACTGCGGAATCGCCGATCATGTCGATCGGATCGTAAATACAGTCCGGCACCACGAAATGACCGGTTTTTGCGGAAATCGCGGATACGGCGATGCCCAGCAGCGAACCGATAAGCAGCGGCTGATGCAGCGGCTGCTTCAGAATCTCCCTCGTGGAGACCTTGCCTTTGGTGGTCACATCGAGCACGGTCAGGCCGATCGGTGTGAACACCGCCTGTTGCATGACCAGAATCGGCGCGACCAAAGCGGGATTGCCCAGAATGTACGTGGCGATCGGCAGACCGATGTTGTTGGAGTTCAGATACAGCGAATTCAACGCGCCGATGGTGGCATCCGCCGCCTTCAGATGGAAGAACAGCCTATTGAGGATCAGAAACACCAATCCGACCAGCACGGCCGAGAAGAACGCCACAACAATGGAGGAGTGGAATATCTCGAAGATTCTCTCCTTGGACAGGATGGCAAACATCAGGCACGGGCTCGATACGAAAAAGCTGAACCTGTTGAGCACCATCTGCGCGGTAGGTCCGCCTATGCGCATGCGCGCGGCCACGTAACCGGTGCCGATGACGATGCCAATGACGCAGAAGCCTTCCAATGCGCTTAACAGACCAGGCATGACACTCTTCCTTTCGCTCTCGGCCGTTGGTTTGGCCGCTATCCAGTGTTGCACCATGCATATGGATAACATCCGATCCGTCTCAAAAGCGTTGTCGAACGGCGATGTCGGTTCCGGTGGTGCTGGATAATGGGCGGTATGAACGAACTTGAGATTGGATTTTCCGCTTCCGCCACCAGGCAGGAGCAGCTGAACGAGCTGATGGAACAGATCATGGGAACCTATTCCGTGAGCGACGACGAAGGGCCGTTGACCGACGCGGTCGAAGCGTTTTTGAATAAACAGCAGCATCTGACAGTGCGCAGGCATGGCGATACGCTGGTCGCATCCACGAATTTTGGGTGTGAGTGTCGCGTGATCCTCGCCGGGCATCTCGACACGGTGCCGGTGATCGACAACTTCCCGCCGCGATGGCTGGAACCGGGCGATCCGCTGATTCGCGAGGATGTTGCCGCCGGCCATGAGCGGGAGCGCGTGATATGGGGGCGCGGTGCCACCGACATGAAGGGCTCCGACGCGGTGATGCTGTATTTGGCGGCCACGTTGACGGATGCGAAATACGATCTGACATACGTGTTCTACGATCATGAAGAGGTTGCCGCCGAAAAGAACGGCCTGCGCAAGGTGGTCGAGGCGCATCCTGATTGGATTTCCGGCGATTTTGCGATTATTGGCGAGCCGACCGATTGCGGTATTGAAGGTGGCTGCAATGGCACGATGCGTTTCGACGTGATCACGCATGGCATTGCGGCACATTCGGCGCGAGCGTGGATGGGCAAGAACGCCATCCACGCGGCCGCTGAGATTCTGAACCGGCTGAACGCTTATGAAAATCGTGCGATTGAAGTGGATGGTCTGACGTATCAGGAGGGGCTGAATGCCACGCTGATTTCAGGCGGCAAAGGTACGAATGTGATCCCCGACGAATGCCGCGTGCATGTCAACTACCGTTTTGCCCCCGACAAGTCGTTGGCTGAGGCGAAGGCACTGATGATTGGTGCGGATGCCGGTGCGGAATTGGGCAATGGCGAGCATGTTGCCACAGGTGGCGTGTTCGAAGGCTTCAGTATTGAAATGAAGGACGAGTCACCTTCCGCACGTCCGGGGTTGACGTCGCCGCTTGCGCAGTCGCTGGTGGAATTGGTGCGCGAACGTACTGGGCGTGAGCCGATGGCCAAGCTTGGCTGGACGGATGTGGCGCGATTCTCGATGCTGGGCATTCCCGCGGTGAATCTGGGTGCGGGCAGTCCGTTGCTGGCGCACAAGCATGACGAGCAGCTGCCGGAATCGGATCTGCTGCTGATGGCCAACTTGCTTGAAGACTGGCTGAAGTAGCTGTCTGCTGCCTTTTTCTGCCTCCTGTTTCTGCCTGCTATCGGCTGTTTGTTGTTTTCCGTCTTCTGTCTGCACAAGTCGGATCGGCTGTCTGCACGAGTCGTAATCTGTGTCTGCATTTCTCGCGAATCGTGATTTCTTTCGACTTGTGCAGACGGAGCAACGACTTGTGTAGACGGGGCCTGGGATTTGCGGGCGGGGAAAGCAGGCGGTGAGTTGCAGGATCCGGAAAATTTCCCGTCATGCCACGTTCCGTTGTTTTTTGTGTCATACTTATAGACGGTGGTTCTGCAAATCACCGATGCATCCGATGGCGTTGATCCCCTCGCGTGAAGTTCATGTGTGTCCGCGAGCGCTGGTGTCCGCCGTCGCATGATGAGGACTTTTGACGGAAGTTGCTTCCTACGGGCGCCATGATGCGCGGCCACGGTGAGAGCGTGGTGTGAGAACCGTGTGAGGCCTAAGCGTGGGCGGCGCGATTGCAGCGTGTCGTCGAGGAGTCATTGTGCCTAATACCAGTGAGGGCTTCGATCAGGTCGAAGCTTCGGCATCGCCTGAGCATGCCGTGAATGTTGTGAAATTCGAGTCGGTCCAGTCCGATCCTGCCCCGCGTCGCCGTCGTGGCGGTCGTCGCGTGGTGCGTGGCGTGGGAGCTGCCGGTGCGTCCTTGGAGTTGAAGGTCGAGGAGCATGCTTCGGCTCCGCTGTTCGAGGAGCCGAAGTTGCCGGTTGCGCAACCTGCGCATGATACCGGTGATTCCGCTGATTCCGAGGGTATGACCCGTCCGACCCGTCGCCGTCGTCGTCCGGTCCAGTCCGATGATGATGTTCGTGAGATTGCCGACGAACGGCCGACGCGTTCTCGTCGCCGTCGTTCGGTGCAGGTTGAGGATGAGCAGGACGAGGATCGTCCGTCGCGTCGTCGCAGCCGTTTCGCCGATGATGCGGATGAGTACGATGAGATGCCGCGTCGTCGCGCTTCCGTCGATGATTCCCATGATGAGGAGTCGTCTGTGGAGCGTGCCTTGGATGCCGTCGATATGTTGCCGGAAGGCCATGAGGTCCGCCACAATCCGCGTCCGATGATGTCTCTGCTTTTCCAGGAGCCGGTTTGCCGTCCGTTGCGGATTCCCGAGACAGGGCAGACGACGATCGCGACGATTCCCGTAATGACCGCGGCGAGCGTAATGATCGCAATGCGCAGGACCATGACGATGAGCAGGATGAGGATCGTCCGTCACGTCGCCGTCGCCGCCGCAATCGCGACGTTGCCGACGAAGAGCGTTCCGAAGACAATCGCAATGAACGCGATAATCGGGATAATCGCAATGATGATGCGGACAATGACGAGGAAGGCGGATCTCGCAAGTCGCGTCGTTCCCGTCGTTTGAACGCGCAGGAGCGTCGTGCCGCAGCTGAAGTCGAACAGATCGAAGAGGATTTGATCCTCGACGATATTACGTATGCGCCGATTGATGACGAAACCCGCAATCGTCATGACGATGATGACGACGAGCAGCCGACGCGCACCCGTCGTCGCCGTCGCAGCCGCGGCAATCGTGAGGAAGCCGACGAACAGCAGCGGGATAGCGATGAAGGCGAGTCCCGTCGTCGCCGTGAGGACGATGAGAGGATGAAGGCACGGTGACCCGTCGCCGTCGTCGCCGTCGTGGCGGTGCGAAGACGGATGAGACGGAAGAGCCGCTCGTGCGTCGTTCCCGCAAGCAGCAGTACATCGACGAGATCACGACGTCGAAGGTTCCACCCGACTTGAGGCCAAGAAGCAGCGTCGCCGTGACAATCGCCGTGAGCGCAGCCGTCAAAGCCAGCTCATGGAGCAGGACTTCCTGGCTCGCCGCGAGCATGTCGACCGCCTGATGGTGGTGCGCGAACGCGAACGCCACACGCAGATTTCCGTGATCGAAGACAATGTGCTCGTCGAACATTACGTGTCCGACATTCAGGAAGTCGCCACTGTGGGCAACATCTATCTGGGCCGCGTGCAGAACGTGCTGCCGAGCATGGAAGCCGCGTTCGTCGACATTGGTCAGGCGCGTAACGGCGTGCTCTATGCGGGTGAGGTGAACTGGGATTCCGCACGGTTGGAAGGCCAGCCTCGCCGCATCGAACTCGCGTTCAAGTCGGGGGACCCGGTGCTCGTGCAGGTCACCAAGGATCCGATCGGACATAAGGGTGCGCGACTGACTCGCAGGTCACCCTTGCGGGCCGTTTCCTGGTGCTCGTGCCATCCGGTGGCATGACGGGCGTGAGCCGCAAGCTCAGCGAGCGTGAACGTTCCCGCCTGAAGAACATCGTGTCGAAGGTCGCGCCGAAAGACATGGGCGTGATCATTCGTACCGCAGCGGAAGGCGCCTCCGAAGAGGCGATCACCAAGGATCTTGAAAGCCTGGTGCGCCAGTGGGAACGCATCACCTCCAAGCGAGACGAATTCCTGCACGGCAAGCGTCCGAAGCTGCTGCAAGGCGAGCCGGACGTGGCGATCCGCGTGGTGCGAGACATCTTCAACGACGACTTCTCCAAGATGATCGTTGAAGGTGACCGCGTGTACGGCCGTATCGAGGAATACCTCGACACCATGGCTCCCGACTTGAAGGACAAGCTCGAAAAGTGGGATCCGGCCGAACATGAAGGCAAAGACGTGTTCGACAAGTGGCAGATCGACTCCCAGCTGCGCAAGGGCATGGAACGTCAGGTCTACCTGCCGTCGGGCGGCTCGATCGTGATCGACCGCACCGAAGCCATGACCACCATCGACGTGAATACCGGCCGTTTCATCGGCCGCGGCAAGAGTCTTGAGGAGACAGTGACCCGCTGCAACCTCGAAGCTTCCGAAGAGATCGCACGTCAGCTGCGCCTGCGTGACATCGGCGGCATGGTGATGATCGACTTCGTCGACATGGTCATGCCAGCCAACCGTGATCTGGTGCTGCGCAGACTGGTGGAATGCCTGGCCCGCGACCGCACCAAGCATCAGGTGGCCGAAGTCACTTCGCTTGGCCTGGTGCAGATGACGCGCAAGCGCATCGGACAGGGGCTGGTGGAAGCCTTTTCCGAGGAATGCCCGACCTGCAAGGGCCGCGGATTCATTCTTCACGACGAGCCGACCGTGTCCGCGGATTATGACGATCCGTACGCCCTGAAGGGCGGCGACCCGTTCGTCAAGACCAACAAGCATGGTCACGGCACGGACGTGCAGGTGCCGAAAGGCTCCTCGCCGGACGTGAAGGCCAAACTCGCGCAGATCGCGGCGGCTGCCGTGGCCGCCAACAATGCGGAACTGGGCGAGGAAGCATAGAAGAATAAATGATTATTCCGGTCTGTCAACCTGACACGCCGGAAACAGACTTGCGGTTGTACGCGGGTATGTGTAGATTAGATTGCTGGTGTCTGGCCGCGAGGCTCGAACGTGCCGGGCAGTAAGCTTTCCAAGTTAATAAAGGAACGGATATGTACGCGATTGTGAAGGCCGGCGGCCATCAGGAAAAGGTTGAGGTCGGTGACGTCATCTACGTCAACCGTCTCGAGGCTAAGAAGGGCGAAACTGTGGAATTCCCGGTTGCTCTCGTTGTGGACGGCTCCAAGGTTGTCCTCGGTGCCAAGGATCTCGCCAACGTCAGCGTCAAGGCTGAGGTTGTCAACGATGAGCCAAGGGTCCGAAGATCAGCATCATGAAGTATAAGAACAAGACCGGCGTTGCTCGTCGCAAGGGCCATCGCCAGCAGCTGACCGCTGTCAAGATCACGCTATCGCCTGATTGGCGCAGGGTTAGAGTCAAGGACCGAAAGGAACAGACATGGCACATAAGAAGGGCGCGTCCAGCTCGCGCAACGGTCGCGATTCAAACGCGCAATACCTCGGTGTGAAGAAGTTCGGCGGCGAAGCCGTCGTGGCCGGCAACATCATCGTTCGTCAGCGTGGCACCAAGTTCCACCCGGGTGAGAACGTCGGCATGGGCAAGGACCACACCCTGTTCGCCCTCAAGGACGGCAGCGTGAAGTTCGGCGTGCGTCGTGACCGCAAGGTCGTCGACGTGATTGCCGCCTGAAATACGCGCAATTAACGCTTACAAGATAAAGCCGCGCCCGTTATGGACGCGGCTTTTCTTTATTTTGATGATTGCTGAGGATTGGTTTCCTTCAGCCCGTCCCAAACGTCACGTAACGTTGCATACAGTTGCATAAGACATATCAAACGGACAATAATCGGACCGTTTCGAACAAACGATTAAGGTAGATACATGAGTGATTTCGTCGATCGCGTGACCGTCCATGTGAAGGGCGGCGACGGCGGCAACGGTTCCGCCGGCATCCGTAGGGAAAAATACAAGCCGTTGGCGGGACCGAACGGTGGCAACGGCGGTGATGGCGGTTCCGTGATCTTCATGGCCGACCAGAACGCCAACAGCCTGTTGGATTACCGTTTCATGCCCCACCGCGAGGCTGGAAGCGGCACCATGGGCTTGGGAGACACCAAAGACGGTTCGAAAGGTGCCGATCTGATCCTGCCCGTTCCTGTGGGCACCGTGATTTTCGAAGCCAAAGGGCCGCAAGGCAAGCCTAAGCATCCGGGCGAGCAGCTCGCCGATCTTCGCCATGCCGGAGACAAGTTCGTGGTGGCGGCCGGCGGCAACGGCGGTCTTGGCAACGCCGCATTGGCCAACCGCACCCGTCGCGCTCCGGGATTCGCGTTGCTTGGCGAACCAGGCGAGGAACGTGACGTCATTCTCGAACTCAAATCCATCGCCGACGTGGCTTGGTGGGCTTCCCCTCCGCAGGCAAATCCAGCCTGATCGCAGCCATGAGCTCCGCCAAGCCGAAAATCGCCGACTATCCGTTCACCACGCTCGTGCCGAACCTCGGCGTGGTTATGGCCGGAGACATGCGGTACACCATCGCCGACGTGCCGGGCCTGATTCCGGGCGCATCCCAAGGCAAGGGCCTCGGCCTTGAATTCCTGCGCCACATCGAACGCACCGAAATCATCGCCCACGTCATCGACTGTGCCACGCTGGAACCTGACCGTGATCCGATGAGCGACTACAAGGCGCTCGAACATGAGCTTGCCGAATATGCCGACAAGCTGGAACTGCCGTTGGGCGCAATCCCAATCCCCGAACGCCCCCGAATCATCATCCTCAACAAGGTCGATATGCCGGAAGCCAAGGAATTGGCCGAATTCGTCAAACCGGAATTCGAAAAACTCGGTCTCAATGTGTATGTCATCTCCACCGCATCCCACGAAGGTTTGAAGGAACTCAACTGGGCGTGGCGGCCATGGTCGCCGACATGCGCAAGGAAGTCGCCGAACGCGAACAGGCCGAAGAAGAAGCGCGCGTGGTCATCAAGCCGCTCGAAGAGCCGCGCAACCGCCGTCGCCGCAACGACGAAGGCGGCACCGTGCTTGACTTCACCGTGGAACGCAAGGAAGCCGGCAACGGCGACGTCTGGTACGAAGTGCTCGGCACCAAGCCGGAACGTTGGGTCATGCAAACCAACTTCGACAACGACGAAGCAGTCGGCTACCTGGCCGACCGCCTCGCCAAACTCGGTGTCGAAGACGAGCTGCGCAACAAGGGAGCCAACCTGGCGACGAAGTACGCATCGGCAAGGGCGCGCGAGCCGTGGAATTCGATTGGGATCCGACCATTGCTGCGGGCGCGGAAATGCTCGACGGCGCCCAGCTTGGCGCACGAGGCGTCGACCTGCGACTGCAGGAACAGGACGGCCGTTCGCAGCGCCGCACCAACGCGGAACGCCGTCGCCAGTACCACGAAATGATGGATGCGCGCCAAGCCGTGCGTGAAGCATGATGGCCGAACGCAAGGCCGGACACTGCCGATCCTTCCGTGGACGACGACCGCCATGACGAAACCAGCCTCTTCGGACGCGGTGAAACCACCGATTCCGAAAACGTGGAACAATAGAAGCAGCAAAACGCCCGCTGATGTGCCGATTGGCATGTCGGCGGGTTTTCTTTTCGGCCATTCGAACGCCTGGAGGAACCATGAACACGCCATCGCAAGCCCAAGTGCGCCGCGCCATCGCCGAAGCGCAAACCATCGTGGTGAAAGTGGGATCCAGCTCGTTGACCAAACCAAGTGGCCACCTCGATCCGGAACGACTCAACGCGCTCGTGGCGGCCCTCGCACGCGTGCGACTCATGGGCGGGCGCGTGGTGCTCGTCTCCTCCGGCGCCATCGCAGCCGGATTCGGCTCCCTCGCTTCGACTCACGCCCAACCGACGTGGCTGACCAGCAGGCGTGCGCGGCCGTCGGACAAGGCCTGCTCATGGCCCAGTACGAGAACGCTTTCTCACAATACGGACTGCGCGTCGGGCAAATCCTCATCACCGTGTCCGACACCATCGCACCACAGCAATACCGCAACGTGCGACGCACCCTCGACCGGCTGCTCGACCTCGGCGCGGTGCCGATCATCAACGAAAACGATTCCCTCGCGTCCAACGAAATCCGTTTCGGAGACAACGACCGACTCTCCGCATTGATCGCCAACATCGTAGTCGCCGACGCTTTGGTGCTCCTCACCGACGTGGACGCGCTCTACACGGCACCCCCAAGCGAACCCGGATCGCGACGCATCAGCTACGTGCCGAACGTGGAGGACGCGCTCGCCAAAGTGCAGGTCGGCGGCACCGGATCAAACGTGGGTACCGGCGGCATGGTCACCAAAATGGAAGCGGCGCGTGTTGCGGCGGTCTCCGGCATTCCCGCAGTGCTCACCTGCGCGGCAAACGCAGGCCCGGCCATGATGGGCGACCCAGTCGGCACCGCATTCGCCCCCATCAACGACCGTGGATCATCACCGCCGCCTATGGATCGGGTTCGCAGCACACCCGCAAGGCACGCTCGTGGCCGATGCCGGCGCTTCCAATGCGGTACGCGGAGGGGCCGCCAGCCTGCTTGCCGCCGGCGTACTCGAAGTGCGGGGCGATTTTGCCGCCGGAGACGCGGTGTGGATCGACGATGAAGCGGGCAATCACCTCGCAAAAGGCCTCGTAGGATTCGATTCCGAAGAAATCCCGCAAATGCTCGGCCGCAATACCGCCCAGCTCAAGCGTTTCCTCGGCGAAGAATACGCCCACCCCCTAGTCCACCGCGACAACCTCGTCTTGGTTTAATCCCTTTCCCTCTTTTGTTCGGTGCCCTGTAAATAGCAATATGCCGCCCCTACCGGTCAACAGGGAAAAGGAATTCCAAAATGTGCTAAAAGGCTGTTGTTTTTCGGGCGGGAGGGATAGCATGGCAAACATGACTATGGCTGACTGGCAGACTCTTTCCGAACGTATTAACCGCGTGGCTCCGAGCGCTACTCTGCCGTTGATTCCAAAGCGAAAGCGATGAAAGCTGAAGGAATCGACGTCATTGGATTTGGTGCGGGCGAACCGAACTTTCCGACTCCGGCTGCGATCGTCGCGGCTGCGGCCGAAGCGGTGCAGGATCCGAAGAACTATCGTTACACTCCGACGGCAGGTTTGCCGGAATTGCGCAAGGCGATCGCAGACAAAACGTTGCGCGACTCGGGGTATGGAGTCGATCCGAATCAGGTGATCGTGACCAATGGCGGCAAGCAGGCCGTATACGAATCCTTTCAAATCCTGCTCAATGACGGCGACGAAGTCATCATTCCGACGCCGTATTGGACGAGCTATCCGGAAGCCGTGAAACTGGCTGGAGCGTGCCTGTCGAAGTGTTCGCGGGAGCTGACCGCAATTTCGAGCCAAGCTTGGAAGACCTGGAAGCGGCACGTACCGAACGTACGAAGGCCATCATCGTGAATACGCCGAACAATCCGACGGGTGCCGTGTGGAATCCGGAAACCGTCAAGGCGATCGGCGAATGGGCTGTGGAACACCATGTGTGGGTGATCTCCGACGAAATCTACGAGCATCTGAACTACGATGGTGCAAAAACCACGTATATCGGCGCTGCAGTGCCTGAAGTGCGTGATCAGCTGCTGGTGCTCAACGGCGTGGCCAAAACCTACGCTATGCCCGGCTGGCGTGTCGGCTGGATGATCGCTCCGCTCGACGTGGCGAAGGCCGCATCCAAGCTGCAGGGGCATATGACGTCGAACGTGAACAATATCTCCCAGCGTGCCGCGATCGCAGCCGTGTCCGGATCTCTTGACGCCGTGTACGAGATGCGTGAGGCGTTCGACAGGCGCCGTCAGACCATCGTCGCCGCGTTGAACGATATCGAAGGTGTGAACTGCCCGACGCGACCGGCGCATTCTATGCGTTCGCCGACGTGAGCGCACTGCTGAACAAGCCGCTCGGCACCAGCAAAACCGCTTATGCGAGCACGTCCGAACTGGCTGCGGCACTGCTTGACGAAGGTCATGTGGCGGCCGTTCCAGGCGAAGCGTTCGGCGCTCCCGGCTACTTGCGATTCTCGTACGCGCTTGCCGACGCCGACCTCGTTGAGGGCATGAAGCGTATGAAGCAGTGGGTCGAGGACTGATACTGGCCTGACTGAGACTTTTCACACGATTCGCACCGCGGTGACATGCCGGGTGCGAATCTTTTTTCGTTGAAAAATAGCGGTTTTGGGACATTTCTTGAAAAACCGGTTGGACTAAGTCGCAAATACCCGCTATTATTTCGACTTGGCGGTTTTGCCGCTTACTTCTTGCGTGGTTTTTCGCACAAAATCCTCGCCAGCAAGTAGAAACGGCAGAGTACACCTAGGGAAGTGGCGCAATTGGTAGCGCAACGGTCTCCAAAACCGTAGGTTGTGGGTTCGAGTCCCGCCTTCCCTGCCAAGCTTCTTACAACAAGCTCAGCGGAGGATTATTATGGCGAAGGCAAAAAATAGCGAAAAGGCCGTTAAGCCGAACATCTTCATGCGTCTTGGCTTGTTCATCAAACAGATTATCGACGAACTCCGCAAGGTCGTGACCCCGACCAGCAAAGAGCTGTTCTTCTGGGCACTCGCCGTGTTCATCTTCGTGCTGCTCCTGATGGCACTGGTCACCGGCATGGACTTCGGTCTGGGCAAGCTGACCCTGTGGATCTTCGGCTGATCAACGACTTGAAGGTGAAACTGCATGACTGACGAAGTGTTTTCCGACAACCTCGACGAAGCTCCAGAAGCTGATCTCGAGGCCGTAGCTGCCGTTGAGGAGCTGCAGGCCGAGGGTGAAAGCGTTCCGGAAGTCGCTGAGGCCGAGCCGACTGCTGAAGCTGCTTCCGAAGAGTCCGCGGAGGACGAGGGCGGCGAAGAGCTGGATGCTGGCGCCAAGGCCGTCGAAGACTTCTCCAACAGCCTGCGCACCCTCGAAGGCAAGTGGTACGTGCTGCACACCTACTCCGGCTATGAGAAGCGTGTGAAGACCAACGTTGAATCCCGTGTGGCAAGCTTCGGCATGGAAGATAAGATCTTCCAGATTGAAGTTCCGATGGAAGAAGTCGAAAAGCACACCGAAAAGGGCAAGAAGGTCATCACCCGCGTGCGTGTTCCCGGCTATGTGCTGATTCGCATGCTTCCGGATGAGAACGCCCGTCGTATTGTGCGTGAAACCGAAGGCGTCACCGGCTTCGTCGGTCCGACCAAGGAACCGGCGCCGCTGAGCCGCAAGGAAGTCGTCTCCATGATGGCTCGATGATCGCTCCGATCTCAAGAAGGCTGGTGACAAGCCGGCCGCCAACAAGAAGCGCGTCCTTGAAGTCTCCTACGCCGTTGGCGATCAGGTCACCGTCACCGACGGTCCGTTCACCACCATGGCAGCTGTCGTCTCCGACGTTGAGCCCACCACCCAGAAGCTCACGGTGCTCGTGTCCATCTTCGGTCGCGACACGCCAGTGGAGTTGGGCTTCAACCAAGTAGAAAAACTGTCCTGATAAGTCTTTGAAAGACCCCGCGCATTGCGGGGTCTTTTTTTGTCTGGGGGAGTGGGCACAATAGGAAAGCTTGTGTCTGGAGGGTTTGGCGTGCCTGAATGAGGGTACGGAATCCGCTAGCACAGCACAGCAATATACGTTGCGGAAGGAACCGGACGCGGGAAACCTACTCCGGTGCCGCTACCACCGCTTCTACAGAAAGAAGAACCATACAATGGCTCCTAAGAAGAAAGTCTCGGCGCTTCTCAAGCTCCAGATTCAGGCTGGCAAGGCCAACCCGGCCCCGCCGCTGGGCCCGGCACTGGGTTCCCATGGCGTGAACATCATGGACTTCTGCAAGCAGTACAACGCTGCCACGCAGGACAAGATGGGCCAGGTCATCCCTGTTGAGATCACCGTTTTCGAAGATCGTTCCTTCACCTTCATTCTGAAGACCCCGCCGGCGGCAGCTCTGCTGAAGAAGGCCGCGGGCATCCAGAAGGGTACCGAAAACCCGCTGACCCACAAGGTCGGCTCCGTCACCAAGCTCAGGTCCGTGAGATCGCCGAAATCAAGATGGCTGATCTGTCCGCACGCGACGTCGAAGCCGGCATGAAGATCATCGAGGCACCGCCCGCTCGATGGGTATCACGGTTACCGACTGAGAGGAGAGGGACAAATGGTAAAGCGTTCCAAGAAGTACCGCGAAGCTTCTGAGAAGATCGATCGCAA
>ENA-OQAS01001130-OQAS01001130.1-human-gut-metagenome-genome-assembly--contig:-NODE-1130-length-13009-cov-2.504658_pt1 | contig 13009 bp, 15 predicted proteins | sample MGYA00242733_ERZ504523 | MGnify/ENA primary metagenome ERZ504523 (study PRJEB26092, sample SAMD00036239) | human gut metagenome | host: Homo sapiens | study: EMG produced TPA metagenomics assembly of... | reverse complement strand
AAAATATGTGGAATAAATTGGAAAACACTTGCTAATATTTGTAAAATAATGTAAACTAAAAATATGATGAGTCTAGATTAAAATCAACAATGCAGATCTGCAGATTTAAACGTATACAGATCTTTTTAGTTTACAGGCAAAGGAGGCAGGCATGAGACAGAAAGATAAAGTAGAGAAATTACTAGAAGATTATCCAGACGTATTTGCAGATATTATCAACGTGCTGATTTATGATGGCAAACAGGTCATAAGTCCAAAGCAGCTATCAGAGACGAAAGTAAGATGCAATACAAAGCAGCGGATAGTACCTTACATGAGCAGGAAAGAGATATACTGAAAGTATGGAAAAAAGGAAAAGATCATAAAGTGATCTTTGGGATAGAAAATCAGACGAGTACAGATAAACAAATGTCATTCCGAGTAATGGGATATGATGGAGCAAGTTATCGGTCACAGTTAAATGATGATGAAGATAAGAAAGAGTTATGTGAAGTAGTAACTTTGATTTTATATTTCGGCAATGGGCACTGGGATACATCGAAAGAACTTAGAGACACATTTGCAAAGAAGGGTAATGTAGAAAAATATGCAAATAATTATAAGTTGAATGTATTTGAGATAGCATATCTGACGGAAGAACAAATAGAGATGTTTCAGAGTGATTTCGGAATTATTGCAGATTATTTTGTAAAACGAAGGAAAGGATATAAGAATATTGAGAATCATAAACCAATTAAGCATGTAGATGAGATGCTGAAGTTTATGGAGATTTTTGCAGAAGATGAAAGATTTCTAAAGTTAAATTTAGAGAAAAAGAAGAAGGGAGCGATTACAATGTGTACAATATTAGATGCAGCAGAAGAAAGAGGAGTTAATAGAGGTGAAACACTAAAATTGATTATGTTGGTTCAAAAGAAGTAAGAAAAGGAGAATCAATAACAAAGATAGCCGATGATCTTGTAGAAGATGAAATCGTGATTTCACCAATATATAAATGGTAAAGAATATCCAGAAGATACGGAGAGAGATATTTATCAGAGATTAAATTAAAGTGATAAAATAACTCAGATAAAACAGGAACTAAATATAGAAAGAAGAGATTTACATGAAAACAAGACAACAGGCAATTACTTACGGCCTGACTTTCCACACACATATGTGGAATCTCCATTCAAAGATCCCAATTGGGAATTAGTAAGGGTAAAAGGAAGTAAAAAAGCCTTTTTATGGGTCTATGAAAAAGATGGTTATATCAATCTGAATATCAAAGTAGATCCAGAATGGAGAGAATTCTGGAGAGAAGCCTACGATGCCGTAATCCCAGGATACCATCAGAATAAAAAATATTGGAACACGATCATCTTAGATGGAACCATTCCAGAAAAAGACATCAAAAAAATGATCAAAGAAAGTTACGATATCATCACGGACAGTCCGACAAAAAGAATCTACGAAGCAGTCAAACAAATTCCAAAAGGGCATGTGGCAACCTATGGACAAGTAGCAGCATGGCAGGAAATCCAAAGATGTCACGAGCAGTAGGAAATGCCCTGCATAAGAATCCAGATCCAGAGAATATACCATGTTTTCGAGTCGTCAATGCAAAGGGAGAACTAGCAGGGGCCTTTGCGTTTGGAGGAGAAGGAAATCAGGCGAAATTGTTAGAAGAAGATGGAGTTGTGGTTGTTGATGGGAAGGTTGATCTGGATGTGTATGGGATGTAGGAAAATATGATTTAAAAGAACTAGAATTTTTACATCAAATCCATTGGAAACCACTCCTCAAAATGTTAAAATAACCACAAAGGAAGTGATGCACAATGGAATATTACGGAACCTTGGGACCAACCTGTTGCGAACCAACGATTTTAAAGAAGATGTTTGATGCCGGAATGACAGGGATCCGGTTGAATTTATCACATAGTTCATTAGAAGGAAGCCATGCATGGATTTATCATTATTTTGAGGCAGCGAAGCAGACAAATGGCGAGAAGAAGTTAATGATCGATCTGATCGGGCCAGAACTTAGAATTGGATATCTGGAAGGAGATATGGGCCTTTCAACAGGAGCACATGTGGTTATAGGACATGGTGGAATTTTAGTACCAGAAGAAATCATGCCGCATATCAGAAGAGATCAGGAAATTTTATTAGATGACGGGAAAATAAAACTGATCGCAGAACGGAAAATATCACCACGATCCTGGAGATGCCGCATTGTCTGTGGAGGAGTATTGACGGCACGTAAAAGCATAGCTTTGCCAGGATGTAATATCAACAATCCAACGTTGACTGAGGCTGATCTGAAGAATCTATCTTTGGCAAAACAATATCAAGTAACTGATGTTATGCTGCCATTTGTACGGAATAAAGAAGATCTGATCATACTAAGAGAAGCACTAAAACAAAACAACTGTGAAGATATTCGAATCTTTGCCAAAATAGAAAATATGACAGGAGTAGAGCATTTGGAAGAATTACTTCCATACTGTGATTATATTGTTATAGCAAGAGGAGACTTAGGAAATGTCATGCCATTATCCAAACTCCCAAAAGTGCAGGCATATATTGCAAAGGTATGCAAAGAACATAACAAAAATTTCATGGTAGTTACACAGATGCTAGACTCTATGATCCGAAACCCTTATCCAACAAGAGCTGAAGTAAATGATATTTATCATGCAGTTCATCAAGGAGCGAATGCATTGATGCTGACGGGGGAAACCGCTCACGGCAGATATCCGGTAGAAGCTATGAAGATGTTAGTAGAAACCGCAAATGGGAGTTTAGAAGAATTATGATGAATAAAAAATGGTGGCATAACAAAGTTGCATATCAAATTTACCCAAAGAGTTTTAAGGATACAAATGATGATGGAATCGGCGACATTCCTGGAATTATCAGCAAGTTAGATTATTTAAAAGACCTAGGGGTTGATATTTTGTGGATATCTCCGATGTATCAGTCTCCGATGGTGGATAACGGTTATGATATTTCCGATTATTATGCGATCGATCCGATGTTTGGATCAATGGATGAGATGAAACAATTGATCAAGGAAGCAAAGAAAAGAAATATGTATATTTTGATGGATCTCGTTGTGAATCATTGTTCCAGTGAACATGAATGGTTTCAGAAGGCAATGGCAGATCCAGAAGGGGAATATGGATCATATTTTTATATCAAAGACGGGAAAGATGGGCAGCCACCGACCAACTGGAGATCTTATTTTGGAGGCAGTGTCTGGGAGAAGATCCCCGGGTATGACAATAAGTTTTATTTGCATTCTTTTGCAAAGAACAACCAGATCTGAATTGGGAGAATGAGATTGTTCGTGAGAAGATTTATGAGATGATCTGTTGGTGGATGGACCAAGGACTTTCAGGCTTTCGGATTGATGCAATCATGAATATAAAGAAAGATCTGACATGGAGTGATCTGAAACCAGACGGTCCAGATGGACTCGCAGATGTATATAAGATCACAGGAAAAGTCGAAGGAATCGGAGATTTCTTGATGGAGATGAAGCATCGTTGTTTTGAACCATATGATGCACTGACCGTTGGGGAGGCTATGTTTGTAAAAGAAGATATTCTTCCACAATTTATCGGTGAAGATGGATATTTTTCTACGATTTTGCATTTGAACCATGCCATGCCTATCGGAAAGGCAAAAATTATATGAACTATGACTGGCCACAGCCATTTGATGAATGGAGAGAGGAAACTTTTCATAATCAAGAGATTGTTGCCAAGGCTGGGTTTGAAGCGAATATCATTGAGAACCATGATCAGCCAAGAGGAGCAAGTCTGTTTATCCCAGAAGAAGATTATGGATTTTACAGCTTATCAGCACTTGCAACGATCATTTTCTGTGAGAGAGGTCTGCCTTTTCTATATCAGGGCAAGAGATCGGGATGAGCAATCGTCAATGGAAATATGATGAATTTAATGATCTGGAAACGATCAATCAGTATCAGATCGCATTGAAGGCAGGAATGTCCAAAGAACAGGCATTGGAGATTGCAAGACATCACAGCAGAGACAATGCGAGAACACCAATGCAATGGAGTTCGGAAGAAAATGCAGGATTTTCAAAAGGAAAACCGTGGATGCCAGTTAATGAGAATTATAAAGTGGTGAATGTCGCAGAAGAAGAAAAAGAATATGGATCGATCCTGAATTTTTACAAGCGATTGATCGCATTTTATAAATCAGAAGAATATAATGAGATACTAACATATGGTGATTTCAGACCAATGTATGAAAAAGAAGATCATATTTTTGCATACAGCAGGCTTATAGATGTCGGAAACTGGTATTGATCTGTAACTTCAGTTCTAAGGAAAAAGATATTGAATTATCAGAAGACTATGAAAATGTTATATTTTTGAATTATGAACAGACAACTGTCATTGGAAATACGTTAAAAATGAAACCGTATGAATGTGTTATTTATGAGATGTAGATCAAAAAAGAATCCTGAACGATCAGGATTCTTTTTATCTTTAGTAAAAATCTGGACAGTGGAGCGTGCCAAGTGAAAAATTTAAAAAGAGAAAAATTGAGTGATTTTTTAGGGCTGACAGATATTTTTTTTTTCTGTCAAAAATGTAGTAACAAACTAAAAAACGCCGCACGTCCAGACAAGATTGCCCAGACGGCCGGCGATTAATGATCATACTCCATGTGGTTGATTCCACGTGCTCCGTCAGTCATATGACCTCATGGATATTAGGTTACTATAACTGGTCAGATTCGTCAACCCTGAATTTTAAGAAAATGTTGTTGCTATTGTATAAATTTTCAGACAATTCAAAAGAGGTTGTGTATAAAAAGAAAAAAACAGGACATCCTCTGAATATGAGTAGAAAAAACATGATCAAAGGGATTCTGTTTCTGGCCATAGCATGTATGATTTGTGTGGCAGGACAAAGAAAATCCAATAACATAATACAGCAAAATCTGAAAAGCAATCTGATTCGATTTCATGTGAGAGCTAATAGTAACAGCAGGATGGATCAGACATATAAATTGAAGTAAGAGATGCCGTGATTGATCAGATCAGTCCAGAATTGAGTGAAGCAAAAACGAAGGAAGAAGCATTTAAAATCTTAAAAATGCAAAAAAACAGAATAAAAAATACAGCACAGGAAATATTAAAGAAAGAGGGAGTGAAACAAAAGGTAAACGTACATTTTGTACAAGAAAAATTTCCAGAGAAAAACTATGGCCAATATACATTTCCAGAAGGTATTTACGATGCAGTAAGAATCGATCTGGGGGCAGCAAAAGGGCACAACTGGTGGTGTGTCATGTTCCCAGATCTATGCGTAACAAAAGATGACAAGGTAAGGATCAACAATACAGCAAGAAAAAAGATGGAGAAACTTTTAGGGAAAAAAACGATCAGAAAAATAACAAAAGATAAATATCTTGGATGGTTGTTTAAAGTATAAGAAAAACGGAGCTGATACAGATCGTATCAGCTCCATTTTAAGTTCTGGAATTTATTCTAATGGTTTCTTTGCAGAGATAAGAAGTAAACGTTTCTTTTATATACACGGAATTTGGTAAGCCCTGCATTTTTAAAATATTCTAAAGTCTCATAAGTAGAATGTCTGCGATCATCACCAGAAGTCAGATAGGAAGGAATATTAGAAACAATTCGCAATGCCTCAGGAAGTGCAGATTCTCCAATATAAAGTCTTCCGCCAGGAACTAAGACACGAAATGCTTCATTAACAAACTTCTGTGGATCTTTAAAGGTGTGGAAATCGTCACATACAGTGATCACACGAAAGCTGTTATCATCAAAAGAAAGAAAATCACTGTAACCTGTCTCAAAATGAAGTTCTGGCCAAGTTTGCTTTGCGATAAGAATCTTATCCTCAGATTCATCGATACCATATCCTTCAACATCCTTCCAGCGTGTCAGTTCATGTAAAAAGGTACCATCACCGCAACGACATCTAATATATTATCTGTATCTCTGACGCATATTTTCTTGATCATTTCATCCCGTAAAGCATCTCTCATAAGAAACTCCTTTCGTATGCCTTGTGGTTTGTATGCCGTCTCTTTATTAACTTTCATTATACCAGATTCTGGTATACATGGAAAGAAGAGCACTAATTTTTGATTATAACATAGAAGAAAAATTTGTCAAATAATCTTATGGATGTATTCGGTTAACATGAAAACAGGATATGTGTTATACTTATTTACAGTGAATACGAAAAAAGGAAAAAGAAATTTATGAAGAATAAAAAGCACATAGTAACTGGTATTCTGGCTCATGTGGATGCCGGGAAGACAACACTATCAGAGGCAATTTTATATACTGCAGGGAATTTGAGAAAAATCGGACGTGTGGATAATGGAGATGCATTTTTAGATACTTATGAACTAGAACGGTCCAGAGGAATTACCATTTTTTCCAAGCAGGCAGAGGTTTCAATGAATGAGATGGATCTTACTTTGCTTGACACACCAGGACATGTGGATTTTTCTGCGGAGATGGAAAGAACCCTGCAAGTGCTTGATTATGCGGTTCTTGTGATCAGCGGAGCAGATGGTGTGCAGGGCCATACTTTGACATTATGGAGTCTGCTTGAGAGATATAAGATCCCAACATTTTTATTTATTAACAAGATGGATCAGGACGGAACACAAAAAGATCAATTGTTGAAGGAATTACAGGAACGTTTAAGCAGCGGATGTATCGATTTTGGAGAAAAGGGCAGTGATGAGTTTTATGAGATGATTGCTATGGAAGATGAGGCGTTACTGGATCATTATCTGGAATCAGGTGAGATCACGGAATCCAAGATCCGGGAAATGATCGCAGAACGTAAGATTTTCCCATGCTTTTTGGATCAGCGTTAAAACTTCAAGGAGTCAATGAATTTCTGAGTGATTTTGCATTTTATACAGAAGAAAGAGAATATCCAGAGGAATTTGGTGCACGTATATTTAAGATCACAAGAGATGAAAATGGAAACCGTCTGACGCATTTGAAAGTAACAGGTGGAAATTTAAAGGTAAAAACAGTTATTACAGAAAGTGATGAAAAGATTAATCAGATCCGTATCTATTCGGGAGAAAAGTATGAGACAGTAAATGAACTGCAGGCAGGAAGAATCTGTGCGGTTACAGGACTTTCAGATACGATCCCTGGGCAGTGTCTTGGAGCAGAGCAGGGCGGATATGAACCTGTGTTGGAGCCAGTACTTACTTACCAGATGATATTGCCAGAAGAGACAAGTGCAAGCGTGATACTTCCAAAACTTCGTCAGCTGGAAGAAGAAGAACCAGAACTTCACATCATCTGGAATGAAGAATTACAAGAGATTCAGGTGCAGATCATGGGAGAGGTTCAATTGGAGATCCTAAAGAGTCTGATCAAAGAACGCTTTGATGTAGATGTGGAATTTGGACAGGGCAATATTGTATACAAAGAGACGATAGCAGATGTTGTAGAAGGTGTTGGGCATTTTGAACCGTTAAGACATTATGCAGAAGTACATTTGTTGATGGAACCGCTGGAGAGGGGAAGTGGAGTTGTTATCGACACACAGTGCAGCGAAGATGTATTGGATAAGAATTGGCAGAGACTGATCATAACACATTTATTAGAAAGAGATCATAGAGGGGTTTTAACAGGAGCACCGATCACAGATATCAAGATCACGCTGGCAGCAGGACGGGCACATCAGAAGCATACAGAAGGTGGAGATTTCCGTCAGGCGACATACCGTGCAGTAAGACAGGGGCTTCGTATGGCACAGAGTGTTTTATTAGAGCCATATTATAAGTTCCGGCTGGAAGTTCCACAGCAGATGATCGGAAGAGCTATGACAGATATTGAAAAGATGCAAGGTACGTTTGATACACCAGATACTGCAGGAGAGATGTCAGTGCTTCAAGGAATAGCACCAGTTTCTACAATGCAAGGATACCAAAAAGAAGTATTAGCATATTCCAAAGGTATGGGAAGATTATTTACAACCTTAAATGGATATGATATCTGCCATAATGAAGAAGAAATCATAAAAGCCAGTGGATATGATCCAGATAGAGACCTTGAAAATCCATGTGGATCTGTTTTCTGTTCCCATGGAGCCGGGTATAATGTCGCATGGAATGAGGTACCAGAACATATGCATTTAGAGAGCGTTCTTGCGAAAGAAATCGAGGAAGAGGAATTTGATGAACTGACACAGCGAAGCTTATATTGAAGAAGAATCAATTGATACAGAGGAAATCGATCGGATTCTTGAACAAACATTTTATGCAAACCAGCATAATAAAAGTAAATGGAAGAAGAAGAAAACAGCAAGACTTGTGCAAGATTATCATACATCTGCAGAAAAATCATCGGTAAAAAGAGATATGTCCAAGAAATACCTGCTGGTTGATGGATATAATATCATTTACGCATGGGATGATCTGAAGGAATTATTAGATACGAATGTAGATGCAGCCAGAGGAAAATTACTTGATGAGATGAGTAATTATCAGGGAATGAAGGGCATGGAGCTGATCGTTGTGTTTGATGCATATCGTGTGAAAGGACATGAAACAGAGATCACAGATTACATGAATATTCATGTAGTCTACACAAAAGAAGCAGAAACAGCAGATCAGTATATTGAAAAATTTGCCCATACCCATGGACGAAAATACGATGTAACAGTTGCAACATCCGATGGATTGGAACAGATCATTATCCGCGGACAAGGCTGCCGTCTGCTTTCTGCAAGAGAATTAAAGAGAGACTATGAAGAAGCAAAAGCACAGATCAGAACAGAATATCTGGAGAATCAGAAAAATGAGAAAACTTATATGATGGATGGAATATCCTTGGAGAAAGAACAGCCAGAGAAGGAAAACTGATCATACAAAAATGGAGGCGGTAACATGGGGAAGATTTATCTGGAAGGTGCAGATAATACGAGAGACCTTGGCGGATTAAAAACGACAGAAGGTGCAGTGATCAAAGATAAACAGCTGATCCGCAGCAACCGTTTATCAAGGATTACGCAGAAAGATAAGATTTTACTGGAAACAGAATATCATTTACAGAAAATTCTGGATTTAAGAACACCAATGGAAGTAGAACAAGAGCCAGATCTGGAAGTGGCGGGAGCTGTTTATGAGAATATTCCGTTTTTTATGGAAAGCATGGTGGGAGTCAGCCGGGAGCAGGAAACAAGAAAACAGATGTTACATATGGAAGAATTTCCAGAGATGTCAGATATTTATAAGATGATGATCAAAGAAGAATTTTGCAGAAAGCAGATCTCACAAGCAGTCAGAGAGATTATGAATACAAAAAATGGTGCGGTTTTATGGCATTGTACAGAAGGAAAAGATCGTTGTGGATTGTTATCAGCAACCATTTTATTTTTGCTTGATGTGTCTGAAGATGACGTGATGGAAGATTATCTAAAGACCAATAAAGCTGCGATCACAAGAGTAGAAAATTAAAAAAGAAACTTCATTTAGCAGGATTGCATCGCGAAAAAATCGAAAAAATAGAGGGCTATTTTGTGGCAAAAGAAGAATTTTTAAATGCAGCACTTAAAACGATGAAAGAAGAATATGGTTCTATTAATCAGTTTATGATCAAGGGATTAAATATTTCCATGCAGCAAAAAGAGGATTTTAAACAAAAAGTACTGGAGTAGACAATGGAAGAGAAGAAGAGAACAATTGTTATGTTTGGGGATTCCCTGACCGACTATTTCCCAATGGAAAAATTAAAAGATATAGATGCACAGTTCATTAACAGTGGAGTTGCAGGGGATACGATCGCAGAGATGGGTGCAAGATTGGCTTATGACGTATTTCCATATAAACCAGATATCATTATCATGCAAGGTGGTGCAAATGATTTCCTGATGTCATTGTATCCAGGAGCAAGAGTGTTAGCAGAACGATTAATCAGACTTGCACGAAGGATTCGGCAGCAATTGCCAGATACAAAGATTTATATTGAATCTATGTATCCGGCATATACCAAAAGGATTGGATTGATGCCGTCCTGGGCAGAAGGAAAATCCAATGAAGAGATTCAAAAGATCAATACAGAAATACAAAGATTGTGTAAAGAAGATAACTTTGAATATGTTGATGTATTTGATAAATTGATCGGAGAAGATGGGCAGTTGTCAAGAGAGTATACCGTGGACGGAATACATTTGCAGGAAAATGCCTATGATGTTGTAGCTGCGATTATTTATCATTTGATGGAAGGTTGATCATTAACTTTCCAAATTACAATTTCAATACATCCAGATCTTCAGGTATATAAAGTGTTCCAGTATAATACTGCTTGCCTTCCTTCATATATTTTTCTTGACGATGCAGCATATTTTTATCTTCTGTATGCCATAGAACCAGATTTGGAATCTTTAGATGTTCTGCTAATTCACAGGCATCTTTTACCGTACTATGGTGTTTTTCATAAGGTTTAAAAATATCCCTCTCACCATACACACAAAATGCTTCATGAAGCAGCCAGTCAGAATCTTTCACAAAATCATAAAGAGATTCACGATAAGGTTCATCTCCAGGAAAGGATACCCTTAATCCATTTTCCATAACCGATGTGAAACCAAACTGTTTTTCTTTTGTAGAGCCGATATCAAAGAATGTAAAAGAATCTCCAAGAATCTGAATCGTATCTCCATGTGCAATGACATGAAATACAATACGTTCATCAAAATGCTTATAAAATTTCTTACCAACGGTAAGTTTTGTCAGTGTTTTGATCGTATGAACCAGTTCTTCATGACAGTAGATCGTCATAGTGCCATCATAAGTTCCCTTGTTCATAGAAGTAGCGATCATACGGATCATCCAGACCATTCCTAAAATATGATCATTATGAGCATGTGTCACAAAAATATTATGAATGCTTTCAAGAGGGATTCCAGCTTTGTCAAGCTGAGATAGAATTCCATTTCCGCCGCCGGCATCGACAAGGAAGTATTCTTCACCTTTTTGCATGGCATAACAAGTGTTATAGCAATGAATTGCCTGTGCATTTCCAGTTCCTAAAACGATCAGTCGTTCCATAAAAATCTCCTTTATATATCATCATAAGTGTATAAAATCATCGTATCTTTCTGCATTATATTACATTTTTGAGAAGATGGGAAATTCCTTTTTGTGATTCTTGATATTTCCTGTCAGTCAGCTATAATAAGGATAGTGTATACATGGAGAAAGGCGAAGGAAAAGACGATGCTTAAGATACAATACAGAGATGCAAAAGATGGAGGAATCGAAGTTCTTCGTTGTTTCAGCAAAGAAGATCAAGTAGAGATTCCGTCAGAATTGATGGAAAAAGAGTTACGAAGATTGGTGATTATGCATTTTCTGCACATAAACGAAAAGAAGACGAAGCAAAAGAGATTATGATCGGCGAAGACTTTTTGGGTAGTGAAGATGAACCGATGTTTTGTGGGGAGCAGTAAAAGAAGTTTATCTGCCACCGGATACTGTGGAAATAGGGAAATATGCATTTTATGGATGTGTAAATCTGACAACACTTGGGTTTTCAGATTCTCTTTTAAGAACAGGAGCAGGAATTTTTACAGGATGCAAGTTGCAAAAGATCTACTATGATGTTTATGAGGATAAAAAAGTGCTTTAAGAGACGTTGTAAGAGATACTCGTTTTCCATTGCAGGTAAATATCCGTTATAAAGAAGAAGAAAAACAAAGTCGTTTATTTTATCCAGAGTATTATGAAGAGGCTGTGGAAAATACACCAGCAAGAATTGTGGAGACACATTTTCATGGAACAGGATATCAATATCGCCAAAGTTTTTTGCGAGGAGAGATCGACTATCGTAAATATGATGATATTTTTCCAGTGGCAGCAGTTCAGGAAGATCTGGATATTGTATGGGAGATATTAGCTGGGCGTATGTTAATGCCATACGGGGTATCAGATTTTGCATGGATGCAATACGAGGGCTATGTAAAGCAGAACCAATGTGAGATGATGAATTATTTAAAAGAAGAAGATCAGATGCCATTTATCAATTTGATGGCTGAGAAGAATTATTTCAGTAAAGAAGGAATCGAAGCAGCGATCGACTGGGCATCCAGAAAGCAGAAAACAGAACTTTTAAGTATTTTGATGAACGAACAGCATAAGAGATTTCCAAAGAAAAAGAAAACATTTGAATTATAGATAAGATAAAGGGAAATGAGTAATGGAAGAAAATATCAATGAGCGTCTCAGTGAACTTGGAACAAAGATCCTTGCGACGACAAGAAATGAATTATATATCCATATGCGTTTTTTAGATGTGGCATTAAGCAGTTTTGCTTATGTGATCGATCCTTCTGTAAATGGTGTTGGAACGGATGGAATGTGTATGTTTTATCATCTAGGGGCTTTAGGAGGCATGTACAGCAAAACAGAGTTCGATGAATCGTGCATATCTTCATATGGTGCTTCACTGCATTTTACATCATGTGACAAGAAGAAAAGGAAGAGATAAGACTCTATGGAATATTTCTTGTGATATCGCAGTCGAATCAATTATTGATCACTGGCATTTAAAATGTATCCATATGGTGCAAACAAGGCTGCGCAAAGACATTTACGGACAGCTTGAGAGGAACCTCAAAGTATTGACAGCTGAGGGGATTTATCGACAGTTAGTTTCTTTTGGATTAGAAGAGAAGAAAATAAAAGAACTGCAGATGGAATTTCGGGTAGATGACCACCAGTATTGGCCCGAAGATCCCAAGCAAGATCTTCATCAGGAAGTAGAAAATAAATGGAAGAATATCAGTGAAAAACGGAAACAGATATGGAGACATTTTCCAGTGAAGAGTCACAACAAGCAGGGGATCTGATCGGACAGGTACAGGTAGAAAACAGAGACCGTTATGATTATCGTGAATTTTTAAGAAAATTTCGGTTTTAAGAGAAGAAGTCAGTGTGGATCCAGATTCGTTTGACTATATATTTACAGTTTATGGG
>ENA-OQAS01001129-OQAS01001129.1-human-gut-metagenome-genome-assembly--contig:-NODE-1129-length-13009-cov-4.953190_pt1 | contig 13009 bp, 18 predicted proteins | sample MGYA00242733_ERZ504523 | MGnify/ENA primary metagenome ERZ504523 (study PRJEB26092, sample SAMD00036239) | human gut metagenome | host: Homo sapiens | study: EMG produced TPA metagenomics assembly of... | reverse complement strand
GCACTGGCGAACTGCATTTATGTTCTTTGATGCATTTTGATGTCACGACCCCTCTCGTGAAAAAGCAGCAGAGAAAAAGCCCGCAGGCTTTTCTCTGCTGCAAATAAAAATAATCATTCCTCTGCCATTGCCAAAGCGAATGCGGCGGCAATTTCAAATGGTCATCCCAACAGGAAAGGAGGTTTTTCCATGTACGAAGCCTTACTCAAGGCCACACCGGAATATCAGAAGATCGCCGCCAGCTTTGCACAGCCCGGCCCGGCAGCGCTGTTCGGTCTGCCGCCCGCAGGCCGTGCCCTGCTGTACGCCGCGTTGCAAAAAGACCTTTGCCGGGTGCTGTGCATCGTGACCCCCGGCGAGGCCGAGGCCACCCACTTTGCGGACGACCTCAAGGCACTGGGGCTTGCCGCTGCGGTGTTCCCGCCCCGGGACTTATGCTGCGCCCAGTGGAGGGCGCGGGCCGCGAGTACGAGTACCGCCGCCTTTCGGTGCTGGGCTCCCTTGCAGGCGGACGGCTGAACGCGGTCTGCGTGCCCGCCGAAGCGCTGTTGCAGTACACCGTGCCCCGGGATGAATTTTTAAAGAACACTCTTACCCTCAAACCCGGCATGGTGTACAACCGCGAGGGTCTTGTGGCCCGGCTGTTCGCCGCCGGGTATGTGCGGCGCAGTCAGGTGGACGGCCCGGGACAGTTCAGTGTGCGCGGCGATATCGTGGATATCTATGCGCCGGATATGCGCCAGCCTGCCCGCGTGGAGTACTGGGACGACGAGATCGATTCCATTTCCTCCTTCGATCTGCTCACCCAGCGGCGGGACAGCGCACTGGAAAAGATCTATCTTTCCCCTGCCCGCGAGGTGCTGTTCGGCGATACCGCCGAGACTGCCGAGGCCCTGCGTTCCGCCATCAAAAAGGCACGCGGCCGGCACCGCACCGCACTGGAAAAGGCCACGGGAAGCCGACCTTGCTCAGCTGGACTCCGGCCTGATGCCGGAAGCCATGGATAAATACTACGGCCTGCGCTATCCGAGCCCGGCCACCCTGCTGGATCATCTGGACACACCGCTGTTCATTCTGGACGAGGTGGGCGGCATCCGGGATGCCCAGAAGGCCACCGAGTTCCGTCGCAGCGAAGAGCTGACCGGCCTGTTGGAAGAGGGTGTGCTCTGCCCCGGGCTGGATGTACTCTACCAGACCATGGACGACCTTGCCGCTGCCGCCCAGAAGCAGAGCACCCTGCTGTGCGAGAACTTCTGCGCGGCATGAACGAATTTAAGCTGAAAGACCTCATCAACGCCGAGGCCTTTGCCGCCCCCAACTGGAACGGCGACCTTGCTTCCTGCGGGAGGATCTGGACCCCCTCATTGCGCAGGGCTATGCCGTCACCCTGTTTTCCGGAACGCCCAAGGGTGCCGCCGCCCTCACCCGCGACCTTGCCGACAAGGGCTACTCCGTGAGCATGAGCCGGGATGTGCGGCCCACAAAAGGCATCGTACAGGTGCTGCCGGGCCATCTGACCGCCGGGTGCACCTTTCCCTTTGCCCATGCGGCGGTGCTGTCCAGCCGCAGGCACGGTCTGGAAGAAGAGACCGCCGCCGAGACCAAAAAGCGCAAAAAGAACAAGAACGCCCTTTCCAGCCTTTCGGACATCAAGCCCGGGGATTACGTGGTGCACCAGAGCCATGGCATCGGCATGTATGCGGGCATCCAGCGGCTGGAAGTGCAGGGCGCCACGAAAGATTACCTCAAGGTACAGTATTCCGGCTCGGATGTGCTGTATGTTCCGGTGACCCAGCTGGACCTGCTGAGCCGCTACACCGCCCCCGGCGACGAGGAAAAGGTAAAGCTGGCAAAGCTGGGCGGTGCCGAGTGGCAGCGCACCCGCGCCAAGGTAAAAAAAGCCACCGAGGAGATGGCGCAGGAACTGATCGAGCTCTACGCCCGCCGCCGTCAGGCACGGGCTACGCCTTCCCGCCGGACGGCGACTGGCAGCGGGACTTTGAGACCCGCTTTGACTACGACGAGACCGACGACCAGCTGAACGCCACCGCCGAGATCAAGCAGGACATGGAAAAGGGCTGGCCCATGGACCGCCTGCTGTGCGGCGACGTGGGCGTGGGCAAGACCGAAGTGGCCCTGCGCGCCGCCTTCAAGTGTGTGATGGGCGGCAAGCAGTGCGCCATCCTTGCCCCCACCACCCTGCTGGCGTGGCAGCACTACAACACCATTCTTTCCCGCATGGAAGCTTTTCCCGTGAAGGTGGAGATGATGTCCCGCTTCCGCACCGCAAAACAGCAGAAGGAGACCCTCCGGGGCCTACAGTCGGGCAGTGTGGACATCGTGGTGGGCACCCACCGGCTGCTGTCCAAGGACGTGAAGTTCCATGACCTTGGCCTTGTCATCATCGATGAGGAGCAGCGCTTCGGTGTGAAGCACAAGGAAAAGCTCAAGGAGAACTTCATCGGGGTGGACATGCTCACCCTTTCGGCTACCCCCATCCCCCGCACGCTGAACATGGCCATGAGCGGAATCCGGGACCTTTCCACCATCGAGCAGCCGCCCATCGAGCGGCAGCCCGTGGAGACCTTTGTGCTGGAATACAACGACGTGATCCTTGCCGAAGCCATGAAGAAGGAGCTTGCCCGGGGCGGGCAGGTGTACTACCTGCACAACCGGGTGGACAACATCGAAGCCTGCGCCGCCCATGTGAGCAAGCTGGTGCCCGGCGCACGCATCGGCATTGCCCACGGCAAGATGACCGAGGAAGAGCTGAACCCCGTGTGGCAGCATCTGCTGAACGGCGAGATCGATATTCTGGTGTGCACCACCCTCATCGAGACCGGCATCGACGTGCGCAACTGCAACACCCTCATCATCGAGGACGCCGACCGCATGGGCCTTGCCCAGCTGTACCAGATAAGAGGCCGGGTGGGCCGCTCCGGCCGCAAGGCCTATGCCTACTTCACCTTCCGGCGGGACAAGACCCTGACCGATATCGCTCAGAAGCGGCTCTCCGCTATCCGGGAGTTCACGGCCTTCGCTCCGGCTTCCGCATCGCCATGCGGATCTGCAGATCCGGGGTGCGGGCAGTCTTCTGGGCCACAGCCAGCACGGCCACATGGAGCCGTGGGCTACGACCTCTACGTGAAGATGCTGGGGCAGGCCATCGCCCGGGCCAAGGGCGAACCTGTCCGGCGGGACAAGAGTGAATGCCTTGTGGACCTGCGGGTGGATGCCTTCATCCCGGAGAAATATATCGCAGACGGCCCGGGCCGCATTGAAGCTTATAAGCGCATTGCCGCCATCCAGACGGCAGAGGATGCCGCCGATGTGCTGGACGAGCTCATCGACCGCTACGGAGACCCGCCGCCCTCGGTGAACGATCTGGTGAACGTGTCGCTGGTACGCGTGCAGGCCAGCACTGTGGGCGTGACCGAAGTGACCCAGAAAAAGGACACCCTCACCCTGCAGCTGGAAAGTCTGGAGCTGCCCATGATCCGGGGCCTGCTGGTGGCCTTCAATGGCCGCGTCACCGCCGGTGCAGGCAACCGGCCCTATCTCTCGGTCACGCTTCAGCCCGACGAAAAGCCGCTGGAGCTGCTGCAAAGCATCCTCAAGGCGATGGCAGAGATCCTTGCCTCCGCCGAGCAAAAATAAACATCATAGGAGCATTACCATGAAAAAGAAACTTCTCGCGCTGATCTGCGCACTTGCACTGGTGTTCAGCCTTGTGGGCTGCACCATTTCCGCCCCGAACACCGTGGGCAGCATCGGTGATTTTGAGATCACCTCCGGCATGTATCTGCTGGCACAGTACGGTGCTTACCAGCAGGCCGCCCAGCTTGCCGGCACCGATCAGGACACCACCGACGTAAAAGCCTTCCTGAAAGAGACCATCACCACCGACTCTGACAGCGGCGAGACCGCAGTTGTGAGCGACTATGTGGCCCAGAAAACGCAGGAAACGTTGGAAACGCTGGCCGCTGTGGATGCCCGCTTCAAGGCGCTGGGCGGTGAGCTGACTGCAGAGCAGCTTTCCACTGCCGACCGTTATGCCCAGCAGATGATGGACCAGTACGGCGACACCTACACCGCCAACGGCATTGGTCTGGAGACCGTCAAGGCATATGAACGTCTGCAGGTGGAGCACACCGCCCTGCTGGATATGGTCTACGGCCTGGACGGCGAGACCCCAGTGGAGGACGACGAGCTGACCAGCCATCTGGACGACAGCATGTATGAGATCTGCTACATCAGCATCCCGCTGTACAATACCAGCACCTACGCCTTTGCGGACGATGACCAGAAGGCCGAGATGCTCAAGCTGGCACAGGCCGCTGCCGACAGCGTCAACGCCGCAGGCGGCGAGACGGTCTCGGATCAGGTGAGTGCCCTGCATGAGACCGCACAGAATGCCCTGCCGGACATCTACGCTGTGCTGGACGGCAAAACTTCCGACGACAGCGCCAGCGTCCAGACCGAGCTGCTGACCGAGAGCGATGTTGCTTCGGCCTTTACGCAGGACGGTGCTGCCGATGCTCTGCGCAGCCTTTCCTACGGCGAAGCCGCTGCCGTGCAGATCAACGGCTCCACCCTGCTCCTGATGGTGCGTGTAGACCCGCTGAGCGTTTCTTCGCTGGACGACCTGCGCAGCCAGATCCTGAGCGATATGAAGGGCGGCGAGCTGGACGACGCACTGGCCGCAGGCGGTGCAGAGCTGGCACACGATCTGGACAGCTCTGCCATGAACAAACTGCCCGCCAAAAAGATCGTGAACAACAGCGCCAACAGCTGAGAACAAAGACCCTCTCAGGCAAACCCTTACGGGTTTGCCAGCTCCCCCGAAAGGGGGAGCTCTTTTTATTTTCCGACAAGCACAAAAAAGCTCCCCCTTTCGGGGGAGCTGGCACGGCGTCAGCGTGACTGAGAGGGTTCACTACTTTCGCAAACTCTGCGGCAAGGGCAGCATTCACCGAGCGGACGGCATTGGCATCCGGCTTGATCTCGGCCCGGTCATAGGTGAACAGACCGTTCACCTCATCTTCCACATCCGTCAGCTGGGTGTACACCAGCGCCGAGAGTCCTTTTTTGAGCTGCGGCAGCACCGTGCCCAATTGCAGCTTTTTGCAGCGGGCGGTCAGGTCTGCGCGGCTCTTGGCCGTGCCGTAGCCGTAGGTTTTGCCCGGTGCTTCGTGCCCCGGCATGGGCCATGCAATGCCGCCGTATTCACTCAGGGCCACAGTGCGCTTTCCGGGCTTTACATGCAGCGGATAGAAATAGTTGTGGATGGAGCACACATCTCCGCCGCCCTGATCATACCAACCGCTGGCCTCGTCCACAAGGCGGGTATCGTCCAGCGTGCGGATGGCCTGCACTGCCCCGGCCGCATCAAACTGGCCCCAGCCTTCGTTGAAGGGTACCCAGCAGCCGATGCACGGATGGCAGCGCAGGGCTTCCACGGTGGCTTGCAGCTCTTTGCGGTATGTTTCCCGGCTGGATGCTTTTCCGCGGCTCAGCAGGCTCCAGAGCGGCTCTGCGTCGGGCAGGCGGCGCACAAGGGGCTGCAGCACATTGGTCAGGTAGGTGACGAACCACAGGTTGTATCTGCTGCCGCCGTTCACCATGTCCTGCCAGACCACAAGGCCGAGCCTGTCGCAGTGGTAGTACCAGCGCTGCGGCTCGATCTTGGCGTGCTTGCGCAGCAGGTTGAATCCCAGCGCTTTCACCTCGCTCAGCTCCCGCTCCACCGCCGCATCGGAAGGCGGGGTATACAGGCCCTGCGGCCAGTAGCCCTGGTCCAGCAGGCCGTTGAGCAGGATGGGCTTTCCGTTCAGGCAGAAGCGCAGCACGCCCCGCGCATCCGGCTCACAGCTCCACTTGCGCAGGGCAAAGTAGCTGTGCACGGTGTCGAACTGTTCCTCTCCTCCCTGCGTGTGCCCACGGTCAGGTCATACAAAAACGGGGTATCCGGGCTCCACGGAAAGAAATGTTCCTCCGGGATGTTCAGCGTCACCTCGCCGTCCCGGTCCGCTTCGTCGCTGCCCCAGTCCTCGGCAATGGTCACGCCCCCGGCCCGCACCACGGCCCACAGGTTCACTGCACCTCCGGGCATGGAAGTATGGGCTTTCACGGTCACGGTGCGGGCATCGTAGTCCGGCGTGACCGTGAGCGACTGGATGTAGTTTTCCGGCACACGCTCCAGCCAGACCGTCTGCCAGATGCCGCTCTGGGCCGGATAGAACATGCCGCCGGGCTTCAGGGTCTGCTTGCCCCGGGCCTGCGTACCGCTGTCCGTGGGGTCCTGCACGGCCACCCACAGGCTGTTGCGGCCCGTATCGTTGAGCTGGGCGGTGACATCCAGTGTGAAGGGCCAGTAGCCGCCCCGATGGCCGCCCACCAGATGACCGTTCACCTGCACCGCACAGGCATCGTCCACCGCGCCGAAGTGCAGCAGCACCCGACCCCCTTCTCCCGGAGGGGGAGCAAAGGTGCAGTGGTAGTGCAGCCACTGGCCGGGCTGCAGGGTGCGGCCCACGCCGGAGGCCTTTGTTTCCGGAGAGTAGGGCACCAGAATGCTGCCGTCCCACGCAGCGGGGTATTCTGCTGTCTGAGTAATGGCGTACTTCCACAGGCCGTTCAGGTTCTCATAGCTGTCCCGGCGCATAGCCGGGCGAGGATATTCCGGGAGTGGTGCATGGTTTCACCGCCTTTGATTTGTTGGTTTCATTCTAGCACAGGCGGGTGGCTTGTATAGACTGAGCAGCAACGATGCGGCGGCAAACAGCAGATAATGCAAGCGTTAAACACGCAAACCCGCTCCCACGCGATTACGCTCTGCACCGGAAGCATTTTCCACATGCAAAAAGGCTACATACAAAAAGGCTACTGCACCAAATGGCGCAGCAGCCTTTGCTTTTGCAATGATAAAACAGAAAACCAGAAGTCAGAGCTTACTCTTCGCCCTCATCCTCGTCATCTTCGTCATCATCGTCCTCTTTCGGCTTATAGAAGATGCCGCTCAGGAAGATGCTGATGAAGTACAGCAGCACCATGGGCCGGCCACCATGCACTGAGACACGATATCCGGCGGGGTGACAACGGCCGCGATGAAGAAGATGATCACGATGGCAACGCCGCGCACCTGCTTGAGCAGCTGCGGGTTGATAATGCCCATCTTGGACAGGATGATGGTGATCAGAGGCATCTCAAACACGCAGCCAAAAATGATGAACATGGTCAAGCAGAGGTTGACATAGCTCTCGATACTGGTGGTGGTCTGGATGTACTCGGCACCCTCGATGCCGGTGCTGAGGAAACGCAGCATGAAGGGCATCATGAGCTTGTAGGCGAACAGCACGCCCACGCAGAACAGGATAAGACCCAGCAGCATGACCAGCTTGAAGAAGGTGCTCTCGCTCCTTTTCAGACCCGGCCTTGCAAATGCATAGATGTGGTAGAACGCCACCGGCACAGTGACCACCACGCCTGCCAGAATGGAGACGCGGAAATACTGCATCAGCTTTTCCTGCGGGGCAATGGAAACAAACTCGTAATAGTCGCGGCCCATGGCAGTGAGCAGATCGATCAAACGGTCGGCGTATGCCAGCGAGACCACAACACCCACCACGAACACCACCGCGCAGACGATCAGCCTGTTCCGCAGTTCTTTCAGATGGCCGGTCAGCGTCATGCTGCCGTCCTCTGCCATGACTTCGGCTTTTTTCTTTTTGCGCTTAACGTTCGTAGCCACAATTACTCCTCGTCTTCGTCCTTCTTGGAAACCTGCTTCTCGGTCTTCTCCTCGGAATCATCGGAGCCTTCCTCGTCCTCCATGCCCTTCTTGAAGCCGTTGATGGTCTTGCCGAACATCTTGCCCAGCTTCGGCAGGTTCTTGGGTCCAAAGATCAGCAGAGCGACGACCAGGATGATCAGCAGTTCGTTAGTACCAATACGCATAATAAAAATCTCCTTTTTACTTTGCCGCGCCGCGTGGCGGGCTTATTGCATGTATCAGGCAACCGCGGGCGCGGGTGCATCCAGTAAGTAATCAGTCCTTCGGCAGAACATCATTCTGACGAGGGTCTTCCTCCACCGGCTCGGCCGCAGGAGCAGCCTCGGCAGCTTCCTGTGCGGGAGCCGCTTCTGCAGCAGGCTCGGCCTTTTCCTCTGCGGGTGCAGCGGCAGGCTCAGCCTTTTCAACCGGGGCAGTGGGTTCTTCGGCCTTCTCGGCAGGTGCAGCGGTTTCCTCAGCGGGAGCGCTCTCCTCTGCCTTGGCGGCAGGTGCAGCGTCCTCTTCCAGCTCTTCCACCGGCTCTCGGTCAGCTCGGTCACTTCCTCGGCGGCTTCTGCTTGGCAGCTTCCTCCTTGCTGGTCTTGCCGATACCGGTAAAGCTCTTGGTCACATCCTTGACGCTGTTGTCGATATCCTTCTTGATATCGGTCAGCGGGGCTACAGCTTCCTTCAGGGGAGCCTGGATCTCATTCAGCGGCTCCACAACGTTCTTCTGGATCTCCTCAGAAGCAGCGCCGGTGTACTTTTTCAGTTCACGCAGCATCTTGCCGATCTTCTTTGCGTAGACAGGCAGCTGATCCGGGCCGATGAACACGAACGCCACGATCACGATGACGACAAGTTCCCAAAAACCAATTTTCATACTAACTCGTTTCCTTTCCTGTGCGGCGGGACGTTTTCCGGGGCCGACGCACCTGCATTGCAGTGCGTGCCGCGAACCGTTCTTTGCCCTGTTCTTCGTCCGCTTCCGTGGGAGTTCGGCGCTCTTTGCGCTGTGTTGCCCTACTTATACCGAAAAGTGGTGAACTCATTCTGAACAATATATGAATTTTTCATGAACGAGTGCATATTCAGGGTATTTTTGTAAACAAATAATATTTTACACTTGCTTTATTACATTTTGGATAGGATACAACAGTGCAGTCTTTTGCAAAAAAGAGGACACCGCACAAAACGGTGTCCCCTGAAGCGTCCTGGATCAGTGGCCGCAGCTCTCGCAGTGGTCGCAGTCCTCTTCGAGCTTACCCACGATGGGTTCCGGATCGATGCCCTGACGGCGGTAGTAGTCGGACAGAGCAGCCTTGACGGCCTGCTCGGCCAGAACAGAGCAGTGCACCTTGATGGGAGGCAGACCTTCCAGAGCTTCCACAACGGCCTTGTTGGTCAGCTTGAGAGCCTCGTCGATGGTCTTACCCTTGATGAGGTCGGTGGCCATGCTGCTGGTGGCGATGGCGGCACCGCAGCCGAAGGTGAGGAACTTGACATCCACGATCACGTTGTTCTCGATCTTCAGGTACATGCGCATGATATCGCCGCACTTGGGGTTGCCCACTTCGCCCACGCCGTTTGCGTCGGGGATCTCACCCACATTGTGCGGATTTGCAAAATGCTCCATGACCTTTGCGCTATACATGCTTGCCATAATTACTGCTCTCCCTTCAGGCTGAACTGGCGGGCCGTGTTCTGGCCCTGCAGCCACATACAACTCATAGCACGGCGGCGGGGGATCACTTCCTCCAGCACGTCGCACAGATATTTTGCTTCTTCCATGGTGTTCTGCGGGCCAAAGGTGAACCGCATGGAGCCGTGGCCGATCTCCTCAGGCACGCCGATGCTCAGCAGGACGTGGCTGGGGTCCAGACTGTCGGAGTTGCAGGCAGAGCCGGTGGAGGCACAGATGCCGTGCATATCCAGATCCAGCAGGATGGTCTCGCCTTCCAGACCCGGGAAGCTGATGTTCACATTGTTAGGCAGACGGGGGCTGCGGCCGCCGTTCAGGCGGGCTTCCGGGATGTTCTTGAGGACGCGGTCGATGACATAATCGCGCAGCTCGCTCTCGTGGGCCATGCGCTCATCCAGATGCGCCGTGGCGATCTCCAGTGCCTTGCCCATAGCAGCAATGCCGGCCACGTTCTCGGTGCCTGCACGGTGGCGGGCCTCCTGACTGCCGCCATCGATCAGGTTCTGGGGCCATACGCCCTTGCGGCAATACAGGCACCCATGCCCTTGGGGCCGTTGAACTTGTGGGCGCTCATGGACAGCATATCCACACCCAGCTCCTTCACATCCACGGGGATGGCACCCACAGCCTGCACCGCGTCGGTGTGCATCCACACACCGTGCTTGTGAGCGACCTCGGCGATCTCCTTGATGGGCTGGATGGTGCCGATCTCGTTGTTGGCCATCATGATGCTGACCAGCGCGGTATCGGGACGGATGGCAGCTTCCACGTCCTCGGGACGGATGTAGCCCTCGGCGGTGGGCTTGATATAGGTCACTTCAAAGCCCATGCGCTCCAGCGCAGCCATGCTGTGCATGATGGCATGGTGCTCAAAAGCGCTGGTGATGAGGTGCTTTTTGTTCTGGCGTGCCTTGGTGAAGGCGGTGCCTTTACGGCCCAGTTGTCAGCCTCGGAGCCGCAGCTGGTAAAGAAGAGCTCAGCCGGACTTGCATTGATGGCCTTTGCCACCTGCGCACGACCGGTGTCCACGAATTCCTTAGCCTCATAGCCCACACTGTAATGGCTGCTGGGGTTGCCGCAGGCACCGCTCAGGGCTTTGACCATCATTTCCAGTGCCTCGGGAGCACAGGGAGTGGTGGCAGCATTATCCAGATAAACCACTTTTTCCATGTTTTCCATAGGATGATCCTTTCTTATTGAACGCGTCTGCGGGAGCCTTGAATGCCCTGTGCAGATGCGGAATCCTTTCAACGGATAAGTTATACCATATCATTCCCTAGTATGTCAATATGAATACTGGATTTTCGTGATTCAGTCACCTTTTTTGCCCTTTCCGGTCAGTTTTCCCAGTACCACCTTCCACTTGGGGTAGCCCCAGCGCTTATCCTCGGCAAAATCGTCCGCCAGCTTCCACGGAAAATTGCTGCCGTCAAAGTAAAGATTGCCCGTCTCGTCCACGCGGTCCAGCTTTTTGGGCAGATACGCCTCGTCGTAGTAGCTCTTGCGGCGGTCGGGCAGCACCCAGTGCAGGGTGCCGTCCTCGTCCATGCCGGATGCCCATACGCCGAACACGAAGGTTGCGGCTTCGCCGTAGCAGTGCTGCTCAAAGCGGATGGCACCATCGTAATAGAACTTGATGACCTCCAGCGTGCCGGATTCCTTTTGCCGTCGCGGCCAAGGTGGGGCGGTAGTCCTGCTGGTAGCGGCAGCCGCAGTGACTGCCGGCAAAATCTTTTGCGTGGAACGACATGGAGTTATCCTTCTTTCTTTTTAAAAATGCCCTTCAAAGTCGCCCTCGATCTCATAGGGCCAGCTCAGGATGCCGCCCAGATCGTACAGGCGGGTGTAGCCAAGGCTTTCCAGCTTGCGCACGGCATCGGCACTGCGGCGGCCGGTGCGGCAGTAGACCAGCCATACAGCGTTCTTATCCGGCAGCACCTCAGCCGCACGGCTCAGCACCTGACCCAGCGGCAGCAGCTTTGCGCCGGGGATGTGGCCCACGGCAAACTCGTCCGGCTCCCGGACATCTACAGCAGCCGCCTCGTGTGCATCCAGCAGACGGATGGCATCGGCAGCCGTGATCTTCTCACTCATACTCTCACTCCTTATAATATCCTCTTATCCATCCTATGATAACAGACCTTTTTTGTTTGCACAAGAGGATACCTTTGCAAAATCCGAGCAACGTGCTATACTATAGGAAGCAATAAGGAGAGGATCGCCATGAAATTTTCGACCAAAAGCCGTTATGCCCTGCGCCTGATGGCCGAGCTGGCACGTTATGCGCCGGGCACCACCGTGAGCCTGAAGGAGATCAGTGAGCGGCAGAACCTGAGCCTGAAATATTTGGAGCAGATCGTGACCCCGCTGGCCCGTGTGGGCCTTGTAAAAAGCGAGCGCGGCAGTCAGGGCGGCTACCGCCTGACCAAAGCCCCTGCCGACTACACCGCCGGCGAGATCCTGCGCGCCATTGAGGGCAGCGTGGCACCCATTCCCTGCCTTGGCAGCGAGACCAACGAGTGCCCCATGTGGGAGCAGTGCTTCACCCTGCCCTTCTGGACCGGCCTTGATGAGGTGATCAACCAGTATATCGACAGCGTAACGCTGGAACAGCTTTCCAGCCAGCTGCCTGCATCCGATAAAAAAGAAGGCTGTTGCAGCTGCGGCACGAAAAATGCCTGAATCTTGAAAGAAATGCTTGACATTCGCCTTTGCATCGGCTATAATAACAAAGCATTCAGCGAATGCCTATAGGGGTATAGCTCAGCTGGTAGAGCAGCGGTCTCCAAAACCGCGTGCCGTGAGTTCGAAACTTACTACCCCTGCCATAAACGCACAGGTTCTTCGGAGCCTGTGCGTTTTGTTTTTGTACTCAAAGCAATCCGCACTCCGTCAGCCTGCTTTTGCAGTCATACAACAAAAAACACCCCGAAGTCCTAAGGCTTCGAGGTGTCTGCTGTGGAGCTGCTATCCAGATTCGAACTGGAGACCTCATCCTTACCAAGGATGCGCTCTACCAACTGAGCTATAGCAGCAAATGGCGACCCGGATCGGGCTCGAACCGACGACCCCCAGCGTGACAGGCTGGTGCTCTAACCAACTGAGCTACCGGGCCATGATCGCTCAAGTTTCGCGCGGCGCTTACCGCCGGAACGTGCCTTATTATATCGAAAAAGCGTCCGCTTGTCAAGCATGAATTTACGAAAAACGCAAAAAAGCCTGAAAGAGCCGTTCAAAGCCCGCTCTGCCCTGTTCCGGACCCGCACAGCAGAAACGATCTACACAAAGAAAAACGCCCCGAAATCTTTCGACTTCAGGGCATCTGAGCTGGAGCTGCTATCCAGATTCGAACTGGAGACCTCATCCTTACCAAGGATGCGCTCTACCAATGAGCTATAGCAGCGCAATCACAGCTCAGTTATAATACCACAGTTTCCACCGTTTGGCAAGAGGTTTTTGCAAAAAATCTGGATTTTGCAAAAAGTCGTTTTTACGAAAGAACTCCCCCACTCGCTACGCAGACAGCCCCTCGGAGC
>ENA-OQAS01001128-OQAS01001128.1-human-gut-metagenome-genome-assembly--contig:-NODE-1128-length-13009-cov-5.550303_pt1 | contig 13009 bp, 13 predicted proteins | sample MGYA00242733_ERZ504523 | MGnify/ENA primary metagenome ERZ504523 (study PRJEB26092, sample SAMD00036239) | human gut metagenome | host: Homo sapiens | study: EMG produced TPA metagenomics assembly of... | reverse complement strand
AGAGGGCGTAAAGCTCATTGTAGAACCCGTATCAGAATGAGAGGTAAATAATGTTAGGACTTATTATTTTAGGAATTATCCTTTTAATCCTGCTTATAGTAATTGTAAGCAATGTCAAGGTAGTGCCACAGGCACACGCATATGTAATTGAAAGACTCGGAACATATCATGTAACTTGGTCAACAGGCTTGCATGTAAAAATTCCGTTTATCGACAAAATTTCAAAGAAGTTTCATTAAAAGAGCAAGTGATCGACTTCCCTCCACAGCATGGAGTGAATAAAACGATACCTTCTTGTAAATCTTAAAAAGTAAGTGCATATCAGAAAATTGAAGATAATCAATAACAATTACTTATTTAATATTTTTAATATCTGAGCCATGGGGCTCTTTTTTTATGCCTAAAATTCTTGTATACTCATTTTTCGTGTTGCAAGAATGACTGATGAGGACGGTAGAATAGAGAGGGGGAGAGATGTTGGAAATATAATAAAAACTTAGGTGCAAATACACTTAAGTTTCAAGTAAGTGCTTGATATTTTGCAAAAATGGTGGTATACTATACTTGAAAGTCAAGGGAAAATACCCATAAGTTTTAAGTGAGCGGAGGGCTACAATGCAGAACATTATTAAGCGTGACGAATATCTTAACAGAATTATTGACAGAAAAGAAAACGGACTGATTAAGGTCATTACCGGAATTAGAAGATGCGGTAAGAGTTTTCTGCTGTTCAATCTGTTTTACGATTATCTGATTGAAAGCGGTGTAAAAGAAGAACAGATCATTACGATTGCCTTGGATGATGATACCTTTGTAAAGTACCGTGATCCCGATGAACTGTCAAAATATATTCGTGGGAAAATCGTGAACTTAGATATGTACTATATTCTCATTGATGAGGTGCAGTACGCAATCACAAAGGATGAACTTAAAAACCCTGAGAACATTAAGCTTTACAATGTACTCAACGGTCTTATGCGGCTTCGCAATGTTGACATTTATGTAACAGGCAGTAATTCAAAAATGCTCACGAAAGATGTACTGACTGCCTTTCGTGGCAGAGGTGATGAGGTTAGAGTTTATCCTATCTCTTTCAAAGAGTATTATTCTTTTGTGGGCGGAGATAAATCCGACGCCTATGAGGAATACGCTTTATATGGCGGTATGCCGCTTGTTTTAACAAAAAAGAGCGATGCGGAGAAGATGAACTATTTGCACACTCTTTTCACCGAGGTTTATTTCAAAGACATTGTGGAGCGTTATGATATTGAGTTGCCTGATGTGCTCAGCGAATTAACGGATGATCTTTGTTCTTCTGTCGGTTCGCTTACCAATGCAAGCAAAATATCAAATACCTTGCAGACGGTGAAAAATATTAAGGTTTCAGGTACAACTGTTTCCAACTATCTGAATTATCTAATTGAATCGTTTCTGTTCAGCAATGCGAAACGATACGATGTAAAAGGCAAGAAGTATTTTGAATACCCATCAAAGTATTATTGCGCCGACATCGGACTTCGCAACGCAAGACTTAATTTCAGGCAGCAGGAAGAAACGCACATAATGGAGAATATTATATACAATGAACTTCTGTGTCGAGAGTATTCCGTTGATGTCGGTGTTGTAGAAATCGTGGAAACGAGTGTAGGAAAGAGGTCAAAAAAACAGTGCGAGATAGATTTTGTAGTAAACAAGGGTTCTAAAAAATACTATATTCAATCCGCACTAAATGTTTCGGACCCGTCAAAACTTGAAACCGAACTCAGACCTTTGAAGAATACAAAGGATTTCTTTAAAAAGATTATTATCAGCAAAACTTCAATGAAGTCTTGGACGGACGAGGACGGAATACTTCATCTCGGACTTTATGAGTTCTTGCTGAATGTAAATTCCCTCGAATTGTAAACTAAATAGGCTCTATGTCAATAGTTGCGGAAAGCCGAAAAATAAGAATGTATGAAATTTATAAGCAACAGAAATTGTAAAAGAGCAAGTGATACACAACTAAGAACAAGGCACAGCTTACGGAAAAATCCGTTCAGCTGTGCCTTTGATTGTGTTTGTGAAGTTGTAATGCTGTTTTTATTACGGCTTTGTCAAGAAAAGTGTGCAAGCTATTTTTTAACTTACACACTTTATTTTACAAGCTCACTGCAAAACTCTTTATATTTGCAATTTCTTTCCGATTCTTAATTCCATCAATTAGATCTCATCTTGCTGATATCAGTATTATTAGGTATTGGAATTTCTCATTATATAATGCATTTCATTAGTCAAGGAATTATATGATTCGATTACTGCGTTATCTCCGAATTTCAAACACAATGTTTGAGGTGAAGGTCATATCATCCTCATTGAATTTCATATTTATTTCACCGTCATATTTTTTAACTACTCTTTTAATGCTTTTCAGTCCCGTTCCATGTATTGCGTCAGATTTTTTTGATGATGCTATGCGGTTGTTCTTGACGGCTACAATATTCTTGACCGAGTTTGTAAGCTGTATTGACAGATACTTATTTTTGCGGACGAAAGCCGAAAAATCTATAAATTGGTTCTCTGTATTTTGTTCCGCTTCAACTGCGTTTTCAAGCAGATTGTCAAGCAGAGCAGTTATGTCGGGTTCACTCATAAAGCCAAAATCAGCACTTCTGATGTCAATATTCATCTTCACCCCGAACTTGTCACAGAAGGATTTGTACCTGTTGACGATTGAATTGACCATAGGATTGTTGCAGTAATCAACAGATTTATTTATGCTGAAGTCTTCAATAAAATCGTCTATGTACTCTGTAACAGACTTGTCTTTGGCAATGCTCTTAATGGCGTTTAAATGCCGTTTTATGTCGTGCATAACAATTTTTGAGTTTTCATTTTGCTCATTAAGTAAATCATAATACTCAGCTGTAGATTTTTCCTTTTGCCTTTCATATTCCAATTCCATATTGTGTCTTTGAGTTTTCAAAGTAAATTCATATACCCCAAAAACCGCTATATTTGAGAAAAGTAATAGCACCATACTTATTATTAATAAATATATGTATTTTTGTTCTAAATCAAAATTGTGTAGTGCATGTGATACTGCATACAGTAGCAGAATACTTGAGGCAGGTAAAACCAAGAGAGGTATAGAAAGAGAATAACTTCTGATTTATGTTCTTTTATTGAGAATTTGATACAAAGTAAATTATCAAAAAATATAACAGTTTACTGATAGTCGCTTGAATAATGAGACTTAAAGAATTGTCCAGGGAAGTGAAAAAATCCGTACCGAATAATACTGTTGAAACAAACAAGACAATACTTTCTGTGATTGCCATAAATATAAGTAATATGCTACAGTGGAAAATACAGGATTTAATACTTATGAAATAACAAAAATAAAGTAAAAAGAAGTTACACGCAAAAAATGCAATTAAATTAACCACTGTTAAATTCAATAATCGAGATGAATACAATAATACATACACAATAACAACTGAAAATAACAAAAATTTTTTGCTTGATTTTCTTTCAAATTTGTTTTCAAAATAAAACAGTGATATCAGAATTTCTGCAAGAAAAACAAACGCATAGCAAATTGTATATACCATTTTTATACCCCTATGTATGCAAAATATGCCTTTTTAAAGTTTGAATAGTTCCTTTGAGATATAGGTAGAGTTTCACTTTTAAAATCTACATTAATATTAAGCTCAGTCTTATTAAAATCCGAGACATACCTCAGGTTAACAAGATAACTGTAATGTGGTTGTGCAAAATAATCGTAATCCTTTAGTTTTTCTTTCCAATAACTTAATTTTTTATTTGTATAATACTTCTTCTGACATGTTATAATAACAGCCTTTCTTTCTTCAATAGTTATATATACTATATCACTTGTGAAAACAGAGTAACACTCGTCATAATATTCAAGAGTTATTATTTGAGTATTGGAATGAAAATAATTAATAGCCGTATTTAATGCTCTGAAAAAACGGTTATTGTCAATAGGCTTTGACAGATAGCGAAACACGTCCAAATCCATAGCGTCATCAAGATATGCATCATGCGAGGTTATAATAAAAATAATTATATTAGAGTTTACCTTTTTTAATTGTGCGGACAAAGTCAGACCATTTACCAGAGGCATTTCAATATCAATGAACGCCATATCATAACTGATATTACTATTCAGCAGCTCTACACCATTGTAAAACAAATCAATATCAAAAACTATTCTATGTTTATCTGAAAATGTATTCAGATTGTTTTTTATTTCATCGACAATACCATTTATCATCGTCACAAATTAATACTTTCAAAAGAAAAACCTCCCATGAATTATGACATAATTATAACATATATTGCAAAAAATGTCATTAAATGTTATTGCTTTAGATGCAAAATTTTAAATTTTACCTTAATAATTTTAAAATCACATCACTTTGAGCAAATTTGACATCATTTTTGCAAGAATTATGTTTTTACTTTTAATATGTGCTAAAATCCTCACGAAGGTAGGAATGATATTATGAAGAAAATAAAAAAAGATTATCAAACAAGATGAGAAATGGAATTAAAAATGTTGAACTATTACATTAAAGACCAATGAAAATTCTTCAGTATGCTATGTGATTTATCAACCCAAAGTACCGAAGAGCTTAGCTAAGTTTATCCGTAAATTTTGACATAGTTGTATCAATAAACTTTTGTTTAAAGTAAATTATTATACAGAGGAGTAAGCTGATGAAAAAATTTGTAAGTATTTTATTGGCAGTCGTATTAATATTTTCTGTTTTAACCTGCGTCGGATGTGAAGCAGATAAAAAAGAGGAGAATACAATTACTTATTATCACTATGAACCGCAAGTATCACCAGTTTCTAGTTTAATATATCAATATAATGAAAAATGTAAGAATGTTCAAAATAGAATCAATATTGTTGAGTTTGATAATATTGAAAAAATGACAAGTCAACTTACAACTGAGCTTATGGCAGGGAAAGGTCCTGATATTATTACATCTGGTGAATTATCTCTATTATCATTATCAACAGAAAAACTTATTAAACAGGGTGTATTTGCAAATATTGACGATATTATTTCTAATAGCGAAGACAAGGATAAATTGAAATTATCCGATTATAATTCTAATATTCTTGATGCGGGTGTTTACGATGGAAAAAGATATTTTATTCCTGTAACATTTGAGCCTCAGATTTTACTCTCCTCATCAAGCAAATTATCAAAATATTTAGACAACGAACAACCGGATTTAACATACGGTAACATCAAAGAATTGAGCGGAAATATTAATAAAGATGATAATAATCAAGCTCTGTTTTCCGGCGTTGAGGATTATAAAAATGTTTTTCTTAATTTAATAGATGAAAATGTTGACTTCTATTCTCAAAAATATGATTTCGATAGCGATGACTTTAGAAAGTCTGTCACCTCACTAAAAGAACTATACAGCAGTAATGAGAAAAATGAAGATAACATAGTGCCAATGTTATCATCGAACGGTCAGATTGAATTATTTGCGTTATATGATGAAATTGCAGACATTGAAAATGATAATGACGAGCCTATAATTTTGAATACACCGAATAAAGACGGTGAGTCCACGGGTGTTATAACCGATGCAATTTTTATTAGCATAATTCCGACAACAAAGAAAAAGCTCTTGAGTTTATTGAGTATGCGTTATCGGAAAAGGTGCAGAGTGATTTTTGCGGAGCAATATAGAGGAATATCTACCGACAACCTCTTACGGAAGTGGCTGGGAATATCCCGTCAACAATGAATCTTACAGTAAATTATTTGATAAAGCAAAAGAGGTAAAGTATATTAATAACACTGCAAATATTTCAGAAGCTAATTTTATGTATGCAAAGGATTACGTTGATAACATAAAAAGCTATAGACTTTATGGATTGTATAATTATTATAACACAGAGGTTATAGGTGATATTGTAGATAAATTTTTATCCGATGAAATAGATGAAAATAAATTTATTAAAGAGCTCAAATCAAAAACTGAAATTTATTTAGATGAATAGTGTTATGCAAAAATTAGGGATATTGCAGGTACGGATCGACAAGGTACTAGTGCATACGGTCTTGTAAAGGTAATTGAACATTTTGGTTTTCAGCAAACAGGCGCAACATGTTTTTGCTGAACCGGGATATAATGCATCATCAGGTGTATACACCGTCATAAATAATTCCAAAGCATCATGGAGAGGTAAAATGAATTCATGGTGGTGGGGTGGTAAGAATGTTCAGCCACAGGTAAAATTGCAGCAATCTAATTTAGTATTTATTATTTCCTTGTAAACCCGTACTTACAAGGAATAGGGTGAGTAAAAATGATAAAACAAAATTTAAAATTGTTTTTTAAAACTAAAATAATATTTATTCCGGTTATCATACTGTTAGTATGTTTTTTGGGGAATCTTGTATATAGTTGTTATAGCTTTTCACTCAATAATGATGTATTAGTATATTTAAAGAATTCTATAAAATTATGCTTACTATCATTTGTAATATTATGTTTTACATCATATGAATTCTTTTACCTATATAAGCGTTGTTATATAGATGAAGCATTGTATTCACACAAAAATGGTAAGACTAGGATTTTAACAAGTACTGTAACAGTTTTGTTGTTTATTCCGGCTTTAGAGTTCTTTAGCGCATTTGTATTTAATTTTGTTATATTTTTGTCATCCGGAATGAATGACTACAGTTATTTGTATCATATATTTTCAGTTTTATTTTTATATGTTTTTCTGGGTGGAATAATCCCGATTTTACTTGGCGTTTTTTTTGCTCAAAAGACGAAAAGGATTGTTTCATATGCTCTTATGGCGCTTATAATTTTCCTTGTGTCAAGTACATCTGACTTTATTCCGGGGGGTTTAAGCCAGGTTACCAAAATTAATTTTTGGGAAGCAAAATATTTTCTTGCATATATTCTGCCAAATGATTTAGAGTGGTACATAAACCATGATTACGGTATGTATGCTGAAATTTATAGATGGAATTTAATTATTTTCTGGATTTCTCTACTGTCATTTTTGTTTTTCAAACTTTGTCAAATAAAGAAAACCGCATTAAAAGCTGTTTTACTGTCATTAACACTATTAATTTCAACATTTAATCTGGTTGGCTACTTTTATGGTGGAAGCCATATTGAAAAGGGAGCTCAGCTTGACAGTATTTCAATGTCAGATTATTTGTTTTATACTGAAAATGAGCAAAAGAACCAAGATCCGGATTTTGAAGTTACATCATACGATATGGATTTATGCATTTACAGACAATTAGATGCCGAAGTATCAATGACTTTATCTGATACAGGTTTAGAGTATTACAATTTTACATTGTACCATGGATACAATGTTTTAAAGATAACTGATATTGAAGGAAATGCTTTAAAATATAATCGTGAAGGAGATTATGTTACTGTAATAGGGAACGGAAACCTGCAACTTATAAACATAAAGTACAGCGGTTATTCACCTATATTATACAGTAATTATCAGGCGTGTTCTCTGCCCGGCTTTTTTGCATATTACCCTATTCCCGGATTTTACAAAATTACGGGTGATTATACCACATATAATCCGATTGAGATAAAATCCGAAACAGAATTTAATATTCGAGTTGATTCAGCAAGGCAGTTTTATTCAAATCTTGATGAGGTAAAGAATGAAAAAAATTGTTTTGTCGGGGTTACAAACTATCCTACGCTTTTTAGTGGATTTTATAAATCAAATTCGTCTGATATTTATAAGATTTATGCAATTACTGTAAAGGGGTGGGGATTGAGCGAAATAGATGAAGAATATATAGACGAAATTCAGAAATACATTAATGAGTTGAATAACAATAGCAGCAATAAATTAAATCTCAAAGAATATACTATTATTCAGACAAATGAAATGCTTTCTTCTAATTGTATTTATGATGGAATATTTTTAGGAGATGATACAGTTTTTATTAATAAAGCAACTGATGAGGAAACAAAGAAGCAAGTTGCTGAAATACTTCTTGCTCAAAGAGATATGGCTATTCTAAATATGTAGAAAAAGCCGTGGTTGACTCCGAAAGTATAAATGATAATTAATAAGGAAGAAGGTATAATTGTGCTTATTTTGAAGAACTGCACCAAGTCTTTTAAGAAAACTAAAGCTTTAAATGATTTTTCCTGCGAATTTAAGCACGGTATTTATGGCTTGCTTGGGCCAAACGGTTCCGGCAAAACTACTATGATGAGATGTATATGCGGTTTGCTTCTCCCGAAAAGGGAAGCATTGAGTGCGATTGTGAAAATATAGGATATTTGCCTCAGCAGTTTGGTGCTATGAAGTCATTGACTGTATATGAAACTATGAGATATTTTGCCACATTAAAGAAAATACCTAAGTCAAATCAAGACAATGAAATCAGATATTGCATTGATTTGGTCAACCTAAGTGATAAAATTAAAAACAAAGCGGGTTCGCTGTCAGGAGGTATGGTTCGACGATTGGGAATAGCCCAAGCTATAATGGGAAATCCTGAAATTGTTTTGTTTGATGAACCGACTGCTGGTCTTGATCCTGAGGAGAGAGTAAGATTTAAATCTCTTTTAAGGAAAATAAAAATGATAAAACTATTATTATTTCTACTCACATTGTTTCGGACGTAAAATCAATATGTGATGAGATTGTTATAATTAATGAGGGAAGAAATGTTGTTCAGGGAACTTGCAGCGATATTACTTCTATTGGAAATGAAAAAGTTTTTCTTTTAGACGAAGAATATGAAAATAATTTAGAGGGAAATTATTATGTTAAAGACAGAATCAGTAAGGATAATAAAAATCATATAATCGTTCTCTCAAGTAATTTTATTGAGCAGGGAGTGAGTATTAACGCTGATATAGAGGATGGATATTTATGTGCCTTAAAAGATATATAAACCGCCTTTCATTAATACAATTAACACTTAAAGGAATGGGAATTCTCTATATTGTACCTGTTGTTTTTTTATTTCTTGTACTTCCTTTTTTAACATATTTGGATTTTGCTAAAGGATATTCACCCGAACAATGTTATTTTTCAACATACATAATGTTACAAATTTTTTGCCCATTTTTTGCTGTATGGTGGACTTTATTTGGTTTCAGAGAGTATGTAGAGGGCAGGATCAGAGAACTATTGCTTGTTTATAAAAAAAGTCTTATAGTTGAACTTTTTCTTGTGTTTGTTTTTTATTTCCTGCATATATGTGTATTGCTTGGTTTATATTGTATAATACTAAATTTTTAATTATTTTCAATTATATTTTTTATATTTTTTTTGTTCAGACATTTTGCTTTTTTTTAGTATTAGTTTTTTCAATATCTATAATTTTTAAAAAAATATAGCAATTCCTTTTTATTATCAGTGTGTGTTACGAAATATTTTGCATGACTGCCAATATTGACTTTCTTAAGTTTATTAATATGCTTTCATCTGATATTCCAAGCAGCACCATGGAAATAATATGTCCATATATTTTTATATTGATAAGTAGTATATTTGTTTTTGTGTTATCAAATTCTTGTTTCAAACGTTTGTAATATTTTTATAATTATATAATACCTGATTATACATATCCAAAATCTGCATAGCAGTAAACAAAGAAAAGCTACTTCGTCAGCTCACAGCGGCAACGGAAATTTATTTAACAGAATGAACTGGTATATTATGATTAGATTTAAATGTATATTACAAAATGACGAAACAGATTGCGGTCCGGCTTGCTTGGCCGCAATTTTTAAAAAATACAACTTAAAGGTTCTATAGCAAAAATTAGGGATATTGCAGGTACGGATCGACAAGGTACTAGTGCATACGGTCTTGTAAAGGTAATTGAACATTTTGGTTTTCAGCAAAAAGTTGTTGAATCGGATAAAAGTGTGTTAACTAATAAATTGCCTTTGCCTGCAATTGCACACGTGATAATTGACGATTCCTTATTGCATTATGTGGTTATAACTAAAGTTAAGGATGATACTGTAGTAGTTTTTGACCCTGCAAAGGGTTCATATGTTACTTTCAATTATTAATGAAGTGAATTTAACTCAGTGCATATTAATTTCGCTACTTATCCGTATGAATTAACAAGTAGAGCGTTATTGTTGATTTAAATCATAAAAATTCAGATAGACTACAGATTAATGATTTAGAATTATGTTAAGAGATATATATAATCACAAGGCGAATCATTATGAAAAATAAAATTGCGATAATTTTAACATTACAATTTATTATTACTGTGTTTGTTTTCAGCGGATGTGGTGAAAGCACAGCTTCAAGCAATTCCTCAAAGCTTACATATTGTGCATACAATGAGGATGCTATTTGCGATATTATTGAAAGGTATAATAAATATTGTACAAAGCATTACGATGAGTCCTATCAAATTGAAATTGTGGAATTTGATTCGGAAGATACTATGCTTACAAAAATATCAACGGAGATAATGGCGGGGAAAGGACCCGACATAATTTCATTGAATCAAAAATTACCTTTTGAAAAGCTGATTGATAACGGTTCATTTGCGGATATAGATGAGCTTGCGGAATTATACAAATCCGATATAGATTTTGATGACTATAATTCAACAATAATGGATTGCGGAATTTACAATGGAAAGCGATATATTATACCTATAGCTTATTGCCCCAATATACTTATAACAACTCAGGAAATATTAGATAAATATAATCTGGAAAATACTAACTTTTCATTTAAAGAGTTAGAGATACGGTTATCTGACAAAGACCATAGTTATGCGCTTTTTGGAAATAAAGATGAAACATATAAGTTCTTCCTTTCCTATGTTAATGAATATGTGGATTTTTATAATAAAACTACAGAATTTTCAAGCGATGAATTTACCGAGAGCCTAGATTATATTGGAAAAATGATTAGGAATGATAATTCAAGAAAAGAAGGAACTACATGGGATATAATAGGTAATTATTTGTTTCGTACTTCACAATTATCTTTCGACGGTTCTATGATGAGTACGCTAAATTCTTATTTTTATATTTATAATAAGAACAGCACGCCGGTTATTATTCCAAACTACAATAAAAAGGCGAATGCAGTATCAGCATTTGTTCAATGTGGTATTGCATTGAATAATAATTCAAATAACAAAGAAAAAGCATTGGCTTTTATTCAATATGTTTTAAGTTATGATATTCAAAAATTATGGAGTGAAAGCAGCTCATCATCATCAATAGTGGTAAGGGCACTGCCTGTAAATAAATCTGCTTTTGAATATGTAATTGACCATACGTCAAAACGTGTATATGATATTAATGATGATGGAGAGTATGAGAAATCTGAGGAAGAATATTCAGATGAAATAAAAACTAAGTTTTTTAATGAATATTTAGATATGATTAACAGTATAAGCAGTTGTACTTTATATGATTATCTGGAATTTGAAAATACTTATTACAACTCCTCGGTTATCGGAGATATTGTGAACGATTACTTAAACGGGGATATTTCAAAGGAAAAGTTTATACGTCAGCTCACAGCGGCAACGGAAATTTATTTAACGGAATAGACTAAGGATAAAATGTAATTATGTTCACACGCTTTTTATTTAAACCGCACGAATCTATTAAAGTCATACTAGCTATACTTTTAAGTGTTATAATAATTACTTCATTTTCAAGTTGTGCAATAAAAAATAACAGCGGACAAAATCATCTTGTTTATTACACATTAAATGATGAAGACTCTCTTTCTTGGATTATAGAAAAATACAATAAATACTGCATAAACAGTAATAATCCGTCTTTCCAAGTTGAGATAGTTAAATTTGATTCTGAACAAGAAATGTCAACGCAGATATCAACTGAAATTATGGCAGGGAGTGGACCTGATATTATTTCACTTAGTCAAAAATTGCCTTTTGAAAAATTAATTGAAAGCCGTTCATTAATGAATATTTATGATTTGTTAAAAGATGATAATTCTTCAAATGTAATAAATCTTGATGATTATAGCGTTAACATACTCAACGCAGGAGTTTATGATAACGGTTTATATATTGTACCGCTGTTTTATGGAGTTGATGTATTGGTATCTACAGAAGAAAGATTGAAAAATTTCGATATCAAAGAAAATAACGGCTTTTCTTTGACATACAGTAATTTTTCAGATGTATTTGAAAATTATTTTTTAAATGATGAAGGCTATTCATTTGTATCTAATGAGTTGTCGGATTTTTTGTGGTTTGATTATCCAATGCAACTCTTTTGCAGATTTTTAAATAGCTATGTTGATTTTGAAAATAAAGCTGTGTATTTTGATACCGATGAATTTAAAGATAATTTAGATGTAATGATGCAGATGTTGACGATTTCTCAAAAAACAATACAAATGAATTGTTTGACGGATTGTATATAAATCGGTCATTTCCGTTGATGGCAGGAAGTTATTCTTATTATCAATCTATAAATGAAACACCTGTAGTCTTTCGTGGATTGACAAAAAACAAAGATGTTAATTCCGCACACATACAGGTTGGATATGCAATTAATAATAATACACAACTAAAGGAGCAAGCACTTGCGTTTATAAAATATACTCTTAGTGATGAAATTCAAGAAATTGGTGCAACAGCATCAGGAAGTTTGAGTTTTCCTGTGAATATATCTGTTTACGATAATGCTAAGCTTGTTGCCGGCTCAAGAACGGATGATAACAATAAAATGATCGGGATTGACAACGATTTTATGAAAGCATACATTGACATTGCCGATAATGTAAACGCTTGCACCTTGTATCGAGATGTGTCACATTCATATTATAATGACAATGTTATCGGTGACATTGTTGACAATTATATAAATAAAGGTATATCAAAAGATAAATTTATTCGTCAGCTCTCGGCTGCTACGGAAATTTATTTAACAGAATGAATGAGGGTATATGGAGTGGATTGTGCCGAAAGGTGGGGCGGAGATG
>ENA-OQAS01001126-OQAS01001126.1-human-gut-metagenome-genome-assembly--contig:-NODE-1126-length-13014-cov-4.474276_pt1 | contig 13014 bp, 24 predicted proteins | sample MGYA00242733_ERZ504523 | MGnify/ENA primary metagenome ERZ504523 (study PRJEB26092, sample SAMD00036239) | human gut metagenome | host: Homo sapiens | study: EMG produced TPA metagenomics assembly of... | reverse complement strand
CAACGCACGCATCAAGCTGGAAGTCAGGTGGATGTGGGCACTACCATTACTGTCACCTTCCCCACTGCCAACTGAATCACATCGGTAAAAATCTCACGTCTGCCTGCAATTGCGGGCAGGCGTTTTTATTGTGATCTTTTCTCTGCCCACACCGTTCTGCAATGCACTGCGCTGCTGCAGATGCACAAGTCGATGCCCTGCTGCCAGAAAGACTGCACCGTCTGCGTGCACAGTTCTGCCAGCTGTTTGCACTGTGCGGCGCTGGGCTGCGGCGTATCATAGCTGCGCTGACAGTCCAGCCGCAGACTGGCAGTTTCTTCCCGCAGGGTGACAGACACGCTGCATCGGCGGACCGTTACCGGCTCACCTTCCAGCCAGAAAGTATGCACGCCTCCCATTTCCAGCAAAAGCCGCGCTGTTTCCGCCTGCCGGGCCTCCAGCTCAATGCTGTTTTCCACTCGCCAGAGGATGCTTGTATCTGCAAGTGCCACTTCCTGTTTCTCTGCCCGCAGCTGCGGCAGAAGCATTCCGTCCTGATACTGGTAAAGCCTCGGCATCTGGTCTGCGCACTGCTTGAGCTGCTCAAGCAGTTTGTTCGGAAATTCCTGCTTTTCCGCTGGAAGTTCCTCCAAAAATCCATCGTCCATTTCCAGCACAGAAACTTTTGCCGATACCCTGCCCTGCCTGTTTTCCAGCACCGTACGCTCATACGCTGCAAGCAGCTCTGCCGATGCATCTTGATCGATCAGCAGATAATCGCACAGGCGGTAATCCGCCTTTTGCGGCAGTTGCTTTTGAGCCGCCGCCAGCGCTTTTGCCAGCGTGTCCGCCTGCGCCAACTGCAGCTGCACAGCCCCAGAAGCCTCGGATGCATCGGCGGCGGCTTCCGGAGCCTGATACAGCAGCCCTACGGTGATGGACTGTTCCTTCTGAGCAAGATACAGCGCACGCACCATGCTTTTTTCAGTGGTCTCGCAGCGCAGAAAAATCAGGCACCACCCGATCAAAAGCACCGCACTGAGAGAGCGCAGTTTCTTCTGCTTCATTTTGCCGCTCCTTTCCCGCACTGCACCGCGCGCTGCCACACGGTACGCACTGCCGCGCAGAGAAAGCCGATGCGGAAGATCGCGCAGGTGAGCCAGATGAGCAAAAGCAGCGCATCCATGCGGGAGAAAACATCTGCACTCCATGCCCGCAGCAGTTCCTGTGCCGGGTAATCCGCTGCGCCAAATACGAGGCACATCCCGGCAGTAAGACCCGCCTGTGCCAGAAAGGTGAGCCATGGCAGCCAGGACATGCTGCGCGGCTCTTCATAACCTGCAAGAAGCGGCCAGAACAAATACTCCGCATACAGCGGAACACGCGGCCAGCGGGCCAGTTGCATAGCATCTGCCGTCAGCAGGTGCGCCCAGTCCATCTGCCCGGCAAGCCTGTCAGACAGACCAGCCCACCCAGCAGCACGAACCACCACAGTACCCGTGCCGGAGCATCCCAGCCGGAAGGCGGAATACACCACCCTGCCCAGAGCAAAAGCGGCAGCAGGCCGATCAGCGCCATGGAGCGGAACTCCTGCTGGCAAATGTTCTGGGCCTGCACTACGGTTCCAAACAACTCTGCCAGAAACCATGCTCCTGCGGAAAACAGCCAGACCCACTGCATGGCTGCCCGCTGCCAGCAAGCAGAGAACACCCCACTGATGCATGTGAGCAAAAGAGCCTGAACCGCTCCATGAATGATCATCCACGCGGAGAGATACCGGTCTGCATTTCTTCTGCCAGCGCAGCTGTCCACACACTCAGTGCCAGCACGGGAGAGAAAAGCCTTTCTGTTTTTGTATCATTTTCCCTCCCGTTTCTGCCAGATATTAAAGTCGTGCGCTGAAAGACGGCGGTAGTTGCGGCGGATGATGCCATCCTCTTCCATGGGCGCTGCGGGAACGGATGCGCCGCCAGATATGGCACCTGCAGGCAGGCTGTGCCGGAAAGACTGAGCAGAACTGCAAAAAAAGCCCCCGCAAGGCCCACCGGCCCGGCAAGACCTGCAGCCAGCACCACACCCAGACGCAGCAGCGTAGCAGGCTCGTACAAAGAGGGCGTGACGAACACCGCGATGGCCGTGATGCTTGCCACAAAGATCACCGGCGTGCTCATAAGCCCGGTGGCAATGGCAGCATCGCCGATGATCAACGCGGACACCAGACTGACCGAATGCCCCAGCGACTGCGGCATCCGCAGACCTGCTTCCCGGATGACCTCCAAAATGAGTATGACCAGCAGCATTTCCGCAAACAGCGGCAGCGGTGTGGCCTTCTCCGCCGCTTCGATCTTGTACAGAAGCTGCGGTGGGATCAGCTCCGGCAGGTAGACCGCCAGACAGACGAACACACCCGGCAGAAATACTGTGAGGTAGAACGAAACATATTTGAGGATGCGCAGAAAAGAGGAAAACACGGCGGTGGATGCATAATCGTCCAAGCACTCAAAATTTCGCAGAAAAGAGCCGGAAGCACCATGCAGAGGGACTTCCGTTGACCAGCACCACGATCTTGCCCTCACAGATCTTTGCCGCCGCCACGGCAGGCCGCTCGGTGTAGCTTACCGGCGTGAACAGCCGCGCCTTGCCCGGCAGCAGCCACGGCACAAAGTAACTGGAATCCAGCAAAAGCTCCGGCTTTGCAGCGGCAAGCGCTTTGCGCACACGGATCACCATGGCGGAGTCTGCCCTGTTTTTGCAGTAGCAGATGGCGTATTCCGTTTGCATTTCGGTATCGGCCTGCGCCACCTCCTGCACCAGATGTTCGGTACGGATGAGCCGCCGCAGCAGGCTCAGATTGACCCGCAGTAGGTCGGCAAAGCCTTCGCGTGAGCCGCGCAGATTGCCTCCCCGGAAGGCTCGTCTACCGAGCGGAACTTCAGTCCCTGCACCGAGAAGGCAATGCCCTTTGCGCAGCCGTCCAGCAGTAAGACCGCCATGCCTGCCGTCATTCGTTTGATCAGATCAGCCAGATCTGTTACCGGCTCACTTTCTGCCGGAAAGGCTGAGCCGTGCAGGATCAGCTCAAAGACCTGCGGCCCGGTGCAACGCTGGCCTGCCTGCTGCGGCGGTGCCTGACGGCTGGCCGCATCCAGTAAAAGCTCCCACAAAGAATCCAGCTTGCCATGCCGTCAAACAGCAGGATGCTTCCCCTGCAATGATAAATCGTGATCTCCTTGGCATAATAATCCGCAGAGGTGCCAAACATTTTGTCCAGCACCGCAAGATTTGCCGCAAGGCTCTGTGATAACTGCCGCATCCAACCACTCCTTTGCACAGCAGTATGCCCGGCTGCAGCGGCATCCATTCCGCCAGAAACGACAGGAGGTCTTGTTACTTGAAGCTTCTGATCTGCCGCACGATCATCATTTATCTGTGCGTTCTGTTTGCCATGCGGCTGATGGGCAAGCGCCAGCTGGGCGAACTGCAGCCCGAAGAACTGGTGTCCACCATTCTCATTTCCAATCTGGCATCCATCTCCATTGAATCGGAAGAGGTGCCCATCACATCCAGCCTGATTCCGCTGTTTCTCATTGCAGCGCTGGAACTGCTGGGCTCCGTGCTGAGCTTCCGCAGCCAGAAATTCTTCAACTTTCTCTCCGGCAGACCCAAAACGGTGATCTTGGACGGCAGATCGATCAGAAAGCCTTGCGGATGCTGCGGCTGACCACAGCTGACCTGATGGAAGCGCTGCGCGGTAAAAATATTTTTGACCCACGGGAGGTTTCCTACGCGGTGATCGAGACGAACGGCACCCTTTCGGCAGCACTGCGGCCAGAAAAAGAGCCAGCCCGTCTTGCTGACCTGCAGCTGAAGGTGACCCATACCAACGCCACCATTCCCTTTGTGCTGGACGGACAGGTGCTGGAAGACAACCTGCGCTGGTGCGGCAAGGACCGCACGTGGCTGGAACGCACGCGCAGGCCAACACCCTGCTGCCGGAAGAAATTTTGCTGCTGATCGGCAACGAGACCGAGGATTATTTTTTGCTAAAAAAGAGAACCGCCGTGCCGGCGGCTCCCATTGAGGTGAGCGGATGAAGCGGATCTATGCATGTATCGCCATTGTGGGCGTACTGTTGAGCGTGGCCTTTTACAGCAGCTGGAAGGTGCAGAGCTTTGCGGATGTGATCTCGGCAGACCTTGACACCGCCGCCGAAGCCATCCGCAATGCCGACTACCCTGCCGCCCGGCAGCGCTTGCTGATGGTGCCGACCGGTGCGACCAAATGCGCACCAAAATGAACCACCTGCTGCGCACAGCAGATTTTACCGAGCTGGAAGCTGCGCTGCGGGCGGCGGACGGACACCTGGAAATGGGTGCCCCAGAGGAAGCCTTTGGTGAGCTGCGCCGCGCACAGGTACAGGTGGAAACACTGGAATGGCTCTCGCACCGGCTGGTATAAACAAAAACACCGGCCCTGCCCCATTGGGCGAAAGCCGGTGTCTGATGCGAATTATTTCTGTGGTTCCTTGCGGTCGCCCATCAGCTTTTTCAGCTCATTGAAAAAACTTTCCACGTCTGCAAACTGACGGTAGACCGATGCAAAGCGAACATATGCCACTTCGTCGATTTTTTTCAGTTCCTGCATGGTCAGCTCACCGATGCGCACGCTGGGGATCTCACGGTCGTAGGAGCTGAGCAGCGTCTGCTCAATGCTGCTTACCGCACGCTCCAGCGATTCGTAGCTGACTGGCCGCTTGGCGCAGGCACGCACCATGGCGTTGAGCAGCTTCTGCCGGTCGAACGGCTCACGGAGCTGTCCTTTTGATGACCACAAGCGGAACAGTCTCCACGACTCATAGGTCGTAAAGCGCATATGGCAGCTCAGGCATTCGCGGCGGCGGCGGATGCGCTCACTGTCTTCGGTGGGGCGGGAATCGATCACTTTGGATTCCTCGCTCCGCAATAGGGACACTTCATGTTCTGTTCCTCCTGTCCGGTCTGACCGGGCTGTGTTTTTAGGCTTTGGTCTTGGGCTTGCGCTCACTCCACAGCACCCACGCAGAGGTGGAAACGCACAGCGAAGTGTACACGCCGCTGATCATGCCCATCATCAGCGGGAACGCAAAGGTAAAGATGCTGTCCAGACCATACAGCTTTGCCACGATGCACATAACGCCCAGCGCCATCACCGTGGTAATGGTGGTGATCAGGGTGCGGCGGGCAGACTGGTTCACCGAGTGGTTCACCAGCTCTTCAAAGGATGCCTTTTTACCCATCAGGGTGCGGTTCTCGCGGATACGGTCGTAGACCACAACAGTATCGTTGATGGAGTAGCCAAGGATGGTAAGCATGGCGGCAATGAAGTTGCCATCCAGCGCGGTGCGCAGCAGCACAAAGGTGCCAAATACCACCATCAGGTCGTTCACAAGCGCCAGCACTGCCATCATGCCGCCGGTCAGGCCGCCGATGTTCTTGAAGCGCAGGGCGATGTACAGCAGGATCAGCACCAGTGCAAACACCACGGCAACCAGACTCTTCTGCAGGAACTTGGTGCCCATGGCAGCGCTGACGTTGCTTAGCGACAGCTGTTCAAAATTGTTGTCCGGGCAGCTTTCGTTCAGGCTGTCCAGCAGCTTGGCCACCTGCTCGGTAGTCACTGTTTCGGTACCGGGCATCGAGATTTTCAGGGTCTGGCCACCGGTAGCAACATTCTCGCCGGTCTGCAGGGTCAGGCCGTTATTCTCCAATGCAGAGGATGCAACCTTCTGCACATCCGACATGGTAAAGCTGCCCTCGTAGCTCAGGGTGATCATGCACCGCCGGTGAACTCGGTATCCAGATGGACACCCAAAACCACTGCGCACAGCACGATGGCTGCCATCAGGCAGGAGGAGATCGTCAGGAAGCGCTTGCGCAGGCCCACAAAGTCGATGGGCTTCTTCTCGGTTTTTTCCTTGCCGGGCTTTTCAGCGCCGTAAAGCCAAGGATTGCGCAGTGCCTTGATGGATGCCGCACCGCGGATCATCACACGGGTAGCAAACACGCCAAACACAAAGTTCAGCAGCACGCCGGTGAGCAGCGTGTAACCGAAGGCATAAATAGTGCCTGCGGTGGAGGGGCCAAAGGCAAAGAACACAAAGTGGAGTGCCTTTGCAAACATGCCGTCCGAGGGGCCAAAGGCACCCATCAGCACGATGGCCACGATGACGATGGTCACGTTGCCGTCAACGATGGGGGTCAGGCCGCGGGCAAAACCGCTCTTGAGCGCGCCATCCAGAGACTTGCCGTTTTTCAGCTCTTCCTTGATGCGTTCTGCCGTGATAACATTGGCATCCACGCCCATGCCGATGGCAAGGATGATGCCTGCGATGCCGGGCAGGGTCATGGTAAAGCTTTCAAACACCGGGAAGTAGCCGGAAACGAACGCCAGCGTTGCTGCCACCTGACCAGCCAGTGCAATACATGCAAGGAAGCCCGGCAGACGGTACAGCATCGTCATGAACACCACGATCAGTGCAAAGGCGATCAGGCCGGCCAGAACCATGGCGCTCAGGCTGTTCTCGCCCAGACTGGGGCTGACGGTGGAATAGCTGTCCACCGTCAGTGCAAAGGGCAGTGCGCCGGAGTTGATCTGGCGGGCCATCTTGACGACCTGCTCCTGCGTGAAAGGATTGGAAGCCGAGCTTGTAATGATGGCAGAGCCATCGGTAATAGCGGTGTTGACCGTGGCCGTGCTCACGTTTTCATCGTCCAGCCAGATGCTGATGGTGCCGCCCGATGCAGCCAGCTTTGTGGTAGCATCGCCAAATGCTTGGCACCGTCATCGGTGAACTTCAAGGAGACGAAATATTCCGAAGCACCGCCATTACTGACGGGGCCATACTGAGCTGCGGCGCTCTCGATCATGGAGCCGTCCAGGATCAGCTCACCGTCCGCACTGCTTCCCTCGCGGAAGGTCAGATAGGCGGTGGTGCCGATCTCATCGATCGCAGCTTCCGGGTCAAAATCCGTCTCACCGGACTGCCACGGGAACTCCAGGATCAGGCTGTCGGAATTGTTGTCCACATACAGCTCATAGTCGGTCACGTTCAGCGCCACGAGACGGTTCTCAATGACGAGCTGGGCTGCTTCCAGCTGTTCTTCGGTAGCATCGTAGCCATCCGACGGCACAAAGGTGACGTTGACACCGCCCTTAATATCCACACCGAAGCGGATATCCTTTGCACCTTTGATGTAGGTCGTGGTCGTATCGCCGTACTTGGCATACACACCGAAGAACGCAGTATACACAAATACCACGATCAACAGCACTGTGGCGATCAGATGCCATGCTTTTCCTTTTGTTTTCATAAAATTCAGGGAACCTCCAAAAGCAGCAGTTCTTGCAGCTGCCGCCCGTATTCTAGTGCGGACCGCCTGCTCCGGCGGGCCTTATCATTTCCGCAAGGGGGCCGTCGTGCCGGCTTTCTTGCGACAAAACTCCCCTGACGGCCCAGACGGGCCGCACAGAGGAGATAAAATCAAAAAATGTTAGTCTGCCTTGTCAGCCAGCAGTTTTTCTGCCACAGCCAGACGCACACAGATGCACAGCAGTTCGGAAGCGGTTTCCACCTCGTCCAGACTGGGATAGGTGGGCGCAATGCGCAGGTGAGAATCCTCGGGGTCCTTGTGATAGGGATATGCAGAACCGGCACCGGTCAGGGTCAGACCCGCATCCTTGCACAGACCCGCCACGCGCTTTGCACAGCCGGGCATCACATACAGGCTGATGAAGTAGCCGCCCTTGGGGTCCGTCCAGTGGGCAATATCCCCGCAGGGGATGAGGTTGTTCTTGAATGCGGTCTTGACGGCATCAAAGCAGGGCACCAGACGACGACGGTGCTTTGCCATGTGGGCCAGCACACCTTCCTTGTTCTTCAGGAAGCGGACGTGGCGCAGCTGGTTCATCTTGTCGTAGCTGATGATCATGACCGAGAAGCGCTTGCAGATATACTTCATGCTGCTCTCGCTGCAGGCAATGGCAGAGACGCCTGCGCCCGGGAAGGTGATCTTGCTGGTGGAAGTGAACATGAACACACGGTTTTCGTTGCCGTACTTCTTGCTCTCGTTCAGCAGCACCGGAGTCTCGATGATCTCATCGGTCAGGTGATGGACGATATAGGCTTCATCCCAGAAGATCTTGAAATCAGGCGCAGCGGTCTTCATCTTGGCAAAACGCTCGATGGTCTCATCGCTGTAGGTGTAGCCATCGGGGTTGGAATACTGCGGCACACACCAGATGCCCTTGATGTCAGGATCCTCGGCCACCAGCTTTTCCACAATGTCCATATCCGGGCCATTGGGGGTCATAGGCACACTGATCAGCTCAAAGCCAAACTCCTCGGTAATAGCAAAGTGACGGTCATAGCCGGGCACCGGGCAGAGGAACTTGCGCTTCTCCACCTGAGACCAGGGGCACGGAGACTCCGGGAAACCGAACACATAGCCGATATTGACGAGGTTATACATCAGCTGCAGGCTGGAGTTGCCGCCCACGAACACTTCCTCCGCTTTACGCCAAAGACATCCGCAAACAGCACGCGGGCCTCCTGCAGGCCTTCCAGCTCGCCATAGTTGCGGGCATCCGTGCCAGCATCGGTGGTGTAATCATTCATCTTCAGCAGGTCCATGGCCAGATCCATCTGGTGAGGGCCGGGCTTGCCGCGGGCCATATTCAGCTTGAGGCCCTTGGCCTGAAATTCCTTGTACTTTGCTTCAAGCGCTGCCTTTTCGGCAGTGAGTTCATCACGATTCATTGCAAGATAATTTGCCATTAGAAACACACTCCTTTATCGTACTTCCTGTTACCCATAGCGCCAGAGCGGCATTTTGCGGAGCATTCCTGCCAGGGAGCGTTCCCCATGCCATTCCAGACCTTAATATTATAGTACATTTTGCCCTCAGAAACAAGAATAATAAAGCAAAAAGCCCTGCCAAAAGCAAAAAGCTTTTGAAACAGAGCTTGAATGCCGGGTCTTTGCTCCCCTGCTGTACGCTAAAAGCGTCAGCTCAGAGCGACCTGATTTTTATAGCGCTTGCGCACCGCGCCGTATTCCAGATGTGCTTCGCCGCCTTCCACGGTATCTTCATCCACAGTTACGCGGATGATGGTAGCATCGGTGGGCACCTCGTACATGATGGGCAGCAGAATGCTTTCCATCACGCTGCGCAGGCCGCGGGCACCGGTCTTGCGCTCGATCGTCTTGCGGGCAATGGCGTGGAGCGCTTCATCCGTGAAGTTCAGTTCCACATTATCCATGCTCAGAAGTTCCTTATACTGCTTCACAAGGCTGTTGCGCGGCTCCTTGAGCACGCGAACCAGAGCGTCCTCGTCCAGATCGTCCAGCACGGTAATGACCGGCAGACGGCCGATCAGTTCCGGGATCAGGCCGAACTTGACCAGATCGTGGGGTTCCACCTTGCGCAGCAGAGCCTTCTCTGCTTCGCTGGAATTATCCTTCAGGCTGCTGCCGAAGCCCAGTGCGGACTTATCGGTGCGGCGCAGGATATACTTATCCAAGCCATCAAATGCACCGCCGCAGATGAACAGGATGTTGGTGGTGTCGATCTGGATGAACTCCTGCTGCGGGTGCTTGCGGCCGCCCTGCGGAGGAACATTGCTCACAGTGCCTCCAAAATCTCAACAGGGCCTGCTGCACGCCCTCACCGCCCACATCGCGGGTGATGGAGGGGTTCTCACTCTTGCGGGTGATCTTGTCGATCTCGTCGATATAGATAATACCGATCTGTGCCTTCTGCACATCAAAATCCGCTGCTTGGATCAACTTGAGCAGAATGTTCTCCACATCCTCGCCCACATAACCGGCTTCGGTCAGGGTGGTGGCATCGGCAATGGCGAAGGGAACGCCCAGCATTTTTGCCAGAGTCTGTGCCAGCAGGGTCTTGCCCACGCCGGAAGGGCCCAGCAGCAGCACGTTGGACTTCTGCAGCTCCACATCGCTGCCCTTGCCGCTGAGGATGCGCTTGTAGTGGTTGTAGACCGAGACGGCCAGCACACGCTTTGCCTCGTCCTGACCGATCACGTACTGATCCAGACCTTCCTTGATCTCGGCCGGGGTCAGGATGTTGATATCCAGATTGTCCGCAGGTGGATGTGTGCACGGTTTGCACCGCGGGCCGGTCGGGCGCTTTTGGGCTGATCCGGCTTGTCGGAAAGCAGGTCGTGGCACAGGCCGATGCATTCGCTGCAGATATTGACACCGGGGCCGATGATCATACGCTCCACTTCGTCCTGATGCTTTCCGCAGAAGCTGCAGACCAGATCCTTTTCGTTTTTGTCTCTGCCGGAATTGTTATTTGCCATAGCTGTTTTTCCTTATCCTGGGTAAATTAAATGTCGCGGCTCAGCGGTGGGCAATGACCTCATCGATCAGGCCGTATTCCTTTGCCTGCAGTGCGGACATATAGTTGTCGCGCTCGGTATCCAGCTGGATCTTTTCCAGCGGCTGGCCGGTGTACTCGCTGAGCATGCGGTTCATCTTATCGCGGATATACACCATGTGCTCGGCATGGATCTTGATATCGGTGGTCTGGCCGGAAAGGCCGCCGCCCTGCCCGCCAATCAGCGGCTGATGGATCAGAATTTCCGAGTTGGGCAGTGCAAAACGCTTCCCCTTGGTGCCGCTTGCCAGCAGGAAGGCACCCATGGAAGCTGCCATGCCCATGCAGATGGTGGAAACATCGCACTTGATATACTGCATGGTATCGTGGATGGCCATGCCGGCGCTGATGGAGCCGCCGGGGCTGTTGATATACAGGCTGATGTCCTTGTCCGGTCCTGCCCTTCCAGATACAGCAGCTGTGCCACAACAAGGCTGGCGGAGGTATCGTTGACATCCTCGCTCAGAACGATGATGCGATCGTTCAAAAGACGGGAGAAAATATCATAGGAACGCTCGCCATGGGACGACTGTTCCACAACGTAAGGAACAAAACTCATAAAGTTCGCCTCCTGAAATGGAATATAGTATTTGCAAAATTGACCGATACGGTTTCCCTGCCGGTTCTGCCGTATCGGTCAATTTTTACAACCTTTGATTGAAACCGTGCAGCATACTGCCCGCTTCAAAGGAACACAGGAGCTGATTACTCAGCGTCTGCAGCCTTCTCTTCCTCAGCAGCCTTCTCCACGATGTTTGCGTGGCTCTTGATGAAGTCGATGGCCTTGTTGATGGCCAGATCCTTCTTCAGGTCGTCAACATTGACCAGCTCACGAACCTTGTCCTCTTCCATCTTGTACTGGTCAGCGATGCGCTTGATCTCAGCGGAAACTTCCTCCTCGGAAGCCTCGATGTTCTCAGCAGCAGCAACAGCCTCCAGAGCCAGACGGATCTTGACCTGCTTCTCAGCCTGCGGCATGAAGGAAGCGCGGAACTGCTCCATAGTCTGGCCCATATACTTCAGGTAGTCCTCGAGGCGCAGGCCCTGCTGCTCCACGCGGAATGCGAAGTCGTTGACCATCTCGTCCATGCGGGCATCATACATTGCCTGGGGGATCTCACCCTCCATGCTCTCGATGACCTGATCCACCAGAGCGTTCTCAACAGCCAGATCGTCCTGCTTGTCCAACTGCTCCTGATTGTTCTTGCGGATGGAAGCCTTGAACTCGTCCAGAGTGTCGTACTCAGAGCAATCCTTAGCCAGCTCGTCATCCAGAGCAGGCAGCTCCTTGTACTTCACTTCGTGCAGCTTGATCTTGAACACAGCAGCCTTGCCAGCCAGTTCGGCAGCCTGATACTCGGTGGGGAAGGTAACGTTCACGTCGAACTCTTCGCCAGCGGAGTGGCCCACGATCTGATCCTCAAAGCCGGGGATGAAGCTGCCGCTGCCCAGAGTCAGGCTGTAGTGCTCAGCCTTGCCGCCCTCGAAAGCCACGCCATCGACGAAGCCCTCGAAGTCGATATCAGCGATGTCGCCGTTCTCAGCAGCGCCCTCACGGGTCAGCTCACGGGCATTGCGCTCCTGCACACGCTTCAGCTCAGCTTCAACAGCCTCGTCAGAAACAGTATGGACAGTCTTTTCAACCGTCAGACCATTGTAGCTGCCAACCTTGACTTCGGGCTTGACAGCGACCTTGACGGTCAGGGTGACACCGTTGGTCTCATCAGCAGAGTCAACAGTGACCTCCGGACGGCCGACCGGCTCAACGCCAGCTTCCTTGACAGCAGCCTCGAAAGCCTCGGGGAACAGCTCATTGATGGCATCATAGGTAAAGACATCAGCGCCGTACATCTTCTCGATCAGAGCGCGGGGAGCCTTGCCCTTACGGAAGCCGGGAACAGCGTACTTCTTGCCTTCCTTCTTGAAAACATCGGCAACAGCTTCTTGAAAGCCTCTGCGTCGATGGAGAACTGCAGTTCTGCCATGCTCTTCTCGAGCTTTTCACACTTGATGAAATTCATTTGTTTTTCCTCCACTCAAAAATTCTATTGCGCAGGGCAGGAAGTTTTTGCCCTTTGCAACCGCGCACTGCGTCCTGGATGAACTTGCTTTTGCAATATGCGGGGACGCGCGCGCTCAATTGGGTGCAACAATCGCGTCAAAAACTATTATAGCACGCTCCTGACACAATTGCCAGCCCAAATTGTTAATTTTTATTGGTTTTAACGGTTCAATTGATGCGGTACGGGCAAAAACGCAGCCCATCGGCACTGACCAGCTTGTAGTGGATGCCATCCACATCGCCCTGCACCGCATAGCGGATGGCATTGCCGTGCAGATGGCCATAGTAGCAGGTCCTGATGTTGTATTCCTTTAAGGTGGCCACGATCTCCGGCGCACTGGTGCCGGTATACACCGGCGGATAGTGCAGGAACACCAGCTTTTCCAGCCCGGGTTCGGCGGCATCCAGACTCATGCGCAGCCGTCCGATCTCGCGGTTCATCACCTTTTCGTCGTGGGCCTCGCCTGCATCAAACAGCCAGCCGCGGGTACCGCACAGTGCATACCCCTCTACACTGTAGGAGTTGTTGTGCAG
>ENA-OQAS01001125-OQAS01001125.1-human-gut-metagenome-genome-assembly--contig:-NODE-1125-length-13015-cov-2.650217_pt1 | contig 13015 bp, 17 predicted proteins | sample MGYA00242733_ERZ504523 | MGnify/ENA primary metagenome ERZ504523 (study PRJEB26092, sample SAMD00036239) | human gut metagenome | host: Homo sapiens | study: EMG produced TPA metagenomics assembly of... | reverse complement strand
CACCGGGACTGGACAGACCGCTGAAGAAGACAAGACTTTGAGAGAAACATGGGAAACTGGTGGAAATCCGTACCTATCGGCCAATCGAGAGCAAAAGAGTTCTGCGGGATTTTGACCGCATATGATAGTAACAGTGTGACAATCGATGAGGATGGAACCGAGCGTGTTTTGATAAGAAAGACACAGCCTGATACGCCTCGCAATAGAGTTTTAGTTAATTCGGGAGGATAAGAAAAAATGAGCAGAGAGTTAAAGGAGGCACTGGATATCCTTGAAAAGGAAAAGAGTATCAGCAAAGATACTCTGCTTGAGGCAATTGAGCAGTCTCTGATCCAGGCCTGCAAGAACCATTTTGGAAAAGCTGACAATGTACATGTAACTATTAATCCGGAAACCTGCGATTTTTCAGTGTATGCAGACAGAAGTATCGTAGAATACGTAGAGGATCCTGCAATGGAGATTTCTCTGGCAGATGCTTTGAAAATCACATCAAGAGCTGAGATCGGAGGCATGATACAGGTTCCGATCCAGTCTAAGGAATTCGGACGTATTGCGACACAGAATGCAAAGAACGTTATCCTGCAGAAAATCCGTGAGGAAGAACGTAAAGTGCTGTATGATGAATACTATGGAAAAGAAAAAGAAGTAGTAACCGGTATTGTACAGCGTGTGATGGGCAAGAATGTAAGCATCAATCTTGGTAAGGCAGATGCAGTATTAAGTGAGAATGAACAGGTGAAAGGGGAAACCTTCCAGCCGACAGAGAGAATAAAGGTGTATATTCTTGAAGTCAAGGATACCCCGAAGGGACCTCGTATTCTGGTATCCAGAACTCATCCGGGACTTGTGAAACGTCTCTTTGAGTCAGAAGTTGCAGAAGTAAAAGACGGAACTGTTGAGATCAAGAGCATCGCACGTGAGGCCGGTTCCCGTACAAAGATCGCTGTATGGAGCAACGATCCGGATGTAGATGCAGTTGGTGCATGCGTAGGTATGAACGGCGCACGTGTCAATGCAGTAGTTGAGGAACTTCGCGGTGAGAAGATTGATATCATCAACTGGGATGAGAATCCTGCGATCCTGATCGAGAATGCATTGAGCCCTGCAAAGGTTATCGCAGTTATGGCAGATCCTGATGAGAAGACAGCTCTGGTAGTTGTTCCTGATTATCAGCTGTCCCTTGCAATCGGTAAAGAAGGTCAGAATGCACGTCTTGCTGCAAGACTTACAGGATTTAAGATTGACATCAAGAGTGAGACTCAGGCAAAAGAAGCCGGTGATTTCTATGATTATGATGATGACGAGACTGCAGAAGATGCAGCTGAGGCATCAGCAGAGGAAACTTCAGCAGAGGAAACTTCAGCAGAAGATTCCCTGACAGAAGAAACCGAAGCAGAAGAAGTTTCAGAGGAAGTTCCTGTAGAAGAAGAGCCACAGGCTCAGGAAGCAGGAGAGAATGAAGACGAAGAATAAGATTCCCATGCGCCAGTGTACCGGCTGCAGGGAAATGAAAAGCAAGAAAGAGATGCTCAGAGTTCTTAAGACTACAGAAGATGAGATCGTGCTTGATACTACCGGTAAGAAAAACGGCAGAGGCGCATATCTGTGTCTTTCCAGAGAATGTCTGGATAAAGCGATTAAAAATCATGGACTTGAGCGTTCACTGAAAACTGCGGTTCCGGATGAGGTATACGAACGACTTAAGAAGGAGCTGGAAGATATTGAAAAATAACAGAGTACTGTCGCTGATAGGGCTGGCTACCAAAGCAGGCAAGACCGTAAGCGGAGAATTTTCCACAGAGAAATCTGTAAAGACCGGAAAAGGACTGCTTGTGATCGTTGCTGAGGATGCTCCGAGAATACAAAGAAGAAATTCAGGAATATGTGCAGTTTTTATGAAGTTCCGATTTTCTTCTTCTCAGATAAAGAGAGCTTAGGCAGAGCAATGGGAAAGGAGTACCGCGCCTGTCTGGCTGTCCAGGATGAGAACTTTGCGAAAGCATCATGAAGGAGGTATAGCGATTGTCAAAATTAAGAGTACATGAGCTGGCCAGAGAGCTTGGACGACAGAACAGAGAAGTAATCGAGTTTCTGAAATCAAAAGGCGTTGATGTGAGAAGCCATATGAGTATGGTGGATGAGCCTGCGGTTTCGGAAGTAAAGAATAGATTCAGAAAAGACAATAATAACAGGGGAAAGGAGCATATTGCGAAATTGGAGACTCCCAAGACAGAAGAAAAGGTTGTAACAGCAAAATCAGAAGGAGATAAAACTGAAACACCTAAAAAGAAAAAAAATATTATCCGCGTTTTTCATGCACAGAATGCAAGTGACGGAGGAAAAACAAGAAAGAAACCTGTGAAAGCTGAAGGCGAGAGAACAGGTTCACCAAGAAATGCAGAAGGAAGAAATTCCGACAGTTCAAGAACAGACGGTGACAGACCAAGAAGAAATAATAATGACCGCCCAGGTACAGGCAACAGAAGACCGGACGGACAGAACCGTCAGGGAAGACCTCAGGGTGAAGGAAGATCCCAGGGAGATAACCGCCAGGGAGGACGTTTTGGCCAGGGAAGAAACCAGGGCGAAGGAAACCGTCAGGGAAGACCTCAGGGCGAGGGAAGATCCCAGGGAGATAACCGCCAGGGAGGACGTTTCGGACAGGGAAGACCACAGGGAGATGGAAACCGTCAGGGAGGAAGACCGCAGGGCAATGGCCAGGGTCGTCCGGACGGAAACAGAAGTGAAGGACGTGACGGACGCTTCGGCGGCAGTCAGGGACGTCAGGGACAGCGCCAGAATACAAGAAAGAATGACGATATGGCATTTGCACCGGAACTGACAAAGACTTCCAAAGACAGCAAGAGAGAAAGAGACAGAGAGAACAAAAACAAGAAAAAAGATTTTGATAAGACACAGAGTGGCGGACGCAGACCAAATCAGGGTGGATTCAATAAGAATTCCAGAATCCCGAAAGCTCTGCAGAAACCGGCTCCGCAGCCAAAACAGGAAGAGAAGAAACCTGAGGTTAAGGAAATCACACTTCCGGAGAAGATGACGATCCGCGAACTGGCAGAAGCTATGAAAATGCAGCCGTCAGTAATTGTGAAGAAGCTCTTTATGCAGGGTATGATGGTTACCGTAAACCATGAGATCGATTTTGAGAAAGCTCAGGAGATTGCTCTGGAATATGATATCATCGCAGAACCGGAAGAGAAGGTAGACGTTATCGAAGAACTCCTCAAAGAGGATGAAGAAGACGAAAAAGATATGGTTTCAAGACCACCTGTAGTCTGTGTTATGGGGCACGTTGACCATGGTAAAACATCTCTTCTGGATGCAATCCGTAAGACAAATGTAACACGTGGAGAAGCCGGCGGTATCACACAGCACATCGGTGCTTCTGTAGTAGAGGTTGGCGGACAGAAGATCACATTCCTGGATACACCTGGACATGAAGCTTTCACAGCTATGCGTATGCGTGGTGCAAACTCCACAGATATTGCAGTTCTGGTTGTAGCAGCTGATGATGGTGTGATGCCTCAGACAGTAGAGGCTATCAGCATGCGAAGGCGGCAGGCGTTGAGATCATAGTTGCAATCAACAAGATTGATAAGCCAAGTGCTAATATTGAGCGTGTAAAACAGGAACTTCTGAATATGAACTGATTCCGGAAGACTGGGGCGGAAGTACGATTTTTGTTCCTGTATCCGCACATACAGGAGAGGGAATCGATACTCTTCTTGAGATGATCCTTCTTACAGCCGAGGTATGTGAATTAAAGGCAAACCCGAACCGTTCCGCAAGAGGTCTTGTAATCGAGGCTCAGCTTGATAAAGGTAAAGGTCCGGTTGCACGATCCTTGTCCAGAAAGGTACTCTTCATGTGGGAGACTTTATTGCAGCAGGAGCATGCAATGGTAAGGTTCGTGCCATGATGGATGATAAGGGACGCAGGATTAAAGAAGCAGGTCCTTCTACTCCTGTAGAAATCCTGGGACTTGGTGATGTGCCGAATGCAGGTGAAATTCTTCTTGCATTTGACAGTGATAAGGAAGCCAAGAACTTTGCAGGTGCATTTGTATCTGAGAACAAGAACCGTCTTCTTGAGGAGACTAAGGGCAAATTATCTCTGGATAATCTCTTTGATCAGATTCAGGCAAGCGATCTGAAGGAACTTCCGCTCATTGTCAAAGCAGATGTACAGGGATCTGTGGAAGCTGTAAAACAGAGTCTGACCAAACTTTCCAACGAAGAAGTGGTTGTAAAGGTGATCCATGGCGGTGTTGGTGCGATCAATGAGTCTGACGTAAGTCTTGCGGCTACATCAAATGCGATCATTATCGGCTTTAATGTCCGTCCGGATGCAACCGCAAAACAGCTTGCTGAGCAGGAAGGTGTAGATCTTCGTCTGTATAGAGTTATTTATCAGGCAATCGAAGATGTAGAAGCTGCATGAAGGGTATGCTTGATCCTGTATTTGAGGAGAAGTTATCGGTCATGCGGAAGTGCGTCAGCTGTTCAAAGCATCCGGCGTTGGTACGATTGCAGGAAGCTACATTCTGGATGGTATTTTCCAGAGAAACTGCAAGGTTCGTATTTCCAGAGAAGGCGAGCAGATATTTGAAGGTGAGCTTGCATCCCTGAAGAGATTCAAAGACGATGTTAAGGAAGTTAAGGCAGGATACGAATGTGGCCTTGTATTTGACGGATTTAACGATGTGAAAGAGGAAGATAAAGTAGAAGCTTATATCATGGTAGAAGTACCGAGATAGTAATGGTTTATAGAGGTAAGGTGCGCGGTTCATAGTGTCAGGTACAGTGTGGTGCGCACCTTGACTTGATTGTGGTAATTCAGAAAATAATGTGATCAGGATAGTCGATGATCCGGATTGCTCACAGTATTTAACAGAATTGCCGGATATATAGGAGTAAAACTTAAAATGAGAAAAAACAGTATTAAGAATACCCGGATCAATGGGGAAGTCCAGAAGGAACTCAGCACCATTATCCGCAACGAGATCAAGGACCCGCGTATTCATCCGATGACTTCTGTCATGGCTGTAGAAGTGGCTCCTGATCTGAAAACCTGCAGAGCATATATCAGTGTGCTGGGTGAAAAAGAAGCAAAGGAAGCGACGATCAAAGGTCTGAACAGTGCAGAAGGCTACATCAGACGCCAGCTGGCGCGTAATTTAAACCTGAGAAATACACCGGAGATCCGTTTTATCCTGGACGAATCTATTGAGTATGGTGTAAATATGTCAAAGCTTATTGATGATGTTACCAAGAAAGACAGCAACTCCCACAGACAGGATGAGGAGCAGGATGAGAATTAAAAGAGGATGAGAACATGGAAAATATTGCGGAAATACTGGAAGGTGTGAAAACAATGGGAATCGGCGGACATATCCGTCCGGATGGTGACTGCGTTGGTTCCTGTATGGCGTTATATTTATATGTAAAAACCTATTATCCGGAAATTCAGGCAGATGTGTACCTGGATAATCCCAAACCTGTTTTCGGACATATTGACTGTATGGATGAGATTAAAACAGAGCTGGACGGTGACAAAGAGTATGACCTTTTTGTTACCTGTGATGTAAGTGCAAGAGACAGACTTGCCATTGCAGGTCCATACTTTGACACTGCAAAAAGAACAGCATGTATTGATCATCATATCAGTAACTCCGGATTTGCACAGGTGAATCATATCAGGGGAGAGGTAAGTTCTGCCTGTGAAGTTCTCTATGGGCTTTTTGATCCTGAGAAAGTGGTCCGTACCATTGCAGTGCCGATCTATACGGGAATGGTTCATGACACAGGGGTATTTCAGTACTCTTCAACTTCACCGGAGACCATGCGTATTGCCGGGGAACTGATGAAGACAGGATTCAATTTCAGTAAGATTATTGACGAATCTTTCTATCAGAAAACTTATGTGCAGAATCAGGTAATGGGGCGTGTTCTTGCTGAGAGTATCCTGCTTCTGGATGGAAAATGTATTATCGGATATCTTAAAAAAAGAGACATGGAGTTCTATGGTGTGGATGGCAAGGATCTGGATGGTATCGTCAGTCAGCTTCGTCTTACAGCGGGAGTGGAAGTTGCCATGTTTATCTATGAAGTGGAAACTCAGTCTTTCAAAGTTTCCCTGCGTTCCAACGGAAATGTGGATGTAAGCAAGATTGCAGTATATTTTGGCGGCGGCGGTCATATGAGAGCAGCAGGATGTGATCTTCAGGGTTCTGTGTATGATGTGATCAACAATGTGACAGAACAGATCTGCAAACAGTTTCAGGAGCAGGAAGTCTGATGGATGGAGTAATTGTAATCCGTAAGGAAAAAGGATTCACTTCCCATGATGTGGTGGCAAAGCTTCGGGGAATCCTTCATATGAAGAAAATCGGACATACCGGAACTCTTGATCCGGATGCAGAAGGAGTGCTCCCGGTGGCTCTGGGAAAAGCAACCCGTCTGGTGGATATGATCACAGATAAAGAGAAAACCTATGAGGCAGTGATGCGTCTGGGTGTTGTTACGGATACCCAGGATATGAGCGGAACTGTTCTCTCACAGACTACAGAGCTTTCCGTTACAGAAGAAGAGCTTTGCACAGTGGTCAGTTCTTTTGTGGGAGACTATATGCAGGTGCCGCCAATGTATTCAGCACTGAAGGTCAATGGAAAGAAACTCTATGAACTTGCCAGAGAGGGCAAGACTGTGGAGCGTAAACCAAGACCTGTACATTTTTATGAGATAGAAATTCTGGATATCAGTTTTCCGCTGGTGCGTTTTCGTGTGACCTGCAGCAAGGGAACCTATATCCGTACTCTGTGCCATGATATAGGGGAAAAGCTGGGCTGTGGAGCTGCCATGGAAAGTCTTTTGCGGACAAAGGTGGGCAGATTTACACTGGATGATGCCATTACCCTGGCGCAGACAGAAGAGGCAGTGCAGAAAGGAATCATAGAGAGTAAAATCCTCGGTATTGAGGAGATTCTTGCAGAGTATCCAAGGGTATGCTGTACAAAAGAAGGGGACAGACTTCTGGCTAATGGAAATCCTCTTGTACAGGCACTGGTCGATGCACAGGAGAAAAACGGATGGATCCGTATGTGCAGCAGTGAAGGCAGTTTTGCCGGAGTTTACCAGTGGGACGAGAAAAGAAACAGGTATTTCCCTGTAAAAATGTTTTAGGAGACATGATGGAATATTTAAGGATTGAGAATGATTTTCCCAGAATTTCACACAGTGCGGTAACACTTGGGAAGTTTGACGGCATACACCGCGGACATCAGAAACTGGTTGAGAAAATTATTGAGCAGAAACAGGAAGGTGCACAGGCGGTTGTACTTGCGCTTGGAACTGCCTCAAGAACAATCCTCACAAAGGAAGAGAGATGTCGTATATTGGAAGAAATGGGAGTGGATATACTGTTGGAATGTCCGCTCACAGAGAAAATACGGCACATGAAAGCAGAGAATTTTATAAAAGAAATACTGATAGGAGATCTGCAGGTTTCCTATGTGGCAGTTGGAGAGGATTTCCGTTTTGGCTATGAGCGGAAAGGAACTCCTGCCATGCTCAAAGAGTTCGGAAAGAAATATGGATTTCATACGGAAGTCCTGCCAAAAGAAATGGACGGACGCCGTAAGATTAGTAGTACCTTTGTCAGGGAAGAACTGAACAGAGGAAATATGGAAAAATTCCGTTTCCTTATGGGAACAGATTTCTCAGTAGAAGGAATCGTTGAACATGGACGTGGAATGGGACATAAATATCTGCTTCCGACCACCAACTGATCCCTCCGGTAGAGAAACTGATGCCTCCAAACGGGGTTTATATCACAGTATCCCATTTCAGAGACAGAAGTTATCAGGGAATTACCAATGTAGGTCATAAGCCTACTGTTGGCGGCGAGAAGTTTATTGGTGTGGAAACATATCTGTTTGACTGCAATGAGAATCTGTATGGAGAATACTGCAAGGTAGATTTCAAAAAATTCCTCAGGCCTGAACAGAAGTTTTCTTCGCTGGAGGCACTGAAGGCACAGCTGGAGAGGGATGCTGTGAAGGGACAGGAATATTTTGAAACTTTGTAAAAAAGAGGTTTACACGCCAGAATCAATGTGCTATACTAACCAAGGTGAATTTAGCCCATGTTCAGGGACCGGATGCTCCGACCATCTCTTAATGTGTGGCGGTCAATCAATAATAATTATAGAATACAGGAGGAAATCACAATGATTTCAAAAGAAAAGAAAGCAGCGATCATGAAAGAATATGCAAGAACTGAAGGCGATACAGGATCACCGGAAGTACAGGTTGCAGTTCTTACAGCAAGAATCCAGGAACTTACAGAGCATTTACAGAGCAACCATAAAGATCATCACTCCAGACGTGGTCTTCTGAAAATGGTAGGTCAGAGACGTGGACTGTTAGCTTACCTGAAGAAAACAGACATCGAAAGATACCGTGCACTGATTGAAAAATTAGGCTTAAGAAAATAATAGCCTTTTAGTATGCGGAAGGGGGCGGATTTCCATCCGCCTCCCTTTTTATGCAAGTGGAATTGTTGTTTTAATGTGTATGCAATGCGTATTCAGAAACTATGAAACGCAGCAGGAGTTATTTCCGAGACTACTGAAAAGATTATTTTGCAAAATAACTGAAAAAGTAGTTTTTTCAGTTGTTTCGGACTCCTGTTTTAATGTGACATTGTAATACCATGTAAATTTGAAAATTGCCGTCTGATACAGGAATATCTGTCCTGATTGGGGGAAGGCAAAAATTCACAGAAAGATTTGAAAAAATAATAACCAGAATATGAAAAAAGGAGAATGAACATATGTACAAAGTTATTCCATGGAATTAGCCGGAAGAACCTTGACAGTAGATATCAACCGCGTTGCAAAACAGGCAAACGGTGCAGCATTAATGCACTATGGTGATACTACAGTTTTTATCTACAGCAACAGCATCCAAAGAGCCAAGAGAAGGAATTGATTTCTTCCCGTTAAGCGTTGAATATGAAGAGAAAATGTATGCAGTAGGCAAAATCCCGGAGGATTTAACAAGAGAGAGGGAAAAGCAAGCGAGCATGCAATCCTTACTTCCCGCGTGATCGACAGACCGATGCGTCCTCTGTTCCCAAAGGATTACAGAAATGATGTAACATTGGTAAACATGGTTATGTCTGTTGATCCGGAATGTAATCCGGAGATTCCGGCTATGCTTGGTTCCTCTATTGCAACCTGCATTTCCGATATTCCGTTTGATGGTCCGTGTGCTACCACACAGGTTGGTCTGATCAATGGTGAATATATCATCAACTACCATGCACAGAAAGATGTATCTGACCTTCAGCTTACAGTAGCTTCCACAAGAGAGAAAGTAATCATGATCGAAGCCGGCGCAAAAGAAGTTCCGGAAGACAAGATGATCGAAGCTATCTATAAAGCTCATGAAGTAAACCAGGAGATCATCAAATTTATCGATAAGATCGTAGAAGAATGCGGAAAACCGAAACACAGCTACGAATCATGTGCAGTTCCGGAAGAACTCTTCGCAGCGATCAAAGAAATCGTACCTCCGGCAGAAATGGAAGTTGCCGTATTCTCTGACGATAAACAGACAAGAGAAGAAAATATCCGTCAGGTAACAGAGAAACTGAAAGAAGCTTTTGCCGACAAGGAAGAGTGGCTTGCAGTTCTGGGTGAGGCTGTATATCAGTACCAGAAGAAGACTGTCCGCAAGATGATCTTAAAAGACCACAAACGTCCGGATGGTCGTGCCATTACTCAGATCCGTCCTCTGGCAGCAGAGACAGATATTATCCCGAGAGTACATGGTTCTGCTATGTTCACACGTGGACAGACACAGATCTGTACCATCACAACTCTGGCTCCTCTTGCAGAAGCACAGAAGCTTGACGGACTTGACGAATTTGAAACTTCAAAGAGATATATGCATCACTACAATTTCCCGTCCTATTCTGTAGGTGAGACAAAACCATCCAGAGGACCGGGACGTCGTGAGATCGGACATGGTGCACTTGCTGAAAGAGCATTAGTTCCTGTACTTCCAAGCGAAGAGGAATTCCCATATGCGATCCGTACTGTATCTGAGACATTTGAATCCAATGGTTCTACTTCTCAGGCAAGTATCTGTGCATCCACAATGTCTCTGATGGCAGCCGGTGTACCGATCAAAAACCGGTAGCAGGTATTTCCTGTGGCCTGGTAACAGGCGATACAGATGATGATTACATTGTTCTCACAGATATCCAGGGACTTGAAGACTTCTTCGGAGATATGGACTTCAAGGTAGCCGGAACTCATGACGGTATCACAGCAATCCAGATGGATATCAAGATCCATGGACTGACAAGACCGATCGTAGAAGAAGCAATCAGACGTACAAAAGAAGCAAGAGAATATATCCTGACAGAAGTTATGGAGAAATGCATCGCAGCTCCCCGTACATCTGTAGGAGAATATGCTCCGAAGATCATCCAGATCCAGATCGATCCTCAGAAGATCGGTGATGTTGTAGGTCAGAGAGGAAAGACTATCAATACGATCATCGAGCGTACAGGTGTTAAGATCGATATCACAGACGAAGGTGCGGTATCTATCTGTGGAGTTGATCAGAAGAGCATGGATGAGGCAGCTAACATGGTTAAGATCATTGCAACTGATTTTGAAGCAGGACAGATCTTTACAGGTAAAGTTGTCAGCATCAAAGAGTTTGGTGCATTCGTTGAATTTGCACCGGGTAAAGAGGGAATGGTACACATTTCCAAGATCTGTAAAGAAAGAATCAATCGTGTTGAGGATGTTCTCACACTTGGTGATAAAGTTAAGGTTGTCTGCCTTGGCAAAGACAAGATGGGAAGAATCAGCTTCAGCATGAAGGATGTACCGGAAGAAGCGTAAAAATTATGAGATATCACAATATTACCAAGGACGATATGCTTAATGGCGACGGACTTCGTGTAGTGCTCTGGGTGGCAGGATGCAATCACTGCTGTCCGGAGTGCCAGAATCCTGTCACCTGGGATCCAAACGGCGGACTGCCTTTCGGTGAGGCAGAACGCAAGGAGATTTTTGCGGAACTGGATAAGGATTATGTGAGCGGAATTACCTTTTCAGGTGGAGATCCACTGCACCCGGCAAATATCACTGAGGTAACAGCCTTTGCGAAGGAGATCAGAAGGAGATATCCTGGCAAAACAATCTGGCTTTATACAGGTTTCCTCTGGGAGGAGATCTGCAAAGAAGAGATTGTGCGTTATCTGGATGTCTGCGTAGACGGTGAATTTGAGGTGGACAAGAAAGAACTTTCCCTTAAATGGAAAGGTTCCAGCAATCAGAGAGTGATCGATGTTCCCAAAACTCTTCATGAAGGAAAAGTCGTATTGCATAAATAAGAAATATACAGGCAGTTCAAGTATACGTCAGGTGTACCTGAACTGCTTTTTTACTGAATCAGTCAGTGATGATCACAAATATTGTTACTGTTCACTCCGTTTACAGTAACGTAGCCAAAATTCATTCCAGATTGCCTGCGGCAATGGAATTTTGCTTGTATGTCTCGGGATTTTGGCATATTCATGCCAAAACACCTCGCGGGATAGTGGTGTGTGAACAGTAACTATTAATTCGGTCAGGTTACTGCTCATCAGAGCGTGAAATCCTGCGTCAGATATCCTTGATGTGCGTCAGATTTTTTCTAAATCCGCAATATTTTCAGGATATTCCATATCAGAATATAATTTCAGCTGTAACTGCAATATTCTGTTATATTCATCACAGCCCGGTTCTAAAACTCTTCTTTGTTCATACAGTTTATGATCTTCCTCACTCATTTTCACATCAAAGCTTTCCTGAGTATGGAACTGGATTTCAATACGATAGTTGCGTGAGTTTTTAAACTTTGCATTTACGCCATTATACGGAAAGCTGTCATTGACCCAATAATTTTTCAATGAATATATCTTCCAGTTTTTCTCATACAGAGCATCTGTCACAGATCGTATCTGTTCAACATATTCTTTCGGTTCCAGTATCACTGTATAACGAATAACATCCGCTATTGAATCAAAAAAAGACTTCTCTACTCTCTGATAAAGCTTATTATATAAGGACTTCGGTGATTTTACTCTATACTCTAATCCCGCAAGTACTGCTTTATTTATTTTTGCAAAGTCCATAAGAAATTTGGTGATCTCAAACTCTGTAGACAGATAATCCGCATAAAATACTCTTTCTTCAAAAGAAGTTTATGAAAAAATTCAATATCCTCTTCTGTCCATGATTCTTCAATTTCTTTATTAAGATAGATCTTCTCTGAATTTTCAGCAGACAGAACACACTTGAGCTCTATCGAATCAATGCAAAAAAGACTGGTATTGTCACCCGACTCATGAGTAAGACTTCTGAGAATCTTATTAAAATTATTGATAATTATATTGACTTTTCTTTCAATCAGTGCATATGCTGAATCCGATCCACCTGCTTCTATCACAAGTTTACCATCTTTAACAGAAATGCTTCTTACGACATTTCTTTCAACAAATCCAACAATCTCTTCAGAATTATACTTATCAAAATCCTCATAATTCAGATCAAGATTTGTATTCTTCAATTCTGCAAGCTGATTTCCAACAGCAAGAACTGCTGCCAGATCCTTCAATCTGACAGTATTTTTATTGTCTAATACCAAAATTTCTTCCAACTGATTTATATCATCACTGTTTCCGCCAATAAAATACAGCATGCTGGTTATGGCATGTTTATGTATCTCTGACGGAAATTCAAATATATCTCCATATTCTTCTATCAGACACGCACTGAATAAAACATGATATTTACTCATAATCTGCAGGAATGAAAGCGGCTGCGTCTGCTTTTGGATCCCCAGTTTGCTTATATATTTATTCATGCTTTCCTGATTTAAACAAAATCCGGTATGAGCAAACAGAGCCGCCATCAAAAGGCAGTAGCATTCATC
>ENA-OQAS01001123-OQAS01001123.1-human-gut-metagenome-genome-assembly--contig:-NODE-1123-length-13024-cov-2.346437_pt1 | contig 13024 bp, 16 predicted proteins | sample MGYA00242733_ERZ504523 | MGnify/ENA primary metagenome ERZ504523 (study PRJEB26092, sample SAMD00036239) | human gut metagenome | host: Homo sapiens | study: EMG produced TPA metagenomics assembly of... | reverse complement strand
TTTAAAAAGGTAGATTTGCCGGCACCGTTTGCACCGATCAAACCGTAACAGTTCCCCTCGGTAAACTTTACGTTTACATCTTCGAAAAGGGCTTTTTTGCCTAATCTTAAAGTAATGTTATTTGCACTAATCATACGAAAACCTCATTGCTTTACTTAATATGTCTATGATAAAATCACAAATTCTATTATAAACATGACATGGGATATATTTCAAGAAGAAAAACGCTTTCTTGTTGGAAATGTATAGAAATAATGATATAATGGAGAAAGAATTGAACGAAATTGGGGCAAAGCTATGGATTATAGGGAATTTATACAGTTGGATCTGCCTGTCGCAGTTGCAATTGTCAGTTGTGGGGCAGACTGGAGAGTGGAAGAGGCAAACGCAGAGTTTACGGATGTACTTGGATACACGGAAAAGGAACTGCGGGAAACCAGACCACAAAAAATGGTATATGACGAAGATTATGCAAATCTGGTCAGTGTATTGGAAAATGTTGTCCGGACACATGACAACGGAAAAATGCAGCTTCGTATCGTACGCCCCGATGGGAAAACCCGGTGGGTGGAGATGCGGTGCAGTGTTCTGGCACATTACGATGTAAAACCATATGTGGTTTTATTTTTATGGGATATTGATGAGGAAAAAAGACGGGAAGAACATCAGAAACTGTTGAACCAGAAATATGAGCTGATGGAACAGCTGTCTTTGGAATATCCGTTTGATCTGGATGTGGAAAACTGGACGATGCTGCGCTCGTACCGGCTGATGGAACTGAGGGGACAATACGATTATTCCGAACAATATTTTCCGGTGGATGAAGAAGTTCTGACACTCTGTCCACCGGATCAGGAGCTTTTTCTGAAGGCTATGAAAGAAGCTGCCACAGAGGAAAAACCGGAAGTATGGATACAAGGTTTAATATCCATACGGAAAATGAGACACCGAAATATCTCTGGTTTAGAACTTATTACAAGAGCATTGCAGACCATAATGGACGGATCACCCGGATTATCGGAAGAAGTTTTAATATTGATGAAGATAAGAATCTTCAGGAAGAAGTGCGGAGAGATCCGCTGACAAAACTGCTCAACAAGCTGGAAATCCAAAGGGAGACCGATGCATTTCTGGAAGGAGCAGAAGACGGAACCCATGTATTGTTTCTGATTGATATTGATAATTTTAAAGGTGTCAATGATAATTTCGGGCATACATTCGGTGATACCGTAATCGTAGATGTTGCAAATATTATCAAATCTTTTTTCCGCAACAATGATCTGACCGGAAGGTCGGTGGGGATGAATTCCTTGTGCTGATGAAGAACACAACACTCGAGAAGGCAAAGGAACGTGCCGGAAATCTTGGAGAAGCACTCTGCAAAGTTTATACGGGGGGCTCCATTCACTACAGGATCTCGGCAAGTATTGGTCTGGCCGCCTGTAACGGTGGGGATGGAAATACATACAGTTCCCTGTTTGAAAAAGCGGATCATGCCATGTATCGTACCAAGCAGGGGGGCAAAAATGGATATGAGATTGCCGGTGCAAAAGATGTGGGAATGATCAGAAACGGAATTAAAAACATTGAGCGGCGGGAAAACATGGGCGCAGAAGACCGTGAATTCCTTGCATTTTCCATCAGTCTTATGGCGCACGCCAAAAATATAGACGGGTCGCTGAATATGCTTTTAAACAGGATTACGGAAAGATACCAGCTGGATCTTGTTATGGTATTTGAGGATAACACCGAAAATGACGGAATGGTCATGACCAATTATTTTGGAAATAATTTCTCTTTTTATGGGAAAAGTGCGTTTCCAAAGAAAAGTCCTTCACTAAAGGAACTACAGCAGGGGAGTATATGATAGTTAAAAATTCGCGGAGCAATTTTGCAACGGGGATGGGAAAGTATCTTAAGTCAACGGATACATACAACGAAAACGCTCCGTTTTCTGCTGTGGTTGGAAAATTTGAATATGTTGGGGGCTGTACAGGGGAAGTAATTTATGTGTCACTGGACGAAGAACGGCAGTGGCAGCCGGGAGAGTTGGAAATTTTTCAGGAACTGACCCGTATGATGGCTATTTTTGTGTCCCTGCGCTATCGGGTCACAGAAAGCCGGGAACAGATCAGTTCCATCCAGAAAAAAGATCCGCTGACAGGGCTGTACAATCAGGAGGCATTCCGTGAAGCGGTGATTGAAATTCTGGCACATTCCAAGCCGGATGAAGTATATGCCATTGAGTATATGGATATCAATAATTTTGGATATATCAATGAAAATTATGGCTATAAAGTAGGGGACAGTGTCCTTAAAATGTTTGCACAGGATATCTTTGTGCAGGAGTATTTCCGTGCAGGCTGCCGCTTGTATTCGGATTTTTTTCTGATTCTGATTGCAGATGAAAGTCAGGAAAAAATGATCGATCGTCTGCACAACAGAAATAAAAGATTTTCCAATATGCAGAATCACAGGTATCCAAACAGTGGAATGGGGATATCGGCAGGGGTATATATTCTGGAAGACAATAAAATGGACATCGAGTTTGCGATCGAAAATGCCAATCTTGCATGGAAAAATGCAAAAAATACCGGGAAGAGGGATATTACCCTGTATAATCCTTCCCTGCGTATCCAGCGTACCGAGGAGCAAAAATAGTCGGGGAATTTTATGAGGCATTATACCGGGATGATTTCCAGATGTATCTGCAGCCAAAGTTTATTTTACGTGACCGGAGTGTTTATGGGGCAGAAGCACTGGCACGATGGAACGTCCGGATGGAAAGATTCTTCCGCCGGGAATGTTTATTGATTCTCTCGAAAAAATAGGATATATCACAGAGCTTGATTTTTATATTTATGAGGAAGTGTTAAAAACTCTCGAAAAATGGGACAAGCAGCACCGGAGAAAAATTGTGATTTCAACCAATTTTCCGGGCGTCATTTTGAGTCGGACGGAGAGGAATTTTTAAACCGTATCCAGCATGTGCTTTCCAAATACAGTGTCCGTCCGGAGTATATAGAAATTGAGGTGACAGAGGGCGTACTTGTAAAAAATGTAGCAGTCCTTGAAAAGTGTATGAACCGGCTGCACGAGATTGGATTCCGTGTGGCAATTGATGATTTCGGAACAGGATATTCTTCACTTTCCGTACTTGCAGATATGCCTGCAGACGTCATAAAAATTGACAAAAGTTTTATTAATAAAGGCATGACGGAACAAAAGAAAAATCTTCTTTACGAAATCGGCCGTATGGTAAAGATTTTACATAAAGATATTATTATAGAGGGGGTGGAAACGGAGGAACAGGAGCAGTTCCTCAAAGAAGGTGGATTCACCTGCGGACAGGGATATTTATGCAATTGTCCGGTTCCGATTGGCGACTTTGAAAAGATGTATTTGTAAAAAAACAAGAAATGCTGTCGCTATCGCTTGATTTTTGGGTGCATTCATCCTATATTATTTAGTTAGAAGACATTCTGATTCAATGTTTTTTATGTTTGAACTTTAATTAAAAATAGGAGGACTAATTCATGAAACGTTCAATGAAAACCATGGATGGAAACCATGCAGCAGCACACGCTTCTTATGCGTTTACTGATGTTGCAGCAATCTATCCTATTACTCCTTCATCTGTTATGGCTGAGGCTACAGATGAGTGGGCAACCGCTGGTCGTAAGAACATTTTCGGACAGACCGTTCAGGTTACAGAAATGCAGTCTGAGGCTGGTGCAGCCGGTACTGTACACGGATCTCTTGCAGCTGGTGCATTAACAACTACTTACACAGCATCCCAGGGTCTGTTACTTATGATCCCGAACCTGTACAAAGTAGCTGGTGAGAGACTTCCGGGCGTATTCAACGTATCCGCTCGTTGTGTTGCTACACATGCACTGAACATCTTCGGTGATCACTCTGATGTATATGCTTGCCGTCAGACAGGTGTTGCAATGCTTTGTGAGTCATCCGTACAGGAAGTTATGGACTTAACTCCGGTTGCTCATTGCGCAGCAATCAAGGGAAGAATTCCATTCATCAACTTCTTCGATGGATTCCGTACATCTCATGAGATCCAGAAGATCGAGACATGGGATTATGAAGATCTGAAAGATATGGTAGATATGGATGCAGTTGATGCTTTCCGTAAGAATGCATTAAATCCAAATCATCCGGTAGAAATGGGATCTGCACAGAACCCTGACATCTTCTTCCAGTCAAGAGAAGCTTGCAACTCTACATACGACGAGCTGCCTGCAATCGTACAGGAATATATGGACAAGGTAAATGCCAAGATCGGCACAGACTACAAGCTGTTCAACTACTACGGAGCTGCTGATGCTGACCGTGTCATCATTGCTATGGGTTCTGTATGTGAGACAATCGATGAGACCATCGATTACTTAATGGCAAAGGGCGAGAAGGTCGGTGTTGTTAAGGTTCGTCTTTACAGACCATTCGTAAAGGAAGCTTTAATCGAGGCTATTCCGGATACTGTTAAGAGAATTGCAGTATTAGACAGAACAAAAGAGCCAGGTTCTCTTGGTGAGCCATTATACTTAGATGTAGTTGCTGCATTAAAGGGATCTAAGTTCGATCAGGTTACAATTACAAGCGGACGTTACGGATTAGGATCTAAGGATACTACTCCTGGACAGATCATCGCTGTATACAACAACACAGAGAAAGAGAGATTTACCATCGGTATCATCGATGATGTTACAAATCTTTCCCTGGAAGTTAAGGAAAATCCTGTTACTACTCCGGAAGGAACTACAAACTGTAAGTTCTGGGGTCTTGGTGCAGATGGTACAGTAGGTGCCAACAAGAACTCCATCAAGATCATTGGTGACAACACAGATATGTACGCTCAGGCATACTTTGATTATGACTCCAAGAAGTCCGGTGGTGTTACAATTTCCCACTTACGTTTTGGACATTCTCCAATCCGTTCCACATACCTGATCTCTCAGGCAAACTTCGTAGCATGTCACTGTACAGCATACATCTACAAGTACAACATGGTTCAGGATCTGGTACCGGGCGGTACATTCCTGTTCAATACACAGTGGACAGTTGATGAACTGGATGAGAAGTTACCGGGTCAGGTAAAGAGATACATCGCAGAGAACAACATCAACTTCTACATCATCGACGGTGTAAAGATCGGTAAAGAGATCGGTCTTGGAAACCGTATCAACACTGTACTTCAGTCAGCATTCTTCTCTCTGACAAAGCTGATTCCGGAAGAGGAAGTTATCAAGCTTATGAAGGACGCAGCTACAAGATCTTATGCTAAGAAGGGTGACGATGTCGTTAAGATGAACCACGACGCAATCGATGCCGGTGCTACAGCATACGTTAAGGTAGATGTTCCAGAGAGCTGGAAGAACTGCACAGATGATGATTACTCTGTAGAAGTTAAGGGAGACAACAAGGAAGTTGTTGACTTCGTTAAGGATATTCAGCAGAAAGTCAACGGACAGCAGGGTAACACAATTCCTGTATCTGTTGTTAAGAAATACGAGACAGGCTGGACTCCATCCGGTACAGCAGCATACGAGAAGCGTGGTGTTGCAACAGACGTTCCTGTATGGGATGCTACCAAGTGTATCGAGTGTAACCAGTGTTCTTATGTATGTCCTCATGCAGCAATCCGTCCAGTCGCTATGACAGAGGCTGAGGCAGCTAAGTCCGGAAGGAATGCAGATGAAGGATCTCAACCAGATGCCAGGTTACAAGTTCGCAATCGTTGTTTCCGCATTCGACTGTACAGGATGTGGTTCTTGTGTAAACGTATGTCCTGATAAGGTACAGGCTATCACAATGACCGGATTCGAGGCACATGAGGATGAGCAGAAGTACTTCGATTACGCAGTATCTCTTGAGGATAAGGAAGATGTTATCGAGAAATTCAAACTTAACTCTGTTAAGGGATCTCAGTTCCGTCAGCCATTACTTGAGTTCTCCGGAGCTTGTGGTGGATGTGGTGAGACACCTTACGCTAAGTTAATTACCCAGTTATTTGGTGACAGAATGTACATTGCAAATGCAACTGGATGTTCTTCTATCTGGGCAAACTCTTCACCTTCTACACCTTATACAACAAACAAGAAGGGTCATGGTCCTGCATGGTCTAACTCACTGTTCGAAGATGCAGCAGAGTTTGGTTATGGTATGTTACTTGCTCAGAGAGCAATCCGTGACAGATTAAAGAACGAGCTGGATGAGATCGCAGCTAACACAGATAAGGCTGATGTTAAGGATGCCATCAAGGAGTGGAATGATACATTCGCTTCCGGTATCGAGAACGGACCAGCTACAGAGAAGTTAGTAGCAGCATTAGAGGCTTGCGGATGTGACGCTTCCAAGAATGTATTAAAGGAGAAAGATTTCCTCGCTAAGAAGTCCCAGTGGATCTTCGGTGGTGATGGATGGGCATACGACATCGGATTCGGTGGTGTTGACCATGTATTAGCATCTGGTAAGGATATCAACGTAATGGTATTCGATACTGAGGTTTACTCTAACACAGGTGGACAGTCTTCTAAGGCTACTCCTACTGGAGCAATCGCACAGTTTGCTGCCGGTGGTAAAGAGACAAAGAAGAAAGATCTTGCCGGTATCGCAATGAGCTATGGTTATGTATATGTAGCACACATCTCTATGGGTGCTGATATGAATCAGTGTGTTAAGGCTCTTGCAGAGGCAGAGGCTTATCCGGGACCATCACTGATCATTGCTTACGCTCCATGTATCAACCATGGTATCAAGAAGGGTATGAGCAAGGCTCAGACTGAGGAGAAGTTAGCAGTTGAGTCCGGATACTGGTTCAACTTCCGTTACAACCCAACACTTGCTGTAGAAGGCAAAGATGCATTCTCATTAGACAGCAAGGAGCCTACAGGCGATTATCAGGCATTCTTAAAGGGCGAGAACCGTTATGCATCTCTTGCGAAGTTCAACCCGGAGAGAGCTGCTGAGTTATTTGCAAAGGCTGAGAAGAACTCTAAGGATGAGTATGATCACTTAAAGAAGTTAGTAACTCTTTACGCTGGTAAATAATTGATCCGGAAACAGAGGAATACAGATAAACCGCAGGGACGAATGTCCCTGCGGTTTTTAATTTCAGGCATAAAAAAATCTATGCCGTACATACTATCTCCAGAAACCATTTCTGCAAAAATGCATATGGTAAAAGGGGAGGAAGAGGCATGTTGGAAAATAGTTATCCGATCCGCACGGATCTGGCACTCGAATCACAGGAGCGGCTGCAGGAAGACCAGGCAGATATGCGCGGCATCCGTGTTCTGGAAGAACGGCGGGAAAATGGAGTGATTGTCAGTACCGTGATGATCGAGACTGAGAATGCATCTGTTGCGATGGGAAGGCCAAAGGGGACGTACATTACGATCGAGGCGCCGGAGATGATCGAGGAAGATGCCGGATACCACAGGGATATTTCTTTGGAGCTGCAAAGATCATGCGGAATCTTCTGCCGGGAAAAGAGATTGAAAAAATTTAAAAAAGGGGCTGGAAGTCGCGGACACTGGTTGTCGGACTGGGCAACCGGGAAGTGACGCCCGATGCGCTGGGACCGAGAGTGGTGGATAATTTATTTATCACCCGCCACATCCTGAATGAATTCGGAACGTACGCATTCCAGAGAGAAGATGTGGGAAAAGTCAGCGGAATCGTGCCGGGGGTTATGGCGCAGACCGGTATGGAATGTGTGGAGATCTTAAAGGGTGTGGTAAAAGAGACGAAACCGGATTTTCTGATCACGGTCGATGCGCTGGCGGCAAGAAGCATCCGGCGGCTGGGACGGACGATCCAGCTGACGGATACGGGAATCACGCCGGGAAGCGGAATCGGCAATCACCGCAATGCCATCAACCGCAAAAGTGTGGGCGTTCCCGTGATTTCCCTCGGTGTGCCGACGGTCGTGGATGCGGCAACGATTGTCTCGGATGCCATGACGGAATTTATTTCCGCATTATCGCTTTCGGATCTGCAGAAGCTGGATGAGAGGGAGCGGCAGGAACTGGCAAGGGAACTGCTCTCGCCACAGCTGAATGGTCTTTTTGTCACACCGAAAAACATTGATGACTCGATCAAAAATTTAAGTTTTCTGATTTCTGAGGGACTCAATATTGCGCTTCTGGGAGATAAAGAGGAATAGGGACAAAAGAAAAGGCATATAATTCTCTCAAGGTGGTGATAGGGTGAGGAGACGATTGCTTCTTTTTCTGGTGACGATAGATTTTGTGCTGGTCTGTGCTTTTGCGTATTGCTGGGGTGGCGGACTGGTGCAGTTTCTGGGGCAGAATCTGTCCCTGAAATTTTATAACGGAGTGCTTAATCTCTATGTGCCGGGGGTATTGGGGGCGCAGGAGGAAGGAATTCCGAATATATACCGGGATGTGACGGCTTCCATGTATCCGGCAATTGCACAAAACGAGCAGCGGCTGTGGTATGAATCACAGGAGGAAAACCTGGCGTATTATGAGAATCAGGCAGCAGAGGAAAATGAACAGGCAAAGCAGATCATTGCGGAAAATGAAAAGGCGGTAACGCAACAGCCAGTGCAGCAGGAAAGTCAGAATGTGGACGAGACTCCGACACAAAAAGAGTCCAAAAAGCCGGAGAAAAAAACAGAAAACTTCCGGGAAAAAAAGTTTCTGTCAACCGCAAAAAACTGCAGGATTTTGATTATCTGAGACAGACCTTTTATCAGGTTGATAATACAACGACCATCGGGAAAAATCAGCTGGACGTGGATAAGCTGATGAAACCGGATCTAAGGATTGACCAGTCGGTGGACGGCCCGCAGATTTTAATTTATCATACCCATTCCCAGGAACGGTATGCCGATTCAAAAGATGAAAAAACGGGTGTTGTCGGAGTGGGAGATTATCTGACGGAATTGTTGGAAGAGGAAGGATTTCAAGTCATGCATCATAAAGGAGAATACGATGTGGGCGACCGGGATCATGCATATTCCAAGGCAGCCCCGTCGATTCAGAAAATCATAAATGATAATCCATCGATTCAGGTAGTGATCGATTTACATAGAGACGGCGTGGGAGAAAACACGCGTCTGGTGACAACGCAAAACGGAAAAAAGATGGCAAAGATCATGTTTTTAACGGACTGAGCAGAACAACGGCTTCCGGGATATTCCGTATTTAAAAAATCCGTATATTTCCGATAATCTGGCGTTTTCGTTTCAGATGCAGCTTGCCGCTGCGGAATATTATCCGGATTTTACAAGGCGAATTTATCTAAAAGGGTACCGCTTTAATATGCATTTTTGTCCGAAGAGCATGCTGGTGGAAGTGGGCGCACAGACGAATACGTTTGAGGAAGCAAAAAATGCGATGGAACCACTTGCAGATCTGTTTGCAAAAGTGTTGAAATAACGGCTGTAAATGTTACAATGTACTTATATGAGGAGGGCATTTTTATGGTTGATTATACAGAAGGCTCAGGCAGACAGTATCACAACAGGCCGTGGGACCGCAGGACATAGGTAAGTATGTGATCCTGCCGGGAGATCCCAAACGATGTGCAAAGATTGCGGAATTTTTAACGGATGCAAAGCAGGTGGCAGATAACCGGGAATTTACGACTTACACCGGAACGTTAGATGGCGTCAGGGTGAGTGTGACTTCCACCGGAATCGGCGGACCGTCGGCTGCGATTGCCATCGAGGAGCTTTCCAAATGCGGTGCACACACGTTTTTGCGTGTAGGCACCTGCGGCGGAATGCAGGAAAATATACTTGGCGGAGATCTGGTGATTGCAGACGGAGCGATCCGGATGGAGGGGACAAGCCGCGAGTATGCACCGGTCGAATATCCGGCTGTCCCGGATTTTACAGTGACTACTGCACTGGTACAGGCAGCAAAAAACGCGGGATACGTCATCATGTCGGCGTTGTACAGAGCAAGGATTCCTTTTTCGGACAGCATGAGCCGCAGATTATGCCGGTAAGTTATGAGCTCACGCAGAAATGGCAGGCATGGCTTAGGATGGGATGTCTGGCATCGGAGATGGAATCGGCGGCACTTTTTATTGCCGGAAGTTTTTTGCATGTGCGTGTGGGCGCCTGCTTTCTTGTCCTTGCCAATCAGGAGCGGGAAAAAAGGGGGCTGCCGAACGTGCAGGTGCATGATACAACGCAGGCAATCGCTACAACTGTGGATGCCATCCGGTTGCTGATACAGGAGGATAAAGATGCAGACAGATTATAAAGAACTGATCCGGAGTGCGTTTCAGGCGAGAAAGCGGGCGTATACACCGTATTCCCGTTTTCAGGTGGGTGCGGCTCTTCTGGCCAAAAACGGAACTGTGTATCAGGGATGCAATATAGAAAATGCTTCCTATCCTGCAACAAACTGTGCCGAACGTACGGCATTTTACAAGGCGGTCAGTGAGGGTGTGCGGGAATTTCAGGCGATTGCAATCTTGGTGGAAGTGTTTTGTACCCAAAAACGGCAGAGGAAAACCAATGTACGGATCTTTGCAGTCCGTGTGGAATCTGCAGACAGGTGATGCGGGAATTCTGTCCGGGAGATTTTGAGATTGTACTTGCAAGGTCCCAGGAGGACTATGAAGTACACACGCTGGAGGAACTGCTGCCTCTTAGTTTTGGACCGGAAAATCTTAAGAAACAGGGAGGGGAGTAAATCATGGACAGACGATTGAAACGTGTTTTTGTAATAGTACTCGATTCGATGGGAATGGGAGCGATGGCAGATGCCGCACGCTTCGGAGATGAAGGTGCCGATACATTGGGGCATATTTCACAGACCGTGGAACATTTTTATATTCCAAATCTGGCATCTTTAGGGCTGGCAAACCTGAAATCCTTAAAACAGGTACAGCCGCAGGAACATCCACTTGGATATTATGCGGCACTGAATGAAAAAAGCAACGGAAAAGACACCATGACTGGACACTGGGAGATGATGGGGATTGAAACAAAAAAGCCTTTCATCACCTTTACGGAACATGGATTTCCGCCGGAGCTGATCGCAGAGCTGGAAAAAAGATGCGGCAGAAAATTATAGGAAACCGGGCGGAAAGCGGAACAAAGATTTTAGAGGAACTCGGCGAGCAGGAAATCAGGGAAGGAAAGCTGATCGTGTACACATCGGCAGATTCGGTTCTGCAGATCTGCGGGAACGAGGAGACGATGGGATTAGAGACCCTGTATCATTACTGTGAGATTGCCAGGGAACTGACGATGCGTGATGAGTGGAGGGTGGGACGCGTGATCGCCCGCCCGTATGTGGGAAAGAAAAAAGGCGAGTTTGTCAGAACCAGCAACCGCAGGGATTATGCGTTGAAACCGACCGGGCCAACAGCATTAAATGCGCTTCAGGAAGCCGGATATGACGTGCTGGCAGTCGGAAAGATCCATGATATTTTTGACGGATACGGAATTACAAAAAGTCTGCATTCGACCAGCAGTGTCCATGGGATGGACCAGACCATTGCGCTGGCCCAATCCGATTTCTGCGGTTTGTGCTTTACCAATCTGGTCGATTTTGATGCCCTGTGGGGACACCGGAGAAATCCGATCGGATACGGAGAGGAAATCGAGAGGTTTGACAAAAAGCTCGGAGAACTTATGCCACTGCTTAAAAAAGAGGATCTGCTGATGATCACGGCGGACCATGGAAACGATCCAACGTATAAGGGCACGGATCACACAAGAGAGCAGGTGCCGCTGCTTTTGTATTCGCCATCCGATCAGGGAAGCGGGTCGCTCCCGACACAGGATACATTTGCGGTGATCGGGGCGACCATTGCGGATAATTTTGGAGTGCAGATGCCGGCAAATACGATCGGCACATCACTTCTTCCGTTGTTATAGTTTGCAGAAGAGAGGGAAAAGCCGATGATGAATCGATTTATTGCACACAATATGCCAAAAATAGAGCTGCACTGTCATCTGGACGGTTCGATGAGCCTGCCCCTGATCCAGAAACTGATGCAGCAGGAGAAAAAAGAGCCGCTAGGACTGGAAGAATTGCGGAAAAAACTGGTGGCACCGATGGACTGCAGTTCACTGGCAGAGTATCTGGAGAAGTTTGAACTGCCGCTTGGCTGCCTGCAGACGAAGGAGGGACTTTCGGCAGCAGCACAGGATCTGGCACTTTCTGCAGCAAAAGAACAGGTCAAATATCTGGAAGTGCGTTTTGCACCTGCATTTTCCATGGAGCAGGGGCTTTCGGTCCGGGAAATCTTAGAGAGCGTCCGGGATGGCCTGAAAAAAGCAGAAGAAAAAGCGGACATCCTGACCGGAATGATTGTCTGCACCATGCGCAATCTGGAAACCGGAAAAAATATTGCCATGTTAAAAGAAGCGCGGGAATTTCTCGGAAACGGTGTCGTTGCCTGTGATCTGGCAGGGGATGAAAAGGCGTACCCGACAGCAGCGTTTGCGGATGTATTTGCCACTGCAAAAAATATGGCATGCCATATACCATCATGCAGGAGAATGTGGAAGCAGGGAAGAAATCCGTACGGCCATTGAACTGGGAGCATCGCGGATCGGTCACGGGATTGCTATGAGTGGGGACGAAGAGCTAAAGAAGATAGTTGCAGAGAAAAAGATTGGAGTGGAACTGTGTCCGACGAGTAATTTGCAGACAAAGGCGGTCACGGATTTTACAAACTATCCGTTTAGGGAATTTTACGATGCCGGAATTTTGCTTTCCATCAATACGGACAACCGTACCGTCAGCGATACCAGCTGTACGGATGAATATATGCGTCTGGCAGAAGCCGGGATGTTTCAAGAGCCGATGTGTGAGAAAATTTATATGGCTTCGCTGCATTCGGCATTTGCGGACGATGATACCAAACAGGTATTATGGAAAAGTGGATGTCAATGTTTGATTTATAGACATGTTTTCGGTATAATGTAACATTGCGTAGGTTCTATCAGCATCTGATGGACCGTACTTATCAAACGATAAATTATAGTAGAAAGAAAAAGAGGAATAAGATG
>ENA-OQAS01001122-OQAS01001122.1-human-gut-metagenome-genome-assembly--contig:-NODE-1122-length-13028-cov-3.694830_pt1 | contig 13028 bp, 17 predicted proteins | sample MGYA00242733_ERZ504523 | MGnify/ENA primary metagenome ERZ504523 (study PRJEB26092, sample SAMD00036239) | human gut metagenome | host: Homo sapiens | study: EMG produced TPA metagenomics assembly of... | reverse complement strand
TCCGCCATGAGTATGCTTCGCAACTGAATATGTATCTGAACTATTTCAAAGCGGAAGTGATGCAGCCGGATGATAATCCGCCTATCGGTATTCTGCTTTGTACTGAAAAGGGTGATACATTAGTGAAATATGCCACTGCCGGATTAAATCCGAATATCTTCGTACAGAAGTACATGATAGAACTTCCAAGCGAGGAAGAAATAAAGGAGTTCATTGCTTCCTCAAATTACTAACCTATCATAAAAGTAATGCTGGCGAAAAGAAGAAAACTATTTTTCTTTTCGCAGCCACATATAATTTGCTGTCAACAAGAATAAGTTTAGTCCGTTTTGGATGTATAAACAAAAGGATAAACTAAACTACATACTGCACAACAAGTATAATTACAATTTTCCTCAAATTTTAATTGATTAATCAATCAAATTTTCCGTCAATTGACACGATAATTTTACTTGGTTGAGTTCAGATAATTGATGCAGTTCTTTTCAATCTTGTCCAAGATATGAAGAAATGTATCTTGTTCTTCTTGTGATATACCTTTTAATGAGATGTTTAGAGATAGCATTTGACATTTATTTATATGCGGCATAATTGTTTTTACCTTATCGGTGCAGTATAAAAGAACACTCCGTCCATCTTTATGATTTTTCCGCTTGATGATATATCCGTTTTTGGATAATTTTTCAACTATTCTCGTAACATTGGCAAAGTCTTTTTGCGACTGTGTAACTAAATCACCAATAGTCTGACCATCGTTTTCCCATAAATTGACTAAAAGAACCCACTGTTCCGGCGTTATGTCCAGCCCTCTTCTGATATAATTTGATATATTTGACGTTTGATTATACCCGAAGTTTGGCTATTTTATGATTTACCATTTTATCTATATCCATATTATTTAGTTTGTTAAAAGCTGAAAAACATATTTGTCATATCAAACAAATGACCATATTTGTCATGACAATATAGAAATAATGTAATGAGTAACCAAATGGAAGTAAGTGTTTTTATAGAAAATATCCAAAAGGCTTTCGGAGAAAAGGTACAATTACCCTTTGCTTTTTGGTATTCTGATAAACAGATTAATGATGATTTGAAAAAAATCAACGGTTGTTTTTTTAAGGAGTTTGAAAAGCTGATTGGTGGTGAACCAATCTCTTTGAGTGCGATAGAATCGGGTGTATGGGTGGTAAATTCTATACTGGTTTTTCGACCATGAATGAAAAAATGCCTATGTTTGTTTCAAGCAAAGAAAAATATAAGAAATCTTCAGAATTGGTTCTTGATTTCGTAGAAAAGGCAAATGTGCAGATTACGACAAGGCAGTATTTGAATATTTCACCCATTACTGAACTTGAAAACTTTAATAATGTAGTGGGGATTTTCTTTTTGGCTACCCCTGATATGCTTTTAGGACTTGCTTCATGGACATTTTACGATAACAATTCGGATGATGCAATTACTGCAAAATTTGGTTCGGGATGTTCTTCTATTTTTTCAGAAGCAACATTGGAAAACAGCAAAAATGGGAAACGTACATTTATTGGACTGTTTGACCCCTCCGTGCGTCGCTATATCCATGAGAATATATTAAGTTTTACTATACCAATGTCACGCTTTCGGGAGATGTATTATACGATACAAGATAGCTGCTTGTCGAATACACCTGCATGGGGAAAAATTAGAGAACGCATTTGTCGGGAGTGAAGTGTATTACAAAGCATCCGATGTCCAAAAGTTCATTAAGAAAAGATTCAGCGTAACCACATTGCGAAAGTTTGAAACAGAGCACTGCACGAAGAAGAAATGAATTTGAAAAGCCGGGGCGGTGAACATAGTTCACCACTCGAGGCAGAATTCAGTTATAAGCATTCTTCTACTTTCTCAATATTCCAGCCACTTTCTATTTTGTAGAAATATACAATATATCTAACATTATTAACAGTAACGATAACATATCCTTTTTCCGGTACACCTGTTATACCGTAAGTCTGAGCAATCAAAATATTTGCTTTATGATAAATTCCCGCCAAGTCCATATTAAACTTTTTTTAATTCTACACAAAGTTACCCAAATTCGTAAATAGTAATTCTTTGCTTAATATAATATCAGAACATAAAACAGAATCCTTCTTTTGCGAAGCTTTAAACCTTTCAATCTCCAAAGAAAGCGATTTCTTCAACTGCCCTGCCATAAACGACAAAAACGGCTGGTTGGTTTCTTCGTCCTGACATTGGCGTAGAGAAAGGATATATTCTTCCCTATCCTCTTTGAATATCTTAGTAGGAAAAAGGTGATAACAAAACTGGATGTAGTTCATCAGTAATCGAGCCGTTCTTCCGTTGCCATCCACCCACGGATGAATAGTTACTAAATTAAGGTGGGCATTAAAGCTCAACTCGTATTGTTCCCGAAATGTTCCCATTTTCTTTTGCTTCTCTTGAAGAATCGCACAAAGTTCATCCACCTTAGCAGGAACTTTCAAATAGTTCATATAAGAATGTCCGCCAACACCAGCCGTAACACCACATAGACGGAACTCTCCTTTAGAAGAATCAAAAGAGCCACCCATCACACTGTGAACGCTGCCAGTAGTACGCATCAGCATTGCATTCATCCTTTTCAGAAAAGCAGGAGTTATAGGTACAAGGCTGTCTGATTCAACTTTGGCAAGTTCGTACGCTTGCTTCAAATCTTCATTCATCAGATGATGCACAAGCGGTTTCCCTTTCGCTGTTACTCCCTCGTCAAAGAGAAGCTGTGTATCAAGTTCGGTCAATGTGGAGCCTTCTATGGCTGTGGAATGGGTAATGAGAGAATAAAGGTAGTACTTATCATAGTCCACCGCTTCACTGATACCAAGTTTTTGAAACTTCTGGTACAACAGTTCTATTTCTTGCCAAACACCTTGTTCCATTACTTTTATTTAATAGGCTTTATTTCTTTTCAAAGGTAACTTATTTACTACGTTCAACCAAAAGAAATAATGACTTACTGCTATATTTTTTGCACGTGTGGGGAAAATTTAAACAAAAAAAGCTAAGTGATTGACTTCTCAACACTTAGCTTTTATCTTTGTACCCAGACCCGCATTTGAAATAATTAAAGTGAGGAAAATGTGGGTAAAAAGAAAAATGCAGAAAAACACTACAATTACACTATGTTTCAACAGGTTACAATCCAATTAAATTTTAATTCAAGTTAATCGAATTGCAAAATATTCAGCAGATGTGGGGAAAGTGTGGGGAAAATATCTATATTTGCAGCAGAGTAAAATTCAACCTGCAAGTCTATGAAAGTAACCTTTATCATTAAAAAAGCAGCCAAGCGATATGATACAGAATCCATGGCTACAATCTATGTACGCTTTAGAAACGGAAGGCAGTTAGACTCCGTTGCTCCTACTCAGTTGGCTATCAATCCCAATCTATGATGATAAAGACGAATGTGTAAAAACGAAAGCTGTCTGCAATGAAGAAATGCGTACCCTTATAAATGAAGAGATACGCCAGTTGAAAACCTATATTGAGAAGGTATATCAACAAGAAAAGGAAGCAATAGACAAAGAATGGTTAAAAACAACACTTGATAAATTTTACCATCCTGAAAAATATTTTCTGCCGGAGGAAGTGGTTATCAAGCCTACCATTGGAGAACTATTCGATGAATTTCTAAACAAACACCCTTTGTCGGAAGTACGAAAGAAGAATTTCCGGGTTGTCAAAAGAGCCTTACTGCGTTATGAACTATATGTAAGGGCAACAAAGAGAGGACAAAAGGCTTTATCCTTGACGTGGATTTGGTAACGCCTGACACGCTTCGGGATATGTGGGACTTCTTTCAGAACGAATACCAGTACTATGAACTTTACCCGAGCATTTATGAAACCATTCCCGAAAAGAGGACACCACAGCCCAGAAGCAAGAACACGCTGATAGACTGTTTTTCAAGAATACGCACATTCTTCCTGTGGTGCTTCGATAACAAGCGTACCACAAACAGACCTTTTGACAAATTCCCGATAGAAGAATGTACATACGGTACACCTTATTATATAACACTTGAAGAGAGGGATAGAATTTTCAATGCCGACCTTTCAGCTACCCCACAACTGGCAATACAGAGAGATATATTTATATTCCAAACACTGATAGGCTGTCGAGTGAGCGACCTATACCGTATGACCAAACTAAATGTGGTTAATGAAGCCATAGAATACATTCCCAAGAAAACAAAAGAAGGAAATCCGGTTACGGTACGTGTCCCTCTTAATGATAAGGCAAAAGAAATCCTTGAACGCTATAAAGAATATAAAGAAAAACTGTTACCGTTCATATCCGAACAAAAGTACAACGATGCCATAAAAAAGATATTCAGATTGGCTGGGGTTGACCGAATCGTGACTATCTTAGACCCGTTGACACACAACGAAGTCAAACGACCGATTTATGAAGTGGCAAGCAGCCATTTGGCAAGACGTACTTTTATCGGCAACATCTATAAAAAGGTGAAAGACCCCAACCTTGTTTCCGCACTGTCGGGACACAAAGAGGGAAGCAAAGCCTTCAGGCGATACAGAGACATTGACGAAGAAATGAAAAAAGACCTTGTGAAACTATTAGATTAATATACTTTAAACTTTTTAGCGTATAAAATCAAGATATAAATAAAAGAAATTCCTAACTTTGCAAGAAAATAGATTTAAAATTTGTATTATGGATAGATTGTTGCCAATAAGAATAGAAGCATGCCCACTTATAGACGCTTTAATTGAGTTCCGTTTTGAAGCAGCTATTACCAAAAGCGCAGTTTTTGGCATCATATACAATCTCATAAAAGAAGAGTATAGAGGAAATGTCATTAATTTGCCCATTTTACAGATTCCAGAACAAATTAGGGAGGTTGACCCTAACTTAAAATTTAAGCCCCTATACAGAATTGAAAACGAAAGATTTGTAATTCAAATAGGATATGATGTTTTGAGCATAAGCTCAAAATGCCATATATAGGTTGGAGCGATTTTTCTAAACATTCATTTTCAATAATCAACAAGGTTATTAGTTCCGGAATAATAAAGCGTGTATCAAGAATAGGACATAGATATATTAATTTCTTCAAAGGAGATATTACCAATAGTCTTACGATGTCTTTTTCCATGACAGAAAAATACACATCCGAAAACTTATTGATACGGACAGATGTCAAAGATGGTAATTTTATGAACACCCTACAATTTGTAAATAATGCAAACTACAAACCACACCCTAATTCTATAGAGTGGTAGGTTCATTAATTGACATTGATACATCTCGTGAATATTCCGACAACTATTTCACTTCTAATATAGAACAAGAAATAAATATGGCTCATAATTGCGAAAAAAAGCTGTTTTTCTCTTTGTTAAAACCTAACTTCCTAAATAGTCTAAAACCTGTTTTTGAAAATGAATAGTTTAACGACTTACATAAATACCAATATCCTATTAATGTCTGCCTTATCATGTATGACATTAACAGATACAGAATTGCTTTCTTTATCAAGTAGGCAAACATATAATGATGCTATAATACCGTCTATTAACACTCCTGTCAATCCAATAAATATTTATACAAATTATTCCATTAAGGACATTCCTATCTCAACAGAGACCATTCATGTTAATATTCCCGAGCATGAAGATTTTGAGATAATCAATCTTTTGCGAATAAGATGTTAACGGAAGCGGCTCCTATAGATGAAGAAATTCAAAATGTCATTAATGACCACTTTTGGGATATGCTATGATTACAGAAGATGAATTAAAAAAATATCTACCCAAATATTTGTCAGAAGAAAATTACAAGACCCTTTTGGCAGAACTCAAATCTTTCCCTTATAACATAGATGGAAGGATGTACACTTCTATGCTTGACAAGAATGTCATTTTTCAAGGAGATGGCTTAAAAAAAATGCCTATAATTGATTTAACTAATATCGAAAGAGGTGTAAAAAAGGTAAGCTGTTTGATTTTATCAAACACTTGTGATATGGATTTATCTAATTCTCGTATGTTTCCTGCCTCAATCATGTATGCTCCTATTATAAATCTCACAAAATATATTTCAGTTCTTCAAAAACAAGGTATTAATAGTAGCAAAATTGAAAACCACATTTCAAATCTCAAACAACAAAAAAATAACCCAAATAATCTTTCTTCCTGCAAATTCCCAAATGGAAGATTCAATAGTTTTTCTTGATAAAATCTATCACGTTGACAATCGCTTTATAAACCGAGACACATTAGAAGATCAACGCTTATTTTCTTTAAGCGATTATGGTTTCTATATGTTAATATTCAAATTGTCGATACATTTCTCACGCATACAAGAGAAAGTTAATAGAGGTTGCATTGCTAATTAACTTGTATGGGACAACAAGAATATGACAATTTCAAAAGACTGATAAAGGAATGGCTTGACAGCATCCTAATGAATATGCCGATTTCGTAGAAGAAATGAACGACAAAAAGTTCAAAGGTTTCTTCAAGGTTTTCAATGTAGCGACAAGACTTGTACCGAAATACAGGCAAGTTGCCGACAAAAGAATAAGCGATGAAAGGAATCCCGACTTTGAAAAACTGGAAAACATTTTATTGGAATCAAATCTTGCCGAAAAGATTGTGAGCGAGTTCCACAACCCAAACAAGAGAAGCATAGTACCTGCTATGCTTGCATGGCTATACTATGGACGAAGTTACGAGTGCATGGTGGAGCAAGGGGAAGAACTGACCAAAAGAAAGGATATTGGAAAATTATACAAATGGTTGGTTTCGTGTATGGTCAAATTTATTATAAGAAAGAGTATATCCACTGGCATGAGGACAAAAGAGGACTGGCTAAATTTCAGAAAGCAACAGAAAGCCATTGAGGAAAACACTCTTATCGAATGGTCTATCGAAGATGAAGAAGAAAACCACATTGAAAAAAACGATGATACACAAACAGAAGAAGCCACTCCAGAAAAAACACCTAAGACAGCAGGACGTAAAGCAGACACACGTACACTGCCTGAACTATTGATAGAAAATCAAGACGTGTTTATAGAAAAAATAGGCGCAAGGCTAAAGACCAAATCCACAGATACAGATATTGCACGCCTTTATATTGCATTGGTGGAATATCGCTTTATGCGACAATGCCCAATGAAAACTTTCAGAAACGCACTACAAAATCAGTTTGAAGAATTAAAAATAGTTCAAGAGAGAGGCATCCAAAAAGCATACAGCCACTTAATTTCACCATACGGAACCAGCAAAAAATTAATGAAAGACATTGGTGAAGACCGAATAGCCATAGATGAATTGAAAGCTTATCTATCCAATTGAAATTCGTTTAATTCGCTTTTCGTTTTTACGAATTTAACAAATTGAATATCATTGTTTTACGATTGATTTTCATTATATATTTGCGCCACTATCCTAATCGGGGTAGTGGCTTTTCGTTTATAATACTGCCGAAACGGGAAGTCTTACAACCGGCAGTTTCAAGAAGCCTATGACAGACTTATTGACAATTATCCAAAACGGGAACGGCAACATCAAGTTGGAAGTAACAGGAGAAGATTTGCTATTATTCTCCAACCAGTTAATCAGCCGTGCGAAGCATGAACTTTCTACCGCTATTGCGGAAGCAAGAAAGGAGAAGTACCTCACTAAAGAGGAAGTGAAAAAGATGTGCGGTGTTTGTGATACCACACTCTGGCACTGGTCTAAGAAAAACTACCTGAAGCCTGTAAAGGTTGGAAACAAGGTCAGATACCGACAATCCGACATTCAGAGAATCTTAGGTGAACACAACCCTTTAATCTAAGCCTATGAAGGAGGAAGAATATATGCGCGTAGGAACAACTTTGTACAAGGTGGTCAATCAGCCATGCGCCAATGGCGGTTATGAAAAGAAACGTGTCGTATGGAACAACAGCACATTACGGCAGGATTATGGAAAGAACTATCTTGCCACCGTCCCCAAGTATGACGGCTTTTGCACCGTTCCCAATCATCTGAACTACCAAAAGGAGATTGAGGGGTTTCTGAACCTTTACGAGCCGATAGATCATAAACCGCAGCAGGGGGACTTCTCCCACATCCAATCTTGATGCGGCACATCTTCGGGGAACAATATGAGCTGGGTATGGACTATATGCAACTGCTGTATCTACAGCCGACACAGAAGCTGCCCATTGTCCTACTTGTTTCAGAGGAACGCAATACTGGCAAAAGTACGTTCTTGAACTTCCTGAAAGCCGTGTTTGAGAATAACGTAACATTCAACACCAACGAGGATTTCCGCAGCCAGTTCAATTCCGACTGGGCAGGAAAGCTGCTAATCGTTGTGGACGAAGTTTTGCTCAACCGCAGGGAAGACAGCGAACGGTTGAAAAACCTGAGCACCACTTTCACCTACAAAGTGGAAGCCAAAGGTAAAGACCGAACGGAGATTGCTTTCTTTGCCAAGTTCGTGTTATGTTCCAACAACGAATATCTGCCCATACTCATAGACGCAGGAGAAACACGCTACTGGGTGCGGAAGATAATGCCGTTGCAGAGTGATGATACCAACTTTCTGCAAAAGCTAAAAGCGGAAATACCCGCATTTCTTTATTTCCTGACCCAAAGGAACTATCCACAACACAGGAAAGCCGTATGTGGTTCAACCCAAGACTGACACATACCGCAGCCTTGCAAAAGATTATCCGAAGCAACCGTAACCGACTGGAAATAGAAATGACCGAATTGTTACTTGACATCATGTCGAACATGAACGTGGAAAGCGTATCATTCTGCCTGAACGACCTTGTAACCTTGCTACTCTATTCACAGGTCAAGGTTGAAAAGTATCAAGTGAGGAAAGTTGTGCAGGAAGTATGGAAACTCACTTCCGCACACAATTCGCTATCCTACACCGCTTATGAGTTCGCACCCCATCGTGAGTGCCACTATGATCCGAAAAGGAAAACTGGTCGGTTTTATACGGTAACGAAAGAACAACTGACCGCTATCTAATTATTTTGATGAAATGATGAAAAAGGGCAGTAATATATTGCATTACAGACAAATAGATATTCATCAAACACTCATCAACAACGATTGCTGATGAAAAAAGAAAACATCATTTCTCTTTTGGCAAGCAATCTGATGAGAAAAAGATGAACCAATATAGCGCTGTTTAACAGTGTGTTAAATTCCAAATTCATCAAATCATCATTTTTCATTCACCAACAAATCCGTAAGAAAATGACAATAGAAGAAGCTAAAAGCATACGAATAGCCGACTATCTATACAGCTTGGGCTATTCACCAGTAAAACAACAAGGAATAAACCTTTGGTACAAATCCCCGTTTCGGGAAGAGAGTGAAGCATCGTTCAAAGTGAATACCGAACGCGAACAATGGTATGACTTCGGTTTGGGAAAGGGCGGAAACATCATTTCACTGGCTGCACATCTGTACGCTACCGACCATGTACCTTACATCTTGAAACGGATAGCGGAACAGACACCGCACGTGCGCCCGGTATCTTTCTCTTTTGGCAAGCAAAACTCTTCCGAGCCGAGCTTCCAACATCTGGAGATTGTTCCTTTATCCTCCCTGCCCTGCTTGCCTACTTACAAGGTAGAGGAATTAACATAGAACTGGCGAAAAGAGAATGTAGTGAAGCACGTTTCACCCACAACGGCAAGCGGTATTTTGCCATCGCCTTTCCCAATGTATCGGATGGATATGAAATCCGCAACCGCTATTTCAAGGGCTGTATCGCTCCTAAAGAAATCTCCCACATCAGACAATCGGGGAAAGCGAGAAATACCTGTTATATATTCGAGGGATTTATGGACTACCTCTCCTTTTTGACATTGAGACAAGAGAACTGCCCGAATTATCCGGAGCTGGACGGACAGGACTACATTGTATTGAATTCTGTATCGAATGTGAACAAGGCTCTCTATCCGTTGGGCAACTACGAACGCATCCACTGCTTTTTCGACAACGACCATGCAGGCATGGAAGCCCTCCAACAAATCCGCAAGGAATATGGCAGAGACCGATATGTCCGTGACGCTTCACAGACTTACAGCGGATGTAAGGACTTGAACGAATACTTACAGAAACAGGTTGAAAGAAAAAGGCAAGTCCAATCCGTTAAAGGAGTGAGCAGCCAGTCACCGAAAAAGAAAAACGGCTTTCGGTTATAGCCACTATAACTACACGCTCCGCTTTCGTAGTTGTGGGCTCTCCCGAGGGGATTAGGGCTTTGCCTAATGACCCACTCAAGGCGTTTCACCCCTGAGAACCCCGAGCAAAGAGTGACCCTCTCTTTGCAATCTCCGCTTATGGGTTACCCCTAAGAACCCCTCTGCAAAAGCGAGCAAAATAATCAATTGCAAACAAAGAAAAGAAGCTATGGCAACAAAATCAAGCATACATATCAAGCCTTGCAACATCGCATCGAGCGAGGCGCACAACCGAAGGACTGCCGAGTATATGCGTAATATCGGGGAGTCCAGAATCTATGTCGTTCCCGAACTTTCCACCGATAACGAACAGTGGATAAATCCCGACTTCGGCACTCCTGAACTACGAACTCATTATGACAATATCAAGCAAATGGTCAAGGAAAAGACCGGACGTGCCATGCAGGAAAAGGAAAGGGAACGCAAGGGAAAGAATGGAAAGATTATCAAGGTGGCGGGATGTTCACCCATCCGTGAAGGAGTATTGCTTATCAGACCGGACACCACACTGGCTGATGTACGCAAATTCGGTGAAGAGTGTCAAAGACGTTGGGGCATCACTCCACTACAAGTTTTCCTGCACAAAGACGAAGGGCATTGGCTAAACGGTCAGCCGGAAGCGGAAGACAAAGAGAGCTTCCAAGTCGGTAACAGATGGTTCAAACCAAATTATCATGCTCATGTCGTATTCGACTGGATGAACCATGAAACCGGAAAGAGCCGAAAGCTCAATGACGAGGATATGGCAACCATGCAAACCCTCGCTTCCGATATTCTCCTGATGGAACGTGGGCAGGCAAAGGCTATCACTGGCAAAGAACATTTAGAGCGAAACGACTTTATCATTGAAAAACAGAAAGCTGAACTGCAACGTATAGAGGAAACCAAGCGACACAAGAAGCAACAGGTAAGCCTTGCCGAGCAGGAACTCAAACAGGTAAAAGCAGAGATACGCACAGACAAGCTCAAAAGTGTAGCCACTGATGCAGCCACAGCCATAGCAAGCGGTGTCGGTTCTCTTTTCGGCAGCGGTAAATTGAAAGATTTGGAACAATCTAACGAGAATTTACGTCATGAAATTGCCAAACGTGACAAGGGCATTGATGAATTAAAAGCCAAGATGCAACAAATGCAGGAACAGCATGGTAAGCAGATTCGTAACATACAAGGAATACATAATCAAGAGCTTGAAGCCAAATCCAAGGAAATATCACGATTGAACACCATTCTTGAAAAAGCATTCAACTGGTTTCCATTGCTCAAAGAAATGTTAAGAATGGAAAAGCTCTGCTATGCCATCGGATTTACCAAAGATATGGTAAACAGTCTTTTGACCAAAAAGGAAGCTATCAGATGCAATGGTAAGATTTATTCCGAGGAACACAGAAGAAAGTTTGAAATCAAAAACGACATCTTCAAGATAGAGAAAAATCCGACCGATGATAGCAAACTTGTACTGACCATAAACAGGCAGCCGATAGGCGAATGGTTCAAGGAGCAATGGGAGAAATTAAGACATGGTTTGCAACAATCAGCAGAAGAACCAAGAAAAAGTAGAGGATTCAGAATGTAATCTTGATAGTATTTGATTGTACCTCAATAAAATTGCATATCTTTGTAAGCGGATTGAGGCTACTCTTTCCAAGACATATTAGAATTTAGAAGAAGCGTTATGCTTATTTCTTGCGAATGAAAACCTGAGAAACTTTCAAACGTGTACAAGAATAGCATAGTGGTTCTCACGCTATAGCGTGGGCTGCTATTGTTACATCTGTACACAAAGGTTTTCTCAGGACCTTCATTCAAAGAGGTGGCATTACAGTTCCACGCTTCGTGATATTATAAAGTCCTTGTGGTAGCTGGAGGTGTATAATTAAAACAGTTAGTTGATATGAAACAGAATATATGTGTAGTTATATTTTTATTGCTTTCAACCACATGTAAAGCCCAAACATTCATATACCCCCAAAACGATTCTATCCTGACAGAATATAATGATGGGAAATTTTGGGCTTATTTAAACAAAAATGATTTTGTTGTAGGTCTTTCATGCTTTGAAGAAAAAGATGATTATGGGAAATACTATCACTTGGATATTTTTATCAAGAATTTAAGTGAAACCCCAATTGTATTCCAACCTGACAGCGTACACTCTAATCTACTAACAAAAAAAGACGATACTTTAAAACTTGAAGTATATACAAATGAAGAATATCAAAAAAAATAAAACGCTCACAAGCATGGGCTATGGCATTATATGGAATCTCTGCTGGCATTAATGCAGGAACAGCAGGATATTCAACATCCTATTCAACGTCTTATTCTTCTAATGGTTATGCTTACACAACCATAACCAATCATTATGACGCTAATGCAGCATACCAAGCAAATGTCGCATCTACCAATCAAATGATTACATTAGGACAAATGATGATAATGACCGAACTATACGTGAACAAGGATATTTAAAAACCACAACTATTTATCCCGATGAAGCTATTATTGGCTATATGAATATTAAAAGGAAAAAAGGTAAGATTTTGATTGTAAACATTCCTATCGGAGATTATATTTATACTTTTAAATGGGATGTAAATAGAAAAAAATGAATACAATATTAGCTATACTGTTATACTTAATTTTAATCGCTTAAATAATTTACCTATGAAGAAACTTGTAATTATTTTTATCTATTCTTGATTCCGTTATGTACCTTTGCACAAAACGAAAGTACCACTCCGCAAGCCAAAACGGCTAATGA
>ENA-OQAS01001121-OQAS01001121.1-human-gut-metagenome-genome-assembly--contig:-NODE-1121-length-13033-cov-4.810166_pt1 | contig 13033 bp, 20 predicted proteins | sample MGYA00242733_ERZ504523 | MGnify/ENA primary metagenome ERZ504523 (study PRJEB26092, sample SAMD00036239) | human gut metagenome | host: Homo sapiens | study: EMG produced TPA metagenomics assembly of... | reverse complement strand
GAGTCAGCCATCCTGATCTTTCCTTTCTTCCTTACAACCGATTCGATCCGAGCAACACCGCTTCGGGCAACAAAAAAAGACCTGAGATATGGCTATAGTTCAGCCACACCTCAGGTCTTGCGTCTTTATGTTGACTAGCAACCCTGCATCAGTCGAATAGCATAGAACTATACACCATCGTTTGACATTGCGCAACTCGGCTAAGCGCAGAATCCGCCATTTTCGAAAATTCATGTACACACATCCGAACATGCACTAAACAGACAACGTATTCATCGCGCATAATGGGACAATTACGCACATCTGACGCAAAAGCGTGGCAGAATAGTGACCATGGTTGCAAACAATGCGGGAATGCCCGCTACCCCAGCAGATCTGATCAATGTCGACGAGGTCATCGGCAAGTACTATGACGTCGTCCCCGACCCCAACGTTCCGGAACAGCGTGTCTCCTTCGGCACCTCCGGCCACCGCGGATCGTCTCTGAAGACCTCGTTCAACGAGGCCCATATCGTCGCCATCACCCAGCCATCGCCGAATACCGCAAGAAGGCCGGCGTGACCGGCCCGCTGTACATCGGCCGCGACACTCATGCTCTGTCCGAGCCGGCTTGGAAGACCGCCATCGAAGTGCTCGTCGCCAACGGCGTGACCGTGCGCATCGATTCCCGCGACGACTTCACCCCGACCCCGGTTGTGTCCCAGGCCATCCTGACCCACAACCGCGCAGCGGATGGCACCCAGCGCTTCACCGGCGAAGGCCTGGCCGACGGCATCGTGGTGACCCCGTCGCACAACCCGCCGACCGATGGCGGCTTCAAGTATGACCCGGTCACCGGCGGCCCGGCTCCGTCCGACGTCACCAACGCCATCGCGGATCGTGCCAACGAGCTGCTCGGCGATTTCAAGAACATCAAGCGCGTTCCGTTCGAGCAGGCCGTCAAGTCCGACCTGGTCGAGCGCTTCGACTTCCGCGAGCACTATGTCGCCGATCTGGAGAACGTCATCGACTTCGATGTGATCCGTTCCTCCGGCGTGCGCCTGGGCATCGACCCGCTCGGCGGCGCTTCCGTCAACTACTGGCCGCTGATGAACGAGAAGTTCAACCTGACCATCGACGTGGTGCGCCCGCAGGTCGATCCGACCTGGAGCTTCATGACCATCGACCATGATGGCAAGATCCGCATGGATCCGAGCTCCCCGTACGCCATGAAGGGTCTTGTGGACTCCCTCAACAACGGCGCTTGGGACAAGTACGACCTGGTCGGCGGCACCGATCCGGACGCCGACCGTCACGGCATCGTATGCCCGAACTGGGGCGTGATGAACCCGAACCACTACATCGCCGTGTGCGTAGAGTACCTGTTCGGCGGCAACCGCCCGGGCTGGCCGGAAGGCGCCGGCATCGGCAAGACGCTGGTGTCCTCCTCCCTGATCGACCGCGTGGCCGCTTCCATCGACGCCAAGCTCGTTGAGGTTCCGGTCGGCTTCAAGTGGTTCGTTGACCCGCTGTTCAAGGGCGAAGTCGCCTTCGGCGGCGAAGAGAGCTCCGGCATGAGCTTCCTGCGCAAGGACGGCCGCGTGTGGACCACCGATAAGGATGGTCTGATCCCTGACCTGCTGGCTGCGGAAATCACCGCCAAGACCGGCAAGAACCCGGCCCAGCTGCATCAGGAGCAGGTCGATCGCTTTGGCGAAAGCTGGTACAAGCGAGTCGACACGCCGACCACCTTGGAGCAGAAGCAGAAGTTCGCCAAGCTTTCCGGCGACGACGTCGCGGCCACCCAGCTGGCCGGCGAGGACATCACCGCCAAGCTCACCGAAGCCCCGGGCAACCACGCCAAGATCGGCGGCCTGAAGGTCACCACCGAGAACAACTGGTTCGCGGCCCGTCCTTCCGGCACCGAGAACATCTACAAGGTGTACGCCGAGTCCTTCGAATCCCCCGAAGCCCTCGACAAGGTGCTCGCCGAAGCCACCGAAGTCGTGGACAAGGCCTTGGCCGAGTGATCATTGGCGAATCGGCGTAATCCAGCCATTCGCCAATCATTCGCAAACTCACTGAGAAGCCCGCTTTCCTGAAAAAGGCGGGCTTCTCGCATATCCGCCCGAATACGAATCGCAACGAACACGAATCGTGCGATATGGCACGAAACGCCGAATTCTGGCATGACACGCACGCTATCACCCTCCTGCCGGCCCCGCTTCGCATTACGCTTGAATGATAGCGACACAACGCTCAGTCCAGCGGTCCCCGCCAATCTTCATGGGAGGTGAACGATGCGCATCGCCATCGTCGAAGACCACGCCGCCGAACGCCAACTGATGGCCGTCATGTGCGCGGAATATTTCAAACGCACCCGCGATATCGGCGTGGAATGCGTGACCTTCGCCGATGCGGAATCCTTCATCGAAAGCTGGAAAGACGCCCGATACGACCTGCTGCTGCTCGACTGCTATCTGTCGGACGACGAAACCGCCACGCATGCGGCGACCGGACTTGATATCGCACGGACGCTGCGCAGACAAAACGACGATTGCCTGATCGTGTTCATCACGTCAAGCACTGATTTCGCCGTGCTCGGCTACGAGGTGCAGGCAAGCGGATATCTGTTGAAGCCCCTGAATCACGACGCGTTCCATGCGACCATGGACCGCGTCGCAGCGCAGCTCGACACGAAAACACCGGTCACTCATCTGAAAAACATCAATCGACGGGCAATGCACAAAGCAGCACGGACGCCGCATGGCAGGTGGCGTTCGGCAATCCCGCCATCACCATGGACCGTCGCCTTATCGCCTACGCGCTTTCCAGCGCGCATTATGTGGAATTCACCTTCGCCGACGGCACCTGCACGAAAATCCGCACCAACTTCTCCGATGTGGAACATCGTCTCACCGTATTCAGCAACTTCTACCGCACCGCGCGAGGAGTGCTCGTCAACTTCGACTACGTGTCAGGCATCAGCAACAATGAATTCGTGATGAAAGGCGGCAAGCACATTCCCATCACGAAAACCGCGGTGACCACCACCTGCAGAAAATACGCGGAATACACGTTCACCCGCATGAGAATGGAGGACTAGCCATGCTTGACGCACTCGCATCGATCGCGCCATCATGCATGTTCTTCGCCATCGGCGAGCAGCTAAACGCGCTAACGGGCCTGCTTCTCTGCCTGTACATGACCTGGCATCATATGGAGAATCCCAAGCGCGACGGCCTTATTCTCATGATTTCCGGCGTGATTGTCTTCTTCCTGTGCGGCATCGCATGTTGCCTCGCCCACGTCCCCTCGCTCTGGTCCGTGATTCCTTCGGCTCCGGTTGTGGTATTGGCTTTACGTAAGATGACGAATCTTCCTTGGGGGCAGCTTCTTTTCGTCGTTTCAACAGCCGCATATATCGTCGCGATCATTTATTACCTGTCTTTGGCCGTGGATTTAGCTGTTCTGAATGAGCAGTCCATGAATTTACGTGTCGGATGGCCGGGAATGATCAGTCTGCTGATTTTTGATTTGATTGCGGCGACTACACTTTTCCATCCGTTCCATCATTCATTTTCCGCAACATTCGATTCACCTTCCATCAGCAGGAATTTTTGGAGGGTCATCTGGCTTTTTCCGTTCATTTCCACAGCAATTGTGGTGTGGTGCATGCCCGCCGACAACGCATCGCTGCTCGACACCCGCGTGCTTAGCATCGCCTTCACCGTATCCATCGCATATTCCGGTTTCATGACCATGGCCTACTTCCTCATCTGGTATATGATCCAGCAGGCGGACCGACTGCGCGAAGCCAGCAAACGCGAACATTACGAAGCCATGCAGACCTTGCAGCTGCAGCATATGAACGAACGCATCAACGAAGCGAGGCAGATCAAGCACAATATCCGGCATCATATTCAGACGTTGCAGCTCTCGCCGCGGCCGACGATATGCCCGGCATCACCTCGTATTTGGAGGAGATGGCCAATCATAGGCTGTTGCACCCCATCCCCATGCAGTATTGCGAACATGCTTCGTTGAACGCGGTGCTGGTCTACTACTGTGACTGGATCCGCCATATAGGGGCTGAAGTCGATGTCAAAGCGTCGGTGCCGCAATATCTCAACATCAATAATGCCGAATTATGTTCCATGGTCGGCAATCTACTGGAAAATGCGTCTGAGGCCATTATGAAACAACAGGATGGGGAGAAAAAACTCAGGGTGCGCATCAAATATCGCACTGGGCCGCCCGCATCACTGTTCATTGTGGTCGACAACACGCACGATTCCTCCATTATGCAGGTTGGCGACGCTTTCGCCTCAACCAAGCATGGGGGTGAAGGTTTGGGCACCGCCACCGTGCGCGAAACCGCGGAACGGCATCATGGCGCGACCTCGTTCGATTATGACGGCACGCTGTTCCGCGCTTCCGTCATGCTGTGTTGGATGATTGAGATTCCCGTTCGACGTCGCCCGATCACAGTTCGCAGTTCACCACGTATGGCAGCGTCTCACGGCTTTCGTAGGGTAGAGATATGACGATTACGGTTTCTACAGACGGTTCCGCTTTAGGCAATCCGAATGGTCCGATGGGTTGGGGTTGGGCCGATCATGAGCTTGCCACAGGCGGCAAGCCGGGGCATCACCATGACAGCGACTGCGATGCCGGCGGAGCTACGAACGGCACCAATCAGATTGGCGAGCTGTGCGCGGTGCTGGAGGCGTTGCGCGCGCACCCCGGCTCCGAACCGTTGGTGATCGAAACCGATTCGCAGTATGCGATCAACTGTTCCACCACGTGGGTTCACGGCTGGAAGAAGAACGGCTGGAAGAACTCGCAGAAGAAGCCGGTAAAGAACGCGGATCTGATTCGCGCAATCGATGCCGAAATCTCCAAGCGCCCCGGACCGGTGAAATTCGTATGGGTCAAGGGTCATGCCGGCAATGCCGGCAATGAGAAGGTGGACGAGCTGGCGCGCACCTATGCGGGCGATTGCCGTTCGAAGATCCGTGAAGGATATCTTCCTTTGGAGGTTGGCAGTCGCTGCTGGCTTCCGAATATTCGCAAGGTACCGATGTTCCCGATGATGCCCAAATGCTGCTTGACGGCAAAATCACTACGGACGAATACCATATGGGGCGCGGGCAAGGCAAGTCCGCTCAAGGATCGTTGGCCGATGATCTGATGGGCGCGGCCGATCCGGAGCCGCGTCCGCGTTCCATCGCCGATATGCTGGTGGAGCCGGAAGCTATCCAGCGCCCGACGAGGCGACATTGCCGTTGACGTCCAACGAAATGTCGGTGGAATCCGACGACATGCCGGAACCGACCACCGCGCTTGATACGACCATGCCTGATGGCACGACGCCTGACGCCGAGGCACCGCGCAAATCGTATGCCGAAATGCTGCTCAAGCCGGACTGTTTTCCCCACGAGCATGACGAGCGGCAGCCAGCCGACGATGCACAGAACGAACAATCCGCGAATTCCTCGGAAAACACGCCGGCGCCAACGAGCGAATCAGCCGAATCCGCAAACGCGTCGGCGCCAACGAACGCCGTCGCCGACTTGCCGAAACTGCCGCATCGCGCCAGTCCTTCGGGATTGGCGGTGTCGGGCACCATTCGCTTCACTCCCCCGCCAAATTCCAGTCCGACGTTCGACGGCAAGCCACGCCTGATCCGCGGTTACATCGCGGTGGAAGGCTACGTGCAAGGCAACGGCACGCTCGTCCTCGACGAAGCGCCATTTGCAGTCAAGCACAACTAACGAGCCAGCACTTTCGACCTTAACGCCTCGAAAGTGCGTGAAACATCCTGTGAAAACATTTGCTGACCACCAATGGCACACCTTCGTTCATGACATGTCCGCAAACGCACAAAAATCAACACATCCGATAATATGGAGACGGTCTTAACCCCATATCGAAGGAGGATCATGGACAAGGCACAGCAGGACGCATTGAAGAAGGCAGCTGGCATCGAAGCTGCCAAGCTGATTCAGAACGGCATGATCGCAGGTCTGGGCACCGGTTCGACCGTGCGTTTCCTAGTCGACGAGCTCGGCCGCCGCGTACAGGAGGAAGGCCTGGAGTTCACCGGCGTGACCACTTCTCGCCGCACCCAGGAGCAGGCCGAGGGCTACGGCATCAAGATCGTCGACATCGATGACGTTGATCACATCGACGTGACCATTGACGGTGCCGACGAGGTCGACAAGAACTTCAACGGCATCAAGGGCGGCGGTGCTGCCCTGCTGTGGGAGAAGATCGTGGCCACCAACTCCAACAAGATCGTGTGGATCGTGGACGAATCCAAGGTCGTCGACACCATTGGCAAGTTCCCGCTGCCGGTCGAGGTGATTCCGTTCGGCGCGGGCCAGGTCGTCAAGAGGTTCGAAGCACGCGGATACAAGCCGGTGCTGCGCCTCGACGCCGAAGGTAAGCCGGTGCGTACCGACGAAAACAACTATGTGGTCGACCTGCACCTCGAGCGCATCGAACACCCGGAAGCTCTGGCCGACGACTCATCAACACCGTCGGCGTGGTGGAGCACGGCCTGTTCCTGCACATGGTGGATCAGGTCATCGTGGGCGACCCGAACGGTCCGCGCGTGCTCACCAACTCCAACAAGTGAGATTAAAGCAGTAGCGGAAGTTCCGTGAATCCTTATGAGGCTGTGCGTTCACATCGAGCGCACAGCCTCATTTGCATCTATTGACGTTGATGTTGCATTTTGCTTGTGACTTCGTTTTCATGATTTTCGTTTATCTCCTTGAAATATGCAAAATCCCGCATATCAAAAAAGATATACGGGATTTTGTTTAAGCGACGCTTCAACCGCGCCTGAAGACTACTTGCGCTGGTGGCGAGTCTTACGAAGCAGTTTGCGGTGCTTCTTCTTGCTCATGCGCTTGCGGCGCTTCTTGATGACCGAGCCCATCTCAGCCTCCGTTCTTAAACTCAAAGGGTAAAAGTTTGCAACTTGCCCAATACTACACTGCTTCGGGGACGAACGCGCACAACCGCATTCACATGGTGGAAGCACACGCCTCTTTATTGGAAGATTAGATAAACCACAACCCTCATAGGCCACGACTAAATCATGCGTGCATCATGCGAGTCCAGTATCCGACCACCAAATGTCACAGCGGGAACTGCTGGTAGAAGCGACACACCGAATCCTTGGCACCAGTGGCCTGAAACACCACGGTATCATTACGCCAGACGGCGATGGCCTTGGTCTCATCGTTCGGATCGGTTTTGGCACTGTAGCGCCGGTAGCCTCGCCGGAAACCTTCACATTGCCACTGCCCAGTTCCTTGCCGGTCATGGCACCGGTCAGATTGTCGTACTGGCTTTGCGCATCCTCGCCCTGGGACCACTGCGCCACTTCAAGAGTGACTTCCTGACCGTCCGTGCCGGTTGAATACGTCAGCGTGTACTCCTCAACCGGAGATGCGCCGCTCCAAGAAGTGCCGGCAGCGGCTTGGTACGTGCGAATTCAGTACGGCATCAGGCATGGCCTTCAGCAGTTCGCTGGCATCATCCGGCAAAGCCACCGCGTCGATGGACGGCGTGGTCGGCTCGGAGGCATCCTGCGACGCTCCCTGAGAGGTGGTGCCTTGGGAGCGCGCCTCGCCACCCTTGTTCAACGCCCAGCCGGGCCAAATAAAAGCGGATACCAAAGCGAGTACAACCACCAAAGCGGCGGCAACGACAGCCGCAATCAGCTTGCCATGGGAAGAGGAAGTTTGCGTATTAGACATGGCTGTTATTCTTTCACATCCGCAAGACGCTCAAATCCGGACGACACAATAGCGCAGCACCCCCGCATCAGCACCCCCTTAACATCGCGGCGAACACTTGTCTCAAAATATCCGTATTGTCGGCGGTATGGCAAAGACGTCCTCGCAATTTGTATGTTCCGAATGCGGCTGGAACGGCCCGAAATGGCTGGGCCGCTGCCCAGAATGCGGCCAGTGGGGCACCATCGAGGAATTTCATGAGGCCCGTCCCGCCGCTTCGAAACGCACCGCGGCTCCCGGGCGCACATCGCGCACGCAATCGCATACGGTGCCCGCTTCCGCCGCAAAGCCCATCACGGAAATCGGCACGGAAAACATTTCCAGAATCAGCACGGGTTTCACGGAATTCAACCGCATACTCGGCGGCGGCATCGTACCCGGCTCCGTAACGCTCATCGCAGGCGAGCCGGGCATCGGCAAATCGACACTGCTGCTGGAAACCGCCGGCAACGTGCCCGTCTTTGCGCGGCGCAACCGGAACGCAACACGGTACTGTATATTTCCGGCGAGGAATCGCAGGCGCAGGTGCGTATGCGGGCATCACGCATAGGCGCGGTCGAGCCGAATCTGCTACTGGCCGCCACCACCGACCTGTCGACCGTGCTCGGACTGATCGAGCAAAGCAAGCCTGCGCTGGCCATCGTCGATTCCGCGCAGACCATCGTCTCGCAGGAAGTCGACGGAATTTCCGGAGGGTCGACGCAGGTGCGCGAAGTGGCGAGTGCCCTGATCGACACTGCAAAAACGCTTGATATTCCAGTATTACTGGTCGGTCATGTCACCAAAGACGGCTCGATTGCCGGTCCGCGCACGTTGGAGCATCTCGTTGATGTGGTCTGCCAGTTCGAAGGGGACGCTGAAACCGCGCTTCGCATGCTGCGCGCGGTGAAGAATCGTTTCGGTCCCACCGATGAAGTCGGCTGTTTCGATATGAGCGACGAAGGCATCGAAGAGGTGACGGACCGTCTGGGCTTTTTCTTTCATCATCCAATTCCGCCAGTTCCGCTCCGGTGGAGGGCACGTGCGTGACGTTCACCTTGGACGGCCATCGCAGCCTACCCATCGAAGTGCAGTCGTTGGTCACCAAATCGGTATTGCCGACGCCTCGCCGTGCGGCGAATGGCGTGGATGCGAACCGCATCGCCATGCTGGTGGCGGTGCTATACAGGCATGGCAACGTCAATCTTCTGGCAAACGATCTCTATATTTCCACAATTGCTGGAGGTCAGGCACGTGAGCCGGGCTGCGATCTGGCGATTGTGGGCGCGTTGGCGAGCGCCGCGAAGTCGAAGGCGATCGGCCGCACCACGTGTGCGATCGGTGAGATTTCGTTGACCGGCAGGTACGTCCGGTACCGCGACTGGAATACCGGTTGCGCGAGGCTGCCCGTCTTTGCTTCACCACCGCTGTAGTGCCGACATTACGTAGGGAAATCGCAATTCCCGGATTGTCGATCGTTCAGGTCGACACATTGCAGGATGCGCTTGGCGCCATGTTGCGGTAGCACACACCCTACATACCGTTTTCGCATGTATGCACGCGAAGCATATACATTATGTTATTTTTTTAACCTATACTAGTGGGCTCTTACGTAGATGCTTACGTAAGAGCCCCACTATTTTTGAATACTGATACGTTTTTACTGGAAATATCAGCATTCATTAATCACTGTCATTATCGTAATTATTATTGCGATTAGAATCAGGCAGTAATTCGCTTGGTTTCCTCGACATTGCGCTTCAGCTCGTCGATCAGATCCTGTGCGGAATCGAATTTGATTTGCGGACGCAGGAATCCTGTAAATTCCACGCGCACCTGATGATCGTACAAATCAAGCCAATCGTCGGTGATGGCGTAAGCTTCGACCACGCGATCGTTCATTCCGGTCGCCTCGTTGAAGGTCGGCTTGGTGCCGATGGAAATCGCAGCGGGCCAACGATACGGCGAATGATCGGCAAGGCGGGCGTCAACGGAAGACGAGTCAAACTGTTGCGAAATACCATCGGACGCTGCTTCCGCATGATCGCTCTCTGCAGTTTTCGATCCCAAGTCAACGAGCCAACCCGCATACACGCCGTCAACCGGCAGATAACCGGCCACATTGTCACTCAAATTCGCCGTCGGGAATCCAATGGTGCGTCCACGTTCCTCGCCGTGCACCACAATGCCTTCCACGGCGTGCGGATGCCCCAGAATCGCGTCGGCGTCTTTGATGCGTCCCTGGCCTAACAGGTAGCGCACGTTCGTAGAACTCCACACACGCACGGGCTTGGCTTGGTTCTTCTTGCTCCATGCGCGACGTTCCGCCTTGGAAGCGCCTTCCAGCGGGTCTGTCGGCTCGCCGTGGCCGGTCGGCATAACCGGTTGGGCATTGGCTGGCACTCGGGTCTCTCCGGGACCTCGATCATCAACCACTTCAAGCTGGAACACGCCAGTAGCGAGCGCTAGATTCTCGATGGCTTTCACATCTCCGGCGCGATTTGCCCCCATGGCCGCGTCGGAGCCGAGCGCCAAAGTGCGCATACCCAGCTTACCGACCATCTGGCCGAGGAAGAATCGGTATGATTTCGCCGCGAATGCCAGTGTGTAGTGCACGACGAGCGTGTAATCCACTCCCAGCTTGTTGATGGCGCGAAGACGTTCCTGCATGCTGGTGAGCGCTTGCGTGTCAACCATGTCGACTGGCGGCTCCTGACCGCCGTTCTTCGCCGCGTAACCGTGTACCAATGCAGGGCGCGGATCGAATAGCACCACCACGGAGAAGGACTGCTCCTTCTTGGCGAGTTCCACCACGCGGCGAATCAACGCCTGATGGCCCTGATGCATGCCATCGAACGAACCGATGGTCACCACGGATTTCTTATCGTTGCTCAGCGTAGGCCAATCCACCATGCCACTGGCATCAGGCGTGAGCGTGATTGTCTTCATCATGTCCTTCTTATGTATGAATTCGTGTCTGTAGTCTGATTGGATGGTTCAGTTGAATACCGCGACCGGTTTGGCCTCACCGCGTTTCGCACGTTCGAGGATAGCGACCAAATCGTTGGTTTCCTCAACGTACGCCGCCGTGGTCGTACGTATGTCATGCGCGATTCTGCGTCCGAAACGCAAGTCGGCCGCTTCCTGCTCGCTAACGGCCAGCATACTCATGGAAGCCGCGGCGCTGGTCACGGGATCGAGCGCATGATCGAGCGCATGATCGGCATCGTCAAGCACCGCACGATTGCGCGTCACTTCCATGCCTTCACGATTGGTGAATGTTTTGGATTCAGCATGGGCGCTCATGACGTTGGGCATATCCACTGAGAATCTGCGACGCGTGTGCGTCGCAACATCGTCAGATGGCCTCCCACCCCGAGTTCCTCGCCCAGATCGCGTGCGAGCGCGCGAATGTAGGTGCCTGCGGAACAGGTCACGGTCACGTCGAGTTCCATAACGGGCTGCATGTCTTCACGCGGTGCAATGTTGGCAATCCATCCATCACTTGCCGTATCGGCTACGACTGCGTCAACAAGTTCCGCGCCGGCACGATTGCTATGCGTGTAGCCGTAACGCGCCTGCCGCACGTTGAACTCTTCGATGGTCACAGGACGTGCCTTAAGTTCCACATCCTTGCCTTCGCGCGCTAGATCATAGGCGCGCTGGCCGTTGACCTTAATGGCGGAGTAGACGTTCGGTACCTGTTCGATGCGCCCGGTGAACCGTTCTGTGATCAGCTGTTCCACAGCTTGACGCGAGGGAAAGCTCGCTGCCCACTCCCCCGGCAGCAGCTCGCCTTCGGCATCGTCCGTGGTGGTGCGCTGCCCAAGGCGAATGGTGGCCTCGTATGTTTTGTTATGGTCGACAATGTAGTTGAGCAGTCGTGTGGCATTGCCGAATCCGACCACCAGCACGCCGGTGGCCATCGGATCGAGCGTGCCAGCATGGCCGACTCGTTTCATATGCAGGGCGCCGCGTACGGCCGCGACCACGTCATGGCTGGTGACGCCCTGCGGCTTGTCGATGACCAGCAGACCGGAATGTTCAGGCTTCTTCGTCATCGTCCCAATCTTCGACTTCGACGTCGTCATCGTCGAAATCATCGTCGTCATCCTCTTCCGGATGCTTGTACGGATCGGCTTCGCCCGCATACTGAGCGGTTTCGCGGGTCTTGGCGAGCTCTTCGTCACGCTTGCGCGCGATGGCGAGAATATCTTCGATCTCATGTGCTTCGCCCGGCACCTCGTCAAACACGAATTCGAGCTGCGGAGTCAGGCGCAGGCCGGCCTTAGTACCCACAAGAACGCAGACGGCCCTTGGCTTGGTTCAACGCCTGCTGTGCGCGGCGACGCTCGCCCTGCTCATGGCCTTCACGGCCAAGCTGGTCCAGTAGACCTTGGCGATCTGCAGATCGTTGGTCACACGCACTTCGGTGATGGTCACGTTTGCGAGACGCTTGTCGTGCAGTTGCGCCTCCATGGAGGATGCGATCACACGTTGGATCAACGCCGCGATACGTGCGGCGCGAGGATTGGTTCCTGCCATTATCGTCCTTCAATCAGATGAATGTATCAGCTTAGTTTTTGAAATAAGTTCTTGTTGTATCGCGGAACGCCCGCAGCCGTATGTCAGCTGTGGGCGTTCCTTTCCTGTTATCGATCGCTGGTCCGAATCAATCGACTACTTACGTTCGATTTCCTGCATTTCGAAGGTCTCGATAATATCGCCAAGCTCGATATCGTTGAACGAACCGAGGTTGATACCCGCTTCGTAACCTTCCTTGACGGAAGTGACGTCGTCCTTGAAACGACGCAGCGAGGAAATCTCGAGATCGTTGACGGTTGCGATACCGTTGCGCAGAATACGGCACTTCGTACCGCGCTTGACTTCGCCGTCTTGTACCATGACACCCGCGATGTTGCCGAACTTGGAGGAACGGAAGATCTCGCGGATCTCGGAGTGGGAGGTAACGACCTCTTCGAATTCCGGCTTGAGCATGCCCTTGAGGGATGCCTCGATATCTTCGATGGCCTTGTAGATGATCGAATAGTACTTAATTTCCACGCCTTCGCGTTCGGCCAGATCCGCCACCTGACGGTTCGGGCGAACGTTGAAGCCGATGATGACGGCCTTGTCGACGGTAGCTAGGTTGACGTCGTTCTGGGTGATGGCGCCGACGCCGCGGTGGATCACCTGGATGCCGACCTCGTCGGACACCTCGATCTTCATCAAGGAATCTTCCAGCGCTTCGACAGAACCGG